>OKRU01004445.1_pt1 | contig 10157 bp, 6 predicted proteins | sample 1601131 | NCBI WGS metagenome assembly OKRU01 (sample SAMEA3541558, study PRJEB24748) | human gut metagenome | biome: human gut; feature: human-associated habitat; material: faeces | place: China | collected 2012 | reverse complement strand
TGCATGTGTTAGGCGTGCCGCCAGCGTTCGTCCTGAGCCAGGATCAAACTCTTTAGTAAAGTTGTATATACACAGCAAATGCTGTTTATATCGATCCTGTCAGTTACTCACTGACTTGTTTGTGTTTTTTATCGTCTTCTCTGACGCTCTCTTGAATTTCAAGGGTCTTTTGTACTTGTAGTGCATTGTTCAATTTTCAAGATACCGTACTTGATATAACTTTTTGTTTACCGCACTTTCGTGCTGCAACTTTTATATTATATCATACTTTCAAACTTTTGTCAAGTGAACTTTTTGTGAATGTTTTTAACATTTCATGAAGTTCTGCCAGACTCTGTTCTCTTCGCCGCATCTTCGAAATTCTCATTTCTCTGCTGCAACTTCTTTATTATATCACATCTCTTCGATTTTGTCAAGTAAATAAATTGTGAACTGAAATTTCTTTCTGTTCTTTCCAATCTATCTTTGCTCAACATCTCAACGAAATGCATACAATCTTTTCTTCGCTCCCTCACGTCTAAGCTTCCGTTAAGTTTTCTTCCCCTTCCGCTTCGCTGCACCCTGCTCCCTGCATCGGTGTTCCTCAGCTCTCCGCTTCCGGTTTTACGCACTCTTTCGTGTTCCTTAACGCCGTCTTTCCTCGTGCGACAGCTTTATTATTATATCATACCTTTTTCAGTTTGTCAATGCTACTTGATGTAGAAGATTCTCGTCTATTTTTGTCGATGATTTGTGAAAAATCCATAAAAAGAGCGTTTCCCCTCCCCAAAGAGAAACGCTCCGCTCCTTTTTTGACCGAAAAACAACCCTTTATTCGACGATTTTCACATCATACGCTTGCAACCACGCATTCATCTGCACGAAATAAGCAATTGTCTGCGGATATGCCATCAGCTGCCCATACCACTGCACACCGCTCGGCTGTAATAATAGTTGTTCAATTGCTTCTCGTTTCACCAACTGGAACAGCGGTGCTTTTGGATCTTGCAAAATCGCCGCAAGCATTGCTCGTACTGCCTGCAAATAATTCGGATTGTGGGTCTTTGGATACGGACTTTTTTTCCGCCAGAGCACTTTCTCCGGCAAATAGTCCTGCATTGCTGCTCGCAGCAGCCCTTTTTCATAGCCTTTGTACTCTTTCATCTCCCACGGCACATTATAAAGATACTCTGCAATCCGATAATCGCAGAACGGCACTCGCACTTCCAAAGCGTTCGCCATACTCATCCGGTCTTTCCGGTCTAACAACGTTTGCATAAACCAGTCTAAGTTCAGCAGCATCATCTGCCGCATACGGCGTTCCAACGGAGAATCTTCCGGCAATGTGTCTGCCTGCTGAATCGTTTCTTGATATGCCTGTGATACAAATACTGCCCCGTCAATCTGCTCTGCAAACTCTTCTCGCAGGAACTGCATCCGATAATCGGTACTTTGTGCCCATGGGAATCCATCTCGCTCCCGAATATTTGGATCTCGATACCAAGGGTATCCGCCAAATAGTTCATCGGCACATTCACCGGAAAGGGCAACGGTTACCTGCTCCTTAATTGCTCCGCAGAATAAATAGAGGGAACTGTCTACATCTACCATGCCCGGCAAATCTCTTGCCTGCATTGCCGGAATCAAAGCAGCTGCCAGCTGTGGCGTATCCAGAACCGTCCAATGATGCTGACATTGCAGATAATCCATCATCGCACGAATATAATCTGGGTCACTGTTCGGCTGGAAGTGGCTCTTCTGAAAATAGCGGTCATTATCTTTATAGTCTACGGAAAACGTATGCAGGACTTCTCCCCGTTTCTTCAGCACTTGATTGGCAAGTGAAGAAAGCAAGCTGGAATCCAGACCGCCAGACAAAAATGTTCCAATGGGAACATCAGAAACCATCTGACGGGTTGCAGCATCTTTCACCAACTCCCGCACCTGTTCAATCGTCTGCTCCATGTTGTCCGTGTGCGGTTTCGCCTGTAATTTCCAGTAAGGTGCAAGGGAAATTCCGGTTTCTGTTGCATAGCCACAGTGTGCCCGTTTCACTTCTTTGATGGTCTGAAAAACACCGCAGCCAGCAGACCGTCCAGGGCCTAGCAAGAGAATCTGTGCAATGCCATGTTTGTCTATGGTATGTGGTACCGCTGGATGCTGTAATAATGCCTTGATTTCCGATGCAAAAACCAATCCGCCGGGAATCTCCGCATAAAACAATGGTTTCACACCGATTCGGTCACGGGCAAGAAATAGCCGCTGTGCCTGCTGCTCCCAGACTGCAAATGCAAAAATCCCGTTGAACCGCTCTGTACAAGCTGCTCCCCAGTGTAAGTATGCCTGTAAGACAACTTCTGTATCACAGTGTGTAGTAAAAACTGCTCCTTCTTTTTGTAATTCTTCCCGCAGTTCCGGTGTATTATAGAGTTCTCCATTATAAACCAGCGTATAGGTTTCGGTTGCAGTCTGCCGTGTCATTGGCTGTTTTCCACGTTCCACGTCAATGACTGCCAGCCGAGTGTGTGCCATTGCACAGTGGGTATCTTGATACATTCCCTGCTGGTCAGGACCTCGATTGCTTAGAACTGCCTGCATTCGTTTTAAATCGGCTTGATATCGGGCAACATCTTCTTGCCAAGTGACCATTCCAGTGATTCCACACATATCAGCGTCCTCCTTTTATCAGCGGATTGAAAAACCGCCTGCTTCTGTATGATATGCAGAAACAGGCGGAAATGTGCGGAGATTTTTCTGTCAAAAAAGATTGCATTTCTTGACTTTTTTCTATCATTCTGCTATACTACAAATAGATAGAATGGATTTCAGATTGCTTTTTATATAAGGAGGAATCTCTATGAGTACAAAAGAACAATTGATGCAAGAATTAGATACATTGACAGAAACACAGCTGAAAGCACTGCTGCTCTTCATTCATAGCTTTCAAACAGAATCTTCTATTCCGAACGAAGAAACAGCAGCAGCTTTAAAAGAAGTTTCCGAAATGAAGCAACATCCTGAGCGATACCCGGGATATACAGATGTTGATACTATGATGAAGGACTTGCTGCAATGAAATACACCTTAAAACCAACCACACAATTTAAACGAGATTTAAAAAAGGCACAAAAGCAAAACAAAAATTTAGACTTGCTGAATAAAGTCTTGCAGCAACTGGCAGACGGCATTCCACTTCCAGAAAAAAACCGTGACCATGCTTTAACAGGAATTACGCTGGATGTCGGGAATGCCACATTCAACCCGATTGGCTTCTCATTTATGAAATTGCAGAAGATACACTCTTTCTGTATCTCACCCGAACCGGCAGCCATAGTGAATTATTTGAACAATAAACAAACACGCACACCGCCAGAATCTTTCATTCTGATAATGTGCGTTTTTCTATCTCATTTTCATCTTCACAAATTTTATTTAATACGAAAATCTTCCCTCTTCCAAATGAATCTTATCCCAGAAATACCGCAGCATCCAACCATCAAAGTCGGTGATCTGCATAGAAGAACCTGCCATCATCAGCGAAGATCCGCCTGGGAATCCTCCCGGTGGGAATCCATCCAATTCCCCTTCTCCGCCATAGAAGTCCGTCATGCCAAATCCATGCCCCAATTCATGCTCCAGCACATGCAGACCCGTTCCATCCAGCATATTCAAATAGGCATCATCTGACAGTCGCTGTCCCCAGTCGCCGCCGCATCCGCCAATAGACGGGAAGCCCTGCGTTGCCCAGAGATACATGTCAAACCGTTCGCCCGGATAAACATAGCTAGTATCCATAAAGTGCTCCATGCGGGAAAGGTCTGTTGGTGCACTCGGCAATTTATCCGGAATGGTTTCATAACCGTTGGATGTATCACCGCTACTGTCGTAATCGCTAATCAAAGAATCATAGACCACTTCATCCGGCTGCAAATCCAACAGACAATTCCGGTCTAAAACTGCCCAGCCGACAATTTTCACAGTAACATGGTCATATGGCCAATCTTCATAATCTTTCAGCCAGTCTGTCCAAGCGTTGATGCTATCTTCCACCAATTTTTCAAACTGTTTCCGCTGTTCCAACGATACGGTTTTATAAGACTGCCAGCGAACAACATAATGCAATTCGCCATTTCCGGCAACAATCTGATCAAACAAGGTATTTCGGCGAACGGTGGACTGTTCCCGTTCTACTCGATTTGTCCAAATCCAATCCGCAGCAGACTGATAGCTTGCCGGCATATCTGCAATCGTCAAGGTCTGTTTGGAATCGGTTGTGGTTGTCGTTGTGGTAGTGGTTTCTTCTGGTGCTGTGGTTGTGGTTGCAATGCTTGTTGTGGTCGTTGTCTGTTCCGGTTCAACCACTGGGAAAATCGTATTTTCCGGCAGTGTTACGGTTTCGGCTGGGAATGCAGTCTGCCGCTGCATCAAAAAGCCCTGCAAGGCTGCAAGATCTGCTGCATCCAATGTTCCATTCCCGTCCACATCTGCCAAGGCTGCTGCACAAAAATCGGAACTTTCCCCCTGTAACACCAATCGTTTCGCCAGTGACAAATCCAGCACGTTCACAACTCCATCTCGGTTGACATCGCCCGGCTTCAGCCAAGTGACCGGCTCTAATGTATAAGTTCCAAAATCTGTTTCATTTTGCTGCAAGTGAATGCGATTCATGCCCACTTCAGTACAAGTAAACTGCTGCTGCATACCATCTTGTTGCAATTGCAGTTCCAACGTCTGTCGGTCAGAAGCTGTTGCATAAAATTCGCCCTCACTGAGCGAGGATTTCAAGGTATAAATTCCCGTCCCCGTTTCTGTAAAGTACCAGATATTATACGATGCAACGCCATTTGCGGCATATGAAAGAATCTGGCTGCCTGTTTCCGCTGCTCCGTTGGCAACCGTCAAATACTGTCCGGCATCGTCCCGCAGCTGATACCCAATCCACGCATTGACTGCCGCCGCTGCTTCCGATGGGGCATCTGCTGCAAGTACTGCATGCGGCATGGATACCACGCCCATAACTACCGCCAGCAATGCCGTTTGTAACGATTTTCGTTTCATCATCCTGACTCCTTTTCCCTCAGAAATTTTTCCAATGGTCTTATTATAGCATAGTGTATAAAATTTTTCAACTATTTTTGTATATTTTTTCTGATATTTCCGGCCTGATTCGGTAATTTTTCGCAGTCCTGTTCTCCTGTTTTTCGTATTTCTTCTATTTCTGTTTGCTTTTTCATGAAAAGGCTGCAAGTCCAGCAGAAACCACCAGAAAAACAGAGAAAACCTTGACAAAGTTTCAGCCGTGTGCTATACTACTTTTATATTGTCCTATTCCAAAAAAGTTATCTGGATGGGAAAAAATACACACAGAATCGAAGGATTCGTGTAAATGGAGGAACGAGATACCATGATTAAATGGAAAAAACTTGCGGCTACGGTTGTAGCTGCTGCGGCTGCTGTTTCCTGTGTTGGATGCGGCAATCAGGCACTTGCTTACCCGCTGACAATTGACGGCGTAAAAATCAAAGCTGGTATTTACATCTATTATTCTTATCAGGCTTATACCGAAGCAACCAGCACCATTCAAAAACAGAATTCTGACTTGGACACCACTGATGAAGAAGTGGTAAAGGCACAGACGATTGATGGCAAAGATGCGGAAACTTGGATCAAAGACCGCACGATGGAATATTGCAAGGAATTCGTTGCGATTCAGAAAGACTTTGATGCAAAGGGTCTGGAACTGACCACCGAACAGACCAATCAGGTGAAGAACTACATCAGCTCTGCTTGGGACAGCAGCGGCGAAACCTTTGAAAAGAACGGAATTGCAGAATCCTCCGTTCAGGATATCTTCCTTTCTACCTACAAAGAACAGGAACTGTTCCAGCATTATTATGGTGCAGATGGTGAAAAGGGCGTTACGGAAGACGAACTGAAAGAATACTACGAAGACAATGATGCTCGTGTTCGTTACATCACCTTCAACCTGAAAGACGGAAACGGCGATTTGCTGAAAGATGACGGCAAAAAAGAAATGAAGAGCATGGTAGAAGATTACCTGAGTGTTCTGAAAACGCTGAAGGATGAAGATGCCATCAACGACAAGATGGACACCATTCAGGAAGAATATAACGCTTATGTGACTTCTATTTCCGAAGAAGCTGCTGCTGCAACCGCAACTTCTGCAACAGATGAAAACGGAAATGAAATTCCAGCAACCACCACTGCAACGACTGCAACAACCACTTCCGCAGAAACAATCACTGTTACAACTGTTGCTGCAGATGCAGAATCGGATTCCGAAGCAGAAACCACTGCAGACACCGAAGAAACCGTAACACGTGCAGCATCTGATGCAGACAGTTCCGATGAAACAACAACCACAACCGTTTCCGGTGCAACAGAGGAAGAAAGTTCTGACACCACGGAAACCACCACGACCACTGCACCGTATGCAAACGAAAGCATTATCACAAAGGTTTCCACAACGGATGAAAAGGACAAAGGCAACGAAGATTCCATCAACTATACACCGTCTAAGAAAGCCTATGAAGCAATTTTCAACGATGCAAAGACGGATGTTCCGTTTATCGTAGAAGATGACGAAGCTTATTACCTGATTGTTCGGTTTGACATCACCAAGCGAATGACAGATGATGACCTCTGGACAGAAGACCAGATGAAGGCTGTTGCCTCTAGAAAGTATTGGGATAATTTCACCGATGACAAGAAGGAAATGGCAAACGCTTTGAACATCGACCAGCAGAGTGATCGGGCAATCAAGAAGTATGACCCGTTCAAGTTAGACTTCTCTTCCAGCTCTAGTTCCAGCAATTAAATAAAACCAATTTGATTGTTAAAAGTCAAAAAGCGTGTCCACAGTTTCAATTTGCGGATACGCTTTTTTCTTGTTTCTATGTCGTGTTTCATTGAAAACTGTGCCTTTAAAAAGTACTCAGATACTTTTACCAATGACAAGAAAGAAATGGCAAACGCTTTGAACATCGACCAGCAGAGTGACCGGGCACTCAAAAAGTATGACCCGTTCAAATTGGACTTCTCCACAAGCTCCAGTTCCAGCAATGAAACAGAGTCAATCTGTCAATCTGATTGTTAATCAAAAAGCGTGTCCGCTGAACATTCCATTTGCGGATACGCTTTTTCTTTTTCATATTTCAATTTCACATGGACAAGAATCAACATTCCAGTACGATACTTGAAAAACAAAAAACCAGATGCATTGCATCTGGTTTTCATTTGGTTGGGGTGGAAGGATTTGAACCCTCGGAATAACGGAGTCAGAGTCCGCTGCCTTACCACTTGGCGACACCCCAATATTTCATTTTGTCATCTGTTGTTCAGCGACTTATTTATTATATCACACTTTTTTGTGTTTGTCAAGTCTTTTTTTCAAATTTCTCAAAAAAATTTTTTCTGAACTTCTTTCAGACTGTTTTTGCGTCTTACTCATGACGACTTATACAGTATATCACATTTCGACGTATTTGTCAAGCGTTTTTCTGAAAAAATCATCGAATTTTGTTTTTTTCTGTATCGTCGCATTGTTGCAGCGAAATTAAAACAACAAGCAGGCAGATTTCATCTTCCTGCCTGCTTGTTACTTAAAAAATTAAATCCCCGTTTATTCGTCCAGTGCTGTCCGCAGGGACTTTACAAATTCATACACCTTTTCCGGTGCTTGTTCCTGATACTGTTCAACCATGTTGACAATGGCACTGCCCACAATGACCCCATCACAATACTGGCTCATCTGCTTTGCAACTTCTGGGCTGGAGATTCCAAACCCAACCATGCACGGAATCTTTGCATACTTATGAATCGGCGTAAAGAACGCAGAGAAATCTGTCTGGAACTTTGTCCGCATACCTGTTACACCATTCGAGGAAACACAATACAGGAATCCGGTTGCATCCTCTGCAATCATCTGAATTCTACCTTCACTTGCCGGTGTTACCAAGCTGATGTTGTGAATGTGATACTTGTCAGCACTGCCCTGAATCTCGTCCTTTTCTTCAAACGGCATATCCGGCACAATGACCCCATCAATGCCAATTTCCTGACAGGTGCGGAAAAATTCCTCTGTTCCATGAGAGAAAATCGTGTTCAGATACATCATCAGCAGCAACGGCATATCGGTTTTTTTCCGCAGCCGCTTAACCAGCTCAAAAATACCTGCCAAGGTTGTTCCCTGCTTCAAGGCCTGTTCGCTGGCGTGCTGAATGACAGGGCCTTCTGCAATCGGGTCAGAAAACGGAACGCCCAGTTCGATAATATCTGCACCGGCTTTTTCCATCTGCAATACCAGCTGTTCCGTACGGTCATATCCGCCGTGTCCAGCTGTTACAAATGGAATCAGTGCCTTTTTCCCCTGTTGTTTTAATGCCTGCAAAGTGCGGTCAATTCGATTCTCAGTCATCAATCTTCACTCCTCTGTATTGTGCGATTTGCTGCATATCCTTGTCCCCACGACCGGACAGGCAGATAATCATAATTTGGTCTTTTCTCATAGTCGGTGCAATCTTCATTGCAGCTGCAACAGCGTGTGCCGATTCAATTGCCGGAATGACACCCTCTTTTTTCGACAGGTATTCCAACGCCTGAACAGCTTCTTCGTCCGTAATGGCAACATAGTCTGCCCGTCCAGTTTGATAAAGATTTGCGTGCTCTGGCCCGATGCCCGGATAATCCAGACCGGCAGAAATCGAAAATACCGGTGCAATCTGTCCTTCATCATTTTGCAGGAAGTAGGACTTCATGCCGTGGAAGATTCCCAGCTTGCCCTTTGCAATCGTTGCAGCGTGCAGAGCAGTATCCACGCCCTTTCCGGCAGCTTCTGCACCAACCAACCGAACGCTTTCATTCGGGATGAAATCATAGAACATACCCATTGCATTCGAGCCGCCGCCAACGCAGGCAACCACACAATCCGGCAGCACGCCTTCTTTTTCCTGCAACTGCTGCTTTGCTTCTTCGCCAATAATCTTCTGAAAATCCCGAACCATCATCGGATACGGATGCGGCCCCATTACCGAGCCAATCAAATAATAAGTGGTGTCAATGTTGGTGACCCAATCCCGCATTGCTTCGTTGATAGCATCTTTCAGCGTACCTGTTCCGTTGTCAACGCTGCGAACCTTTGCTCCCAGCAGTTCCATCCGGTAAGCATTCAGCTTCTGCCGTTCCACGTCTTCTTTCCCCATAAAGACTTCGCATTCCAAATCAAACAGGGCACAAGCGGTTGCTGTTGCAACGCCGTGCTGACCAGCACCGGTTTCCGCAATAATCCGCTTTTTGCCCATCCGCTTTGCCAGCAGAATCTGACCCAATACGTTATTGATTTTGTGTGCACCTGTGTGGTTCAAATCTTCTCGCTTCAGGTAGATTTTGCAGCCGCCCAAGTCCTTTGTCATCCGTTCTGCATAATACAACAGGGATGGACGGTTTGCATAATCCCGACAGAGTGTGCGGTATTCTTCCCAGAAAGTCGGGTCTGCCTTTGCTTCTTCATAGGCGGTTTCCAATTCGTGTACCGCATTCATGACCGTTTCGGGAACATACTGTCCGCCGAACATTCCATATCTTCCTACTTTACCCATAATTCTACGCTCCTCGTATCAATGTCATCAATTGTTTCATTCTTCTCAGTGATTTTACGCCGTCCTCTTCAATGCCGCTGGAAAAGTCCACGCCCGTGGGAGAAACCGTTGCAATTGCTTCCAAAACATTTTCCGGCTGCAACCCGCCTGCCAGAAAAAACGAACGATTCCAGCTGTGTCGGGCGAGCAGCTCCCAGTCTGCACAAACGCCCGTTCCGCCAATGCCTGCACCTGTCTTTCCCTCTAAAATCAGGCAGTCTGCCGGATTTGTTCCGGCGGCTTCGAGCTCCTCCAGCGTGCCAATGCGGAGGGCTTTCCAGACTGGCAAGCCGGTTTTCTGCTGCAAGGTTTGAATCTGCTCTGCCGATTCATTGCCGTGCAATTGAATCACCTGCAAGTGCAACTGCTCTGCCATGCGGCAAATGGTTTCTGATGATTCATTTACGAACACCCCAACCGCTGCAATTGCATCCGATTTTTCCTGCACTAAGCGTTGTGCCTGCTCCTGAGAAATACTCCGGCGAAAACCGCCGCTTAAAATCATACCCATATAATCCGGCT
>OKRU01004444.1_pt1 | contig 10159 bp, 15 predicted proteins | sample 1601131 | NCBI WGS metagenome assembly OKRU01 (sample SAMEA3541558, study PRJEB24748) | human gut metagenome | biome: human gut; feature: human-associated habitat; material: faeces | place: China | collected 2012 | reverse complement strand
GATGATACCGGGGCGGTTTACCTGCCATCACTGAAAAGAGCCTTGCAGGGAACACCGTGGCAGTATTGCGCACTCCGGCAGTTCTATGAACCTACGAAGGAGGCTATGCAGGTCAGTACTTACCTGCGCGTATATCGGCGCCATCCAAAACTTATTGAGCATCTTGTTAAAGTTGGATTCGAGCGCATCGTTTCAGACATTGTGTATCGGCACGGTATGGGAGCAGAAATTGATGCCACACAAAAACGCACGCACCGCATTTTACGGGTCAACAAAGAAGACTTGGCCATGCTGCGTGAATTAAATGCTGGCGTTGATACACTGAAAGCATACCAGCAATATGTAAAGCTTAATTTGCGTGGCCGGCAGGAACTTTTGCAGTGGCAGCTCAAAAATCATGTGCATACGATTCCAACGCAATGGTTTGCCTATATGACAGCAAGAAAATTCATGCGCTATATGGACAGCCAGTTGCCGGATTATATGCAGCTGAAGCGGGCTTTCCTCTATCGTTCCCCGATGGAAGAGGCAATCTCGACCTACAGCGACTACCTGCAAATGTGTCAAGGTCAGAATTATGACATGAAAAGCAGCCAGGTTCTGTTCCCAAAACACTGCAATGAGGCCCATGACGAGTTGAGCCGATACATTAAGAAGTGTAGGGACGAGCAAACAAAGCGTGCGTTTCGTGAAGTATATGAGAATTTGGCAGAAAAGGCCAACCTCACTTCAAAGAAACTGCAAATTGTCTGCCCCAAGCAAACCGATGACCTCATCGCAGAAGGACAGGCGTTGCACCACTGTGTCGGCACCTATATTGAGCGAGTGGCGGCGAAAGAATGCTTGATTGTATTTGTTCGCCGCGTGGAAGAACCCCAAAAGCCGTATGTGACTGTGGAGGTGCGCGATGGTAAAATCGAGCAGATCCATGGCGACCACAACAGCAACCCTACGGAAGAAGTAAAAAAGTTTGTTGACCTGTGGAGCCGCAAGGTGTTGCCTATGGCTTTGCGGACCGCGTAAGAAAGGAAGTACTTACATTATGAAGCAAATTGGGAATCTCGCCATCGTCTGCGCCAAGCGTAACGATGTGACCCTGCGCATTGAGCAGGGGATGGTAATGGTCTTGCAGGACGGCACTTATGCGCCGACAGCGTTTTCTGCCGAGTGGGATGACGATGAAACTATCCTGTCGGTGATTCACGAATTGAACTTCGGCCGCTGTGCCCCCAAAAGCCAATGAGAACCGAGGAATGGCAGGAAAAAGCAGCTTTCATAGACAAGCTGCGGGAGCTGACAGACCGCCTGAACCGCTGCCGCGCAGCGTATGAAGCCCATACGCCGCTGGTAAGTGATGAAGTCTACGACATTCTGTTCAGCGATTTGCAGACGCTGGAAAGTTGGCTGGGGTTGAGAATGAAAAACTCCCCCACAAAGAGAGACAATCATCTGATATGAGAAAGCCTTCAACCTGCTCGATATTGCGCGTAGGGTGGAGGTTTTTATTTGGTAGAAAGGATACTACTTTTTCATTTTAATATTTGCTTTTGTACAGAGTTGATGCTTCAATAATGCTGAAAAGGGATTCAATGAATTGCAATTCAACCTTATCTTTGCCTGAATGGAAACAATATTTTTGCAAACGAATAAGTACTATATGGTAAATATGGCGTAGAATAATTCATCAAAGTAAATGTGACAACAAAAAAGTATAACTATAACGAACACATTAGAGAGGTACCCTATGACACCACAGAAAATAGTACAACGTAAACAGGCAATGCGTGCGGCAGATGCAGTCAATAAAATTGAAGGTGCACCAGTTCGCAACTTATGCAATGGGGCTTTCGAACGCTTGGAGCGAGGAGAAAATCACAGGAACGCAGATGAAAGAGGCCCTTTTTGAAAAGCCACATAGAATTAGCGTGCCAGATGAAGTAAAAATATATAGAAGATAAAAGAAAAATCGCCTCCGACTTACATCTACGCAATGGGATTCAAGTCGGAGGCAATTATTTTTATACTTCTTTTACAGCAGCCGCTTTCACCATCATTATCGGGTGTCGCAGTTCATCCTTTATGTTGGGGTAATTCGTCATGTTGGTGAATTTGGTGAATGGCTCGACATCTTCTGTAGCATCTGATTTATAGCTGACAAACAATTTCGATAGATTTAAAATCTGTGCAAGGGATAATTTTCACGAAACATTGCCATGAGCATCGCAGCTTAAGGAAATGCTGACCGGAACGCTGGTACCTCCCTTGGTCAGTGTAGCACTTAGATGCGCACTGTTTCCACTGGTCCAAGTACTCTGGCTACCATAATTCCAGCCGTTGGTGCCTGTTCCAGTGCCGCCAGCACTCGTAGCTTGGGCAGTGGAACCATTATAGGAGAAACTTCCATACAATGCCGCTCGACCGATTTGTTGCCCACCAGAATAATAATCTTTTGTTTTTGTGGTACTTGTAGTGCTGCGGGTCACTGCTTTGGTGATGGTAGTGACAACGGTGATGCCATTGCCCAAATCCTCGGTATAAGTCGTGATTACCTGATTGTTTTCCTGCGCAAAGCACGGAACAGCTATTGCTGTCGCCAATAGAAAGCACATTAAAATAGAAAAAATATTTTTCCAGAGTTTACGTTTCATGAGATTCACTCCTTTGATTATGAAAGTTCCATTGCCTTTTTTAACATTTCTTTCTGCGACATGTCCGTATCACCCCAATTAACGATGGTCGTTTCCGTATTGATAATTAGCACGCCTTTGGTAACCACGAAAAAAGTAACTAATACCGCCAGTACTCCTATGGACAAACCCAGTGCCAGCCGCAAATGAAATTTATGCCGATAGGCAGCAGCCTTCCACCTGGCTATCGTTTCCGGAGATTGGCTTTCCGTAAAATCACGGGCAGCCTGTTCCGGGTCAGTGCCCAGCTGTGCCGCCACAGCAGTAAAACTTTCCTCTGAAGCTGCACTGCAAACATCCTGTGCCACGCCGCGAACATACGTCTCAAAAGCCGCCCGTGCTTCGGCGCAGGGCAGGGCGGATGCGGCAGCTTTCAAATAGGTTTGCAGTTCTTTTTCAAACATCTTTCGTTTCCTCCGGGTACAAGGCACCGTCCTGCGCCATCAGTTTTTCTAACGCCTCAACAAAAATTCTGTATTCAGCGTACAAACGTTCATAATACTCCTGCCCTGCGGCGGTTATACCCAGATAAATACGCGCCCGACCATCCTCAATGCGCTTTTCCGTTTCTTGGATATAGCCGCCCTCCTGCAGGCGGTACACCGCCAGATACATTGTGTTATAGGTTAGTACGCCCTGGGTCAGTCGATCCACCTCCTGCGCCATTTGGTAGGTGTACATGGGCTTTTGACGCAGCATGAACAGAACCAGCATCTCGGTGGTGGCTTTTTTCATAACGTCCCGCATACCTTGGGCGGGATCGTTTTTTGACTTTTTTTCTGGTTTCATAGACAATCCCACTTTGCGTTTTGTTCAATATTACTATATCAGACCATCTATATTTGTCAATACTTTTTATTGAAAAATACGAGGATATTACGTTTCCTGACTCGATTGGCGATTACAAATTTCAAATGGCATCGTTAGATTATAAGCCAGCATCATCAATGCAAGTATCCAATGTCATCCCCGAGGGGGTTAAATTGGATAGTGTTTATAAGCAAGAAGATAAAACGACATATGACCATTTGCTTCGAATGAGTATAAGCTTTTATGATGAGAAAAAGTCGTTGAAGATCGAAGCATACCGTGCAAATGCTAAGGCATTGTCTGTACAAGAAAGTAATCTTGATGTCGAAGAAAAGATTGGCCAATATGAGATTGTAAGTGATAGTACTATCTCAGAGACGTACTTGCGATGGGGCGATGAAACATGGAAATATCTGGTGCATGGAGACAATGGCGATACAGGGAAAGAATTCTATAAGGCACTAGTTGATGCAGATATTTCGGCAATGATAGCTTTTCAGTAACGGTATGTGATTACAGCAAAGAAAATGTTTTGGTGATAGTGATATTTGTGGAGATTTTTTTAGCGTTGAACATTTAGAAGTGGGGGCCTAATGATGAAAATCCAAAAATGTATAGTTTCCTGTATCGCCATTTTCGGAATAATATTTGCGATGGCGTTACCAGCATCGGCGGATAATACTAAATATGACCATAATAAAATATGCATATACTGTTTAGGAAAAGATGCTTTTTCACCACGTGAAGGTTTTGCTTCACTGAATTATATTGTGCAATCGACTTCTTCGAATGTCTCTCGTGAACAGAGAAGCTACTGGAAAGAAATAACGCAATTCACGATATATGATGGGCCTGGAAAGCCTTCACTGAGTAGTTTTCCTCAAACTGTTTACTATGAAGAAAAAAATCCTTACGGCCCTGGACAAGCACATGGGACATTATCAATAAAAAAATTCTCACACATTGAAAATGGTTCTAATCACTATTATGTTACATATGCGGGTTATATGTATTGGTATGACTGAGAGGTAATATATGAAAAGATCTAACAAAATTGCTTGTGTGCTTCTTTGTTGTGCAGTACTTACAAATATAAGTTCATTTTCCACTTTTGCGGAAGAATACTGTACAAAACCAACTGACTCCATAGGAAATCCAATAAGCCCTTGTTGGGTTTATCAATTTGAACACACAACGTATATGACAGTGAAGAGTGACGAACCACTACCAGAGTCATTCTATGTAAGTACTCCCTCGGGCTATTTAAAGCCGGACGGAGGATATGTAATTGCACGTGGAACAGTTTATCTTGTGGGAACAGCATATGATTTTCCAGAAGCGGGATATAAGCAGGGAACATACAAGGGAGTTCTTACCGCTTATATAGATTGACACAGAAGAGTTTTGGCGTAAATAGTAACCATAGAAACGATTGTCAGGGAAGGAGTATTTATGTATTTATGTATGGATACGTTAAGATTTGAGTCTTTAAATGCGGTTGCGCCCATTTTCTGCGCGATTGTTCTCAGCGTTGGTTTATGTTCTTGCAATAGTTCTACAAAGGAGATCTCTGAACCAAGAAATCAAGCGACGATGAATTCAACAGAGGAAAGTTATAAAGATCTGCCAGAACATATCTCGGCGAATGACATCGTAAATAATGCTGCTGATAACACTACCTACAGTAATGACAATTTTGATATAGAGATTGCTGCCGCAGAAGGTGAAGAAGTTTACTCAGCTTACGATGGCATTGTAATGGAGGTAAACGATAATAACGAAGAAGGTCATTGTATTACTATTTATCATGGAAACGATTTGGAAAGTGAATATTGTAATTTGAAAACACCGATTGTAGCAAAAGGACAATCTGTTCTTAAGGGGCAAGTCATCGGTTATGTTGGAGATGTAGGTAAGGTGAATTTTAAATTGCGTAATACTGAAGAATAGTTTACGGATTCCAGAAATGAATTTTTAATGTTAGCGTTAAATAGTGCAATATTTGTATGAAAGAAATTAGTGACTCCAATGCAGCGTACATTATATCTGTATAAAATATCTGTATAAAACAAAAATGCCTCCGACTTACATCTACGCAATGTGATGTAAGTCAGAGGTAATTGCTTTTATACTTCTTTTACAGCAGTCGCTTTCACCAGCAGCATCATCGGGCGGCGTAGTTCATCTTTCATACCGGGCAGGTCCATCATGTCGGCGGGCGGTTCGGCTTCCTCTACGGCATCCAGCACAAACCCGGTGTGCAGTAAGCCCATAAGGATTTGCGTCAATGTGTGGTGCTGCTTGCGAACCTCGCGGCCTAAAAAGTTGGTGACGCGCTCACCGGGCAGAAAATAATTGTCGATAGGCCAGTACAGCGCTGGCCGTCTACACCATAAACCCATTCCTGATGCACACTTGCCGTGAATGAGGAATGTTCGATATTAAAAAGAAACATCCCGCCCGGTTTCAGCGTTCGATGTACATTGGCAAACACACGGTCTAAGTCGGCAATGTAGTGCAGTGCCAGATTGGAAACCACGCAATCCTACGCGGCGGCAGGGTAGTCGTAGTCCTCGATGCCGCAAAGGCGGTATTCGATTTTCGGGTCTGCATTGCGCTTTTGTGCCTCGTCCAGCATTTTATGGCTGATGTCGATGCCCAGCACCTGCGCCGCGCCCTGCTCCACAGCGTACTTGCAGTGCCAGCCATAGCCGCAGCCTATATCCAAGACGCGCTTGCCCAGCAAAATCTTGGAACAGCGGTTGCAGCATGTGCCATTCACCTGCACCGGCAAGGCCCTGCTGACTGCGGGTCATTTTGGCGTATTCTTCAAAAAATGTTTCGTTGCCGTATTCATTCACAGTCATTAGAGTACCTCATTTTGCATCGCATATTTCTTTTGCAGATAAGTCAGCATCGTCCGTGATACCACCGAGTTGCTGGTTTTGGAGAACGTCAGCCCCAACGTGCGGTGGCAGGCAGGGGAGAGCGGCCGCGCCACCACACCGCTTTCCGGGCCGAACGCCTGTAGAACAAGTTCCTGCGAGATTGTCACGCCCAGCCCACTGCGCACAAATGCCATAATGAGGGTATCATCTCGGAAACTGTACGTAACGTCAGGCCGCACTGTGCATTTTGCCAGCAGGTGCTGGATGCCGTTGTCGCAGCCGGGCGTCTCGATGATAAGCGGATACTGAAATAACTGCGGCAGGGTGATGCGCTTGTGCCCCGCCAGAGGGTGGCCGCTGGGCAGTACGGCACAGAGCGGGTCATCCAGCAACGGATAAAATGTCAAACCGTCCGCCACAATGGACGAGAGAAACCCGCAGTCCACCTGCCCATGCACGATCCAGTCGCGAATCTCGTCATAGTTGCCGTCCAGAATCTCTACCTGCACTTTTGGGTAGTTCTCCTGAAAGTAATGCACCACATCAGGCATCCACAGCGCCGTCATACTGGAAAAACTGCCTACCCGCAGTTTGCCCTCAACTTTATGGTTGATGTTGAACGCCGCCCGCCGCAGCTTGGCTTTCTGGTTCACCATTTCTCGCACATAGGGCAGCAGGTGTGTGCCGTTATCGGTCAGCTGCACGCCGCGCTTGATGCGGGCAAACAGCTGCACACCCAGTTCATCTTCCAGCCCGGCCATCATCTGGCTGATGCCGGACTGCGTGTAGTTCAGCGCCTCGGCAGCGGCGGAAAAACTGCCGGTCTCGCATACTTTCAGAAAAATCTCATAGCGGTCTTTTTACTCTCTCATATATTACAAATCCTTATACGCAGCAGTAAAAACATTCGTTTAACTGATAGTATATCATATGGTACACTAACCTTACAACTGTGTAAGGAGTATCGAAAACAATTATGGAAAAGAAAAAGAGCAGTTTCTCCGGGCAGATTGGCTTTGTGCTGGCGGCCACGGGCAGTGCAGTGGGTGTAGGCAACTTGTGGCGGTTCCCGTATCTGGCGGCCAAGGACAGTGGCGGCCTGTTTTTGCTGGTCTACCTCGTGCTGGTGCTGCGTTCGGTTTTACGCTGCTGACCTCGGATATTGCCATCGGCCGCCGCACGAAAGAAAGTGCCATTGGAGCGTACACCCAAATCTCACCAAGATGGAAATTTCTCGGCATCCTGAAATGCCCATCGGTTCGAAGACCGGTGGGCATTTGTGAGTTTTATAAAGAGATAAATGTATAGCATTTATATCAAGCATAGTGCATCCAATCGATAAAATCTTGTGGACGGAGTGGATTGCCACTATTGATAAAGCCGTAGTTGACGTTTACACTCAAGTGTGTTACCATACTCTTGTAAGTGATTTATGTGTCCTGCAAAGCAATTTGCACTGACACACGTTGTTATTTTTGTACTTTGTGCCTGCAATGCCGCTGACCGTTTGGTTGTGCATTGCGGGCATTTTTTTATCTGCCGGGGGACACCCCGCATAAAGCGAGAATGACTTTTGTGCTGCTATTGGCAGCAAAGAAAAGTTGTTCTCGCTTTTTTGTTTTGGTTTAGCGCCGCCCGGCGTTATAAATAAAAAATCAAGAAAGGCGAGATTACAATGATGGACGAACTCAAACAGCAATTTTACGAGGTCATGCACAAGTATCAAAAGCCGTTTTCGGCAGAAGGCGTCACAGCAAACCTTACGCAATGGTACGAACAGAAGCAGGGGCTTTTGCAGCTTCTTCGCAAGCATCCGCTGTGGAACGAGAAAGAACTGGCAATCGTGTTCCGGGTGGAGGAACGCCGAGAAATCGACCGTATCACTGTAGATGAAACGCGCGCCGCTATACTGGAACTGGGCCGCAGGGCCTGCGCCGATGATACTGTGTACGAAAATTTTGAAACAGCCCTGCGTGCGGCAACCGCGGACTATGCCCGGATACCGAACGAGTACCGCTTGGACACAATCAGGCAGTACGGCGGCATCAAGTGCGCACCAGGGCAAAAGGCGAGCCGTATCATCAATCGGCTCTGCCTGAAATTCCATCTTGACCAGATTGAGGAAGAAACCGAAGCAGGTGAGCCGGACAACCGTTATGTGCGCACAGTCAAACCATACAATGCACTGTTTGCACGGCTGGCCGATGCTCTGAACCCGGCACATATCGAAAAAACTGCAGTGCTGTCAATCCACCCCTGCGATTTCCTCGAAATGTCCAACCGCGACAACACTTGGAGTTCCTGCCATTGCTTAGAAGGCGGCGGCTATCGCGGCGGCTGCCAGTCCTATATGGGCGATGCCGTCAGTATGATTTTCTTCACGGTCAGCGACGAGTACACGCAGAACTTTCATACAGCCCCTCGCATCACGCGAGAAATTTTCTGCTATAAGGAAAATGTTTTGCTGCAATCACGCCTGTATCCTACAGATTTGGAAGACCAGAAAACCCTGTATCGAGGCATCGTCCAACAGGCTATCGCGGTCTGCCTTGACAAACCGAACCTATGGTCGATCAAGCGTGGAAAAGATACCGAACCTTACTGCGAGTCTGCGGCGGACAGCAACCACTATCCCGACTATAAGTATGGATACGCGGTTGCATCTTTGCTGAAAGGCGAAAACGACTATGGCCAAATGACGATAGGCTCCGTAGCCCGCTGCGTCTGCTGCGGTGGAGAACAGAAGAACCATCGTTCCATACGCTGTGCAGAGTGCGGCAATATGTATGTCTGCAAGGGCTGCGGCAAAACGGTGCATGGATATGGGCGCTATATTGATGAGCACTTTTATTGCAATGAGTGCAGCTATGAATGTGCGGTTTGCAAAGAAAAGTTTATCGGTATGCCGCGCATCGGAATTGCCCGATCCGGCGAGCAGCGCGGGATTTGCCCTGCCTGCTATGCGCAGGTAGTTGATGTATGCGGAAACTGCACAATCCATAGTGACTGCCTTTCCATCGGTGCCAATCGCTTCTGCCCGAACCAGATGAGCGGCCTTGCCGCATAAAGGAGGAATCCATGCAAGAATTGACGTTTGAAACCATTCTACGTCTGCCGCAGATGGAATTGAAAAAGAGGTTAAAAGCCGAGCTGAAAAGCAGGGGTTACCCCGTTACCGATAAGCCCGGCTACCTGTATGCCGAGGGAACGATTCCTGTCTTGCTGGTAGCCCACATGGACACGGTTCACCGTCAGCCTGTCGAGCAGATATGCTATTCGGCAGACAGGGCAGTAGCTATGTCACCGCAGGGAATCGGCGGCGATGACCGCTGTGGTGTCTGGATGATTTTGCAGATCCTGCGCACGGCGAACTGTCATGTGCTGTTCTGTGAGGATGAGGAAGTCGGCTGTGTAGGTGCAAAGAAATTCACAAGAGGTCCTTTGCGGCCACAGGTAAACTACATTGTAGAGCTTGACCGCCGGGGCAGTAATGATGCTGTGTTTTACCGCTGCGATAACCCGGAGTTTGAGGACTTCGTTACCTCGTTCGGATTTGAAACAGCAGGTGGTTCGTGTAGTGACATATCTTATATCGCACCGTATCTGGAAACAGCTGCGGTCAATATCAGCTGTGGCTATTATTGCGAGCACCAACGGCATGAGTGCATCCACTTAGCGGAGATGGAGCTTAATGCCGACCGCGTGGCGCAGATGGTCACGCAGCAGACGGAACACTTTGAATATATGGAACAGCAGGACAGCTTCTTCGGCGGG
>OKRU01004443.1_pt1 | contig 10160 bp, 5 predicted proteins | sample 1601131 | NCBI WGS metagenome assembly OKRU01 (sample SAMEA3541558, study PRJEB24748) | human gut metagenome | biome: human gut; feature: human-associated habitat; material: faeces | place: China | collected 2012 | reverse complement strand
GCGTAGTCCAGTGCAGTATTTTCCGCAGCGCGATCCTGACAGTGCTGGATACGCACCGGGTGACCGGCAGCCCGGAACGCGCAGAGATAATCCTCACAGGGGAGAAGCGGGTGGTCAAAATTGGAGGTGAGGGTGTACAGCCGGCGCGGGTCAATGGCTTTGACGGCGGTCGTGATCTCCTCCAGCAGGGAGAAATCGCCCAAGTTTTCATTGCCGTTGGAGAAAAACAAAAAGGACGGATGGTTGCCGTAGGCGCGGGAAATGTTCAGCGCTTCCTGCAGGAAATAGCTGCGGTGAGCAGGGTCGTCACCGACCTCCGGCACATGTACATCGCGGTTGAGCCAAAGCGGCATCTCGACGCTGAGGTAGAGCCCAAGTTCATCGGCGGCGGCAAAGGCGGCCTCCGGCGGGCACCACGCATGGAACCGAACATGGTTCAACCCGTATTCCCTGGCTGTGCCCAGCCGCTGCAGCCATGCGTCCTTGTCCATGGCAGGGTAGCCGGTCAACGGAAACTGCGCACAGTCGATGGTGCCGCGCAAAGAAATCTGCCGCCCGTCCAGATAAAATTTCTTATCCTGTATAGCAATGCACCGCATACCGAATTTTGTTTCGGTACAGTCAACATCATCACCGCACCGGAATTCTGTGACAAGCGTGTACTGCGTGGGAGTAAACTCATTCCAACGGTGTGCGCTGGGCAGAGGCAGGGTGAAATAGTTTACCTGCTTGGAGGTGAACAGCCTTACAGAATTTTGCTGTTCGGCCACGATACCTCCATCGGCGTCCGCAATTTGAAAACGCAGTGTGCCGCTGTCCTGCCGCTCCGGTGAATGGACATTGCAGGCCGTTACAACGCGAACGCGCACACTGTCGGCGGCAGGGTACACCTGCACATCCGCCACATGGCAATGGGGGCAGATTTGCAGCTCGATACGCCCCACTACACCGATCCAGTAGTCCTGCGTGTCGGGGCTGTAACCGCTGGCCATATCGCCTAAGCTGAGCAGGTCACGGTTGTCGAGGCGCAGGGTCAGGGTATGTCGGCCGGGGGTGAGTTTTCCTGTCAGGTCGTAGATGTGCGGGGCAGATAACTCCACAATCTGCCGCCCGATTTCCAAATCATCGACCCACAGGCGGCTGGCCATATTGACGCGCTCCAGAAACAGTGTGACGGCCTGCCCGGCAAAGTCAGCAGGGATATTCACTTCGCGCTGCAGCCAAAGCGGGGCAAGGTATGCGTACCGCTGGCGGGGTGCGCGCAGGGTGTCGGGGTCGGTTTCGCCGGTATAGTGCAGCGGCGTGCCGATGCCGTTTTCGCAGGCAGAGCCGGGCAGCACAAAGGGGCTGCCCTCCCAGCGCCCGTCAGGGGCAGTAAAGCATGCAGCTTCATCGGTGCGGCAGCGCCATGTTCCGCGCAGATCCAGTATTTTCATACAGCACCTCAAAATTCACAGTAGATGTCATCCTTCCATTCCGAAAGGAAAAGATAGCAATCCCGGCCGTACAGCAGCCTTGCCGGTATGCGCCACGGCACACCGCAGTAGTATTCATCGGCAACCAACACACCATCGGCATAGATTTGCGCGGTATCGCAGACATCGGGGATCTCGACAAAGCCTTCGGGTGTGGTGACCGTAAGGCGTTTACAGGCGATATTGCGGGGTGTGCCAAGCTGCAGCTCCTGCCGATACGGCGGCAAAAACGGCAGCGTGTCCAGCGGTTCCGCCTGCAGAACGGCGGGGGAGAAGGGCTTTTGTACGCTGTGCTGCACAAATCGCGTCCCGTTCCAGACGGAGTATGCAAAATTGCCCGGCTGTACGGCGTGTATCTGGTTATCGGCAGTGTAGACATCACAGCCATCCCCCAGTACGACCTGACCGTTCAGCTTACGCAGATACAGTGCTTGCGCGAACGGCAGTGTTACTACGCACAAATCACCAAACCGATGGGCGTCCGGCAGAGCAGCGGGACGGTAGGCTGTAGAGCCAAAGCAGTAGCAGGGTTCTATGCCGTCAAGCGCTGCAAAAAAGATGGTGTTTCCGTCCCGGCAGATTGGCTGCGCGGTGGCATAGGTAAGGGTTTCGCCGCACAACTCCAGCCCGAACGGCAGGATAAAGGACGCCCCGCCCGGCACGGTCAACGGCGGAAAGCAGACTGCTCCGGTGTCAAATCGGACATCCTCCACACGCTGCATACAGCGCAGCCGCTGGTACTGGTTTACAAAGACGAAACCGCGCGTGCCGTCACTGCGCATGGCATAGCGCAGCGCGGCAGTGTTGTCTGGGGTTGGCTTTTCGGGGGACGGCACATAGGGCAGTGATGCCAGCAGACTGCCGAAATCCCTGACAAAGAGGTGCAGCAGGTTCAGCAGGCGGTAGGTATCCCCGGTCTCGCCGTAGGGGGAGATGGCGGTGTGCTCAAAATAAGAGAGGATAGGGCAGTCGTTGGGATAGCCGGAGGCACGACTCTCGTTCAGGGTCGAATGCCGCCCGATCTTATTGATGCCGCCGTGGTACATATAGTAGCCTACAAGGTTGTTGCCGCTGCCCAGCTTTACCAGTGAAAGCGCATAGGCGTCCTGAGGGGAAACGATGACGCGGCGGTGGTGGGTGGGCTGCAAACCGCAGCCGAGCTCACAGGTGGCAAAGGGGTAGCGGTCATAGGGCAAAAGCCAGCCATCCTGTGGGGCAGCAGCGATCTGATCCATGCCGATAGCGGCATCATTGCGGGCAGCGTCAAACACAAAATGCGGGGAGGGCGGCAGCGCCTGCGTGGTCTCTGCCCAAGGTGCGTCCACATAGGCACCGAACACCGGCAGCACATCGTCTACCGGGATCTTGGCACCGTAGCGGCTGTTCCACCCGGTCACGGTATAAAGGCGGACGGTAAAACCGATCCTCTGCGCAAGCTGCTTCAGATCCAGCAGATGCTGCGCGTCATCCGTCAATTCATTTTCCAGCTGCACGGCCACGATCGGTCCGCCGTCCGGGAAGAAAAGCCCCTCGACCTCGCGGTAGATGCAGCTGTACCAATGGCGTACCAGTGCCATATATTCAGGGTTGGACTGCCGCAGCGGAAAAGGCTTTTGCAGCAGCCAATCAGGGAAGCCGCCGTTGCGGCATTCGCCGTGTGCCCACGGGCCCAGCCGCAAAACGACCTCCAGCCCGGCGCGCTTTGCGTCCAACACAAAGGCGCGGATGTCGCGGTCGCCGGAAAAATCCAGCTTTCCTTCCTCCTCCTCATGGTAGATCCAGAACAGGTAAGTGGCGACCAGATCAACGCCGCCGGCCTTCATCTTGCAAAGCTCGCGGTACCAGTTTTCCCGGTTGTCGCGCACAAAATGGTATTCCCCCATGACCGGCAGCCAAGGACGGGCGTTGCGCTCAAGATAGCGGCTCCCCACGGGAAATTGCTCTCCCTTGGGGTTGCTGCCGCCAAGATGCAGGTGCCTGCGCAGCAGGGGTGCGGGGGCGGACGGTGCAAATGTGTAGTTCATAAGATACCCTTCACAATACGGTTCAGTTCACTCTGGCAGCCGTTTTCGGCAAGGCCGCGCAGAGCAGCCTGCCGGGCGCGTTCGTTATCACCAAGACCCAGTGCGCCCAGGGCTTCCATCAGGCAGCAGTGAACGCGGTTATTCTTGTTGAGGTCACCCTCGAAAATCAGGAAATCAGGCAGCGATACTGCAAAATATTCGATCTCCATCACATCATCGCGGTGAGCTTCGGCATAGTCGATAAAGGCGGCAAAGCGTTTTTTGGCCTCATCGGTTTCACCAAGGGCTGCCAGCGCCTTGGCCGCATAGTACATCATCTGCGGCGGCTGGTCGTTATAGTATATGGCACCGGTCAGATCAAAATTGCCGCGCGCTGCCAGGCGGAAGGCTTCCTCCGCGCGGGCAGTGTCACCGCGTTTGGCATACAGTTCACCAATCATTTCGTACAGATCATTATCCAGATTGCCGATCAGCTTGCCCTCGCCGAGATTATGCGGGTAGGTGAGTGCCTGCTGCAACAGCGCAAGGGCCGTGTCATCATCTGCAGCGCGGGCAAGGCCCATCAGTGCCAGCCGATACTGTGCGGGAATCTTGCCCTCGCCGCCCTCCCACGGGTGGAAGTTATGCCCCATAATGCAATCGTAGGCTTTTTGGTACTGTCCGTCAAGGTTCAGCAGGGTAATGTACTCGGTGTACAGGTCATCGCGCTGCGGCAAAAGAGCGGCGTTTTCCTGCATACGCGCAAGGCGCTCAGCATACGGGGCGTTGGTTGTCTTGTCCAGCTGATCCAGCTCGAAAAAGACGCGGGCGTCGGTTTTGTCCATAGCAAAGGCTGTCTGCATGGCTTTGCGGGCGCGAGGTGCATCGTGTAGCTTGTTGTAGTAGATAAGAGCCAGATTGCGCCATACGGTGGGCAGGACGATATTTTCCGCACAGCGTTCCCACAGAGCCTGTGCCTCCTGCCAGCGGGAGCGATCCAGAAGCAAACAGCCAAGATAATAGGCTGCATACTGCCCGCCGTGGGAAACCGCATACTCCAGTGCGGTGATATCTTCCAGACGGTTGGGGAAACAGTACAGGCTCGGTGCGCTTTCGGCCAGCGTCAGTTCCTGTTCGTCGCCGGTAAAGAGATACAGGTAATAGTGCTGCAGCGGCTCACCGGGCTTGGGTGCCGTCTGCAGAATATGCACAGCATCCTCATACAAGCCGGCGGCGCTGTAAGTGAGCGCCAGTTCGATGTAATTGTGGGCATCGCCGCGCAGCAGGCGGGTCAGCTCCGATTCTTTTTCGGCTCCCAGCAGGGTCATCTCATAGCAGCAGCCGTGATCCAGCGGGTCGATTTTTTGCGTTTCGCGGGCAAACTGCAGGGCCTGCTCGGTTTGCCCGCGCAAGCGCAGCAGTGCGGTTTTTAGGGTGCGGGCCTTCAGGTTGTGCAGCCCGAACACGAGCGAGCGCTCCGCAAAGGAAAGCGCCTCGCTATACTCGCCGCGCAGAGAACTCAGGCAGGCAAGCTGATAAAACGCGCGCCCCTGCATACTGCCGTCCCATGTAGCTTTATAGAACGCATCAAATGCGGCCTCCTGTTTGCCCTGACGCAGCAGTGCAAGACCAAGGTTATAGTACGGTTCGCAGTCGTAGGGGTTGGGATTTTTCCATGTGGCAGTCTTGATGGCGGCGCGGAAATACCCCTCGCTCTCGGCAAAAAGCCCCTTGTTGTACAGGTACTTGCCGTAGCCGTTATTCAGGCGCAGGTCGGTGGCATCGCGGCGCAGTCCTTCGCGGTAATAGTCGCCCGCATCGCGGGTGGCGTGGCGGTACTGCTCCAGATGGGTGGCGGCGAGGAATAGCCGTTCGGTGGTTTCCAGCTTTTCCGGCGCGGGAATTTCCTCGGCAGGGGCGGGTACCGGCTCCTGCTCATAGCACGGGGTGTAGTCCAGCAGCGTCTTGCCGCTGCGTAAGACCCGCACAGTGTAGTGCTTTGTGTCGGGCACGGCGGCCGTTACGGTACACGACTGTGCCGTGTCCAGCGTAATATTCTGCGTGAAAACGACCGTATCACCGCATAAAATCTGCAGCTCCGCATCGGCAAGCGGCGCGGGGGCGTACAGCGTGACGCATAGCTCGCCCTCGCCCTCCTGCACGCCAAAGGCAACCTGTGTGCCGGCGTTTTTCAGCGCACCGGCCTGCTTGTAGGGCATGAAATACTGCGTGAAGGATTTTTCCTCATACGGCTTGAGGAAGGTGAAATCCGGCTGGTTATCGGTAAACATACCAGTCATCAGCTCGATGTAGGGTCCGTTTTCATCGGTCAGATTGCGATCCCACGCCTTGCCAAAGTCCCCGCAGCCCCAAGTCCACTGCTTTTTGCCGGGGGAAACATGGTGATCCGCGATATGCAAAAGCCCCGCCTTGCGGTCGTAGTCGTAATTGCCGATAAAATTATAGTCCGAGTGATATGCCATATAGGAGGTCGGCACAGGGATATTTTTGTAGCGGGAAATATCGGTGCCGGGGGCTTAGTCATACTTGTAGTATACGCCGTCCGCAATCGGGAATTTGGAAACAGCGCGCTTACCGTGGTCCATCACAGCGTGTACATCGGGCGGGAAAATCGACTGCGTGGCATCGTTGACCGGCACAGCAGGGTTCGCCCACCACAAAAAGGTCTGCGGACGGTCCGTAGGATTATACACCTGCCCGTGGATTTCCAGATACGCGCGGTCAGGGTAGAGCGTAAATCCGGCCATGCCCTTGGTGTGGAACATCTTTTCGGTCTCACCGACCCAGACCGTCACAGAACCGTCCGCACCGTTTTCGATTTTCCAATCAGTAGGGTCATAGGTCGAGGGGCGGTGGTGCTGCGGCCAGTTGAACTCAATGCCGCCGGAGATCCACGGCCCTGCCAGCCCTACCAGTGCGGGCTTGATGACCTCGTTGTAATAAACTGCGTCATAACCGTTGGTTTTGTCGTACATACGCTGGATGCGCCCGCCCAGCTCAGGCAGGATCATCACAAGCAGATAATCGTTTTCCAGATAGATGGCATCATATTCCCGGTCAACTTTGGTATCGGAAACGCCCTCGCATACGGGGTGCGGATAGACCCGCCCGCTGGAGCCCTGATAGACGCGCTTTTCCAAAAACATAGGGTTCTTGTCATAGGCAGAGATCGGGTAGGTGGGAATCGTGACTTTTTCCTGACGCACAAGCACCTTTTTCATAGTGAACCTCCGGATGTGGTTTTTTCTGCTTGCCTTTATTATACTTTGCAATTCTGGTGATTGCATCCCGGAAAGTTGTCTGATAATACAAAAGTATTGCTTTTTTCTGCGCAGTGTGCTTTACTAAAGGCAATACCGAACAGGGGTGGTGCATCGAAGGCGCGCACCGCAGAGAATGCAGCATCGCTTTAGCGGGCGTGAATTGCGCAGCCGCTGAAGAAAGGAAGGCAAAGTATCATGCCAAAGCAGGAAGAAAATTTTGCGCCGGAATCCGTCTGGCATACGCTGACCCCCAATGCAGCAGCGCTGTCGATGCCGTTCTGCATCACAGAGGCGGGGCATTTCTATGCGATGGAAAGCTACTTAGTGGAACGCCGGCGGCACGAAAGTCATCTGTTGCTGTATACAGTAAGCGGCAGCGGCCGCCTTATCACACAGGACGCGGAACTTACCCTGACGCCGGGAAGCTGTGCGGTCATTGATTGCCGCAGCTACCATAAATATAATACACAGCTTGCGCCGTGGAATTTCTATTGGGTACATTTTCAGGGTGTGGCGGCCAGTGCCATGCTGTCGGTACTGTACCCGGCTAGGATAACGGCCATTGCGGTGCAGGATACACAAGGCTTTACACAGCTGCTTGAGGGAATCCTTGCACAGGAAAGCAGCGGGACTGTGGCAGACAGCATGGAGCTTTCTGCGCAGATCCATGGGCTGTTCAACCTGCTGGCGGCCTCCGCTGTTTATGCCGATACAAACGATGGCGCGCACAATGCCACCGTGGCTGCGGCGGTGGAGTACATCCGTGCGCACTATGCGGAGCCGATTACCGTCGATGATATGCTGCGCGCACTGCCTTTGTCCAAATATTATTTTATCCGCACCTTCCGGCGTGTCATGGGGACGACACCGTACAGCTATCTGACGGTTTACCGCATCAACCATGCAAAAGTATTGCTGCGCTCCACCCGGCAGAGCATAGAGCAAATCGCCGAGGACTGCGGCTTTCGGGATGCCAGCAACTTTATCGCTCATTTCAAAAAGTGCATAGGGCAAACACCGGCCGCTTACCGCCGCGATTTTGGGCAGATGCCGTAAGAGCGGCGGGCTTATGGCAAGAGCAGGGCAAAAAAAATGTCCAGCCGCGCGAAAACGGTTGGACATCTCTTCGATTGTCGAAAAAGGCGGTGTTGCCTTATATAGAGCTGCCGCAATCACCGTTGCTGACGGAGATAACTGCGGATTTATCTTTCTGCTTTGACCTTAGCACTATCGCACTCTGCGTTTCCTTCTGCATCCAGCGTAATATGCACAAAATGCTCCGGCTTGTTGTAATCTTTTGTCTCGCCGTTATCGGTATAGTACTCATAAGAGGCACCATGGGGGGCGTAGGCAAGCAGACGCAGGTCTGCAAAATCCACATCAGCCACATTCCGGATGCTCTTTCCGCCCTTGGCGATGGGAAGAATGTGCCCCTTGCGCACAAAGAACACCACTTCCTCCAACTCCACCGGAATGTAGTGGTGGCCTGCGGGCAGTACGCCGGTTTCGATGCGGTTGCCTTCGCTGCACTTTACCCGTACCTGCAGCATCTCCTCCGGTAGGTAGACATAGCGGCCGCGGGCGTTTTGCTCATATATCGGCGCAATCAGCAGGCTTTCGCCAATCATCACCTCATCCTCCACCCGGCGGGCAAAGTCATCGTCAGGGAAAGCAAAAGCCAGCGGCATACAGTACATGCCGTCGTGCAGGGCGGCCTTCATGTACTCGCTGTAAATGTAAGGCAGCAGCAGGTAGCGCAGTTGTAAAATGCCGGCAAAGGCGGCCTTGTTCTTAAACCGATAGGGTTCCTGCCTGCGGGTGCCGTTGGCAGAGTGGTTGCGCAGCAGGGGAGAGAAGATGCCCAGACCGTACCAGCGCAGCACCAGATCCTCGGTGGTGTTGCTGCCGAAGCCGCCAATATCGGGACCCTCGTACAGGAAACCGCACATATTCAGGGAAGGCATCATGTGCAGGGCAAGCAGAATGTGGCTCCACCAAGAATGGTTGTCGCCGGTCCAGATGCCGCCATACCGGTGCATCCCGATGCAGGCAGAACGGGAGTATATCAAAATGCGCTTGTCCGGCTCCAGCCGCTCGAAAGCCTCGCCTGCCGCACGGGTCATGTTATAACCAAAAAGATTATGTACCTTGTCGTGCCGCATACGCCCCTGTTTGGTGTTGTGGTAGAACAGCTTATAATCGTTTTCGTTGTTGGAAAGCTCTGCCACCATGCCGGTAAAAGCACCAAAGCTGGAAATATCCAGGTTTTGCTTGCTGTATTCCTCAATTTTAGCAAAGGTCTTTTTCAGTCTTTCCTCTGCGTAGAAGATAGCAGGCTCGTTCATATCATTCCAGAAGCCCTCGATCCCCTGATCCAGCAGAACTTTATATTGACTGCCAAACCAGGCACGGGCTTCCGGGTTGAGCATATCGGGGAAGTGTACCCGTCCCGGCCACACACCGGCTACAAAGGGGGTGCCATCCTGATTCGTGCAGAAGTAGCCGTTTTTCAGACCTTCCTCGTACACATCATACCCGTCCTCGATCTTGACGCCCGCATCAATGATGGGCACAAGGCGGATGCCCCGGGCTTTCATCTCGGCGGTAAAGTCTGCAAAATGCGGGAAGCGTTCCTCGTCCACCGTAAAGTCCTTGTAGCGCTCCATGTAATCAATATCCAGCACTACGGCATCCAGCGGCATATTGCTGGAGCGGTAATTGGCCACGACCTCGAGAACCTCGTCCTCGTTCATGTAACTCCAGCGGCTTTGGGTATTGCCGAAGGCCCATTTGGGCGGAATGTAGCTGCGCCCCACCAGATGGCGGAACTGGTGCACAATGTCGGTCAGGCTTTCGCCCTCTATGATGTAGAGATCGTAATTTTCCTCGGCCACTGTGACCCGCAGGGTGTCAAGGTCGGTGTAGCCGCAGTCAAAGGTGACCTTGCCCGGGTAGTCGATAAAAAAGCCAAATGTATCCTTGCCGGACACGATCATAAAATTATAAGCACCGTACAGCGAGGATTTGCCCTCGGTATGGTTGCCGTCATCGGAGCATTTGCTTTCGTACACCCACCCGCGCTTGTTGATACCACGGACGTTTTCGCCAAGACCATACAGGACATCCTGCGGCTCCATGGCATAGGAGAAACCATCCGGCTCCTTGGTCAGATAGGGTATCGTTTCCATCATGGGCAAAAAAGAACCCACTACACTTTCGGTATCAAACGGTTGACCGTATTGCTTTTTGTAGATCATAGTAAAATATCTCTCCTCTGTTTTTTGAATCGTCACAGTGTAAAACGTACCAACGTATTTTTGATGGACAATTATAGCAATTCAACTTTTTAATGCAACAGCAACAACGTTGAATTGCATATCGCAAATATGCTGTTTGAA
>OKRU01004442.1_pt1 | contig 10161 bp, 8 predicted proteins | sample 1601131 | NCBI WGS metagenome assembly OKRU01 (sample SAMEA3541558, study PRJEB24748) | human gut metagenome | biome: human gut; feature: human-associated habitat; material: faeces | place: China | collected 2012 | reverse complement strand
TCATCGACCATTGCCAGGATTGCCGAGTTCAGTGTCGGCCAGGCGTGACTTCCATAATGGGGCTCGCCGGTCTTACTTCCACGTCCCTGTACTTCGTTCCAGTATGTGAAGCCCCGGATATTGTTTCGGTCCATCACATTCAGGATCATTTCGTAATATGCTTGATTAAATGATACAAATATAGCTTTCATATTAACTTATTCCTAATTATTATTTATTCTTTTTTAGAAGATATTCCATTTTTTGCCATCTTGCGGCGTCTGCGCCGGACTCCGTTTCCGGCAAATACACTGTATACGACCGGTACGATTACCAGGGTGATCAACGTTGATACCGAAAGTCCCCATGCTACTGTCATACCCATCGAACGCCACATTTCCGAGCCTTCGCCTGTTCCGACAGCCATCGGGATCATACCCAATACGGTAGTCAAAGTGGTCATCAATACAGGGCGGAGACGGGATTTTCCGGCAGTCACTACTGCGGTCAGGATTCCCATTCCTCTTTCCCGGCAGAGGATCGTATAGTCGATCAGCACGATACCGTTCTTGACAACGATCCCCATCAGCATAATCAGGCCGATCAATGCCATAACGCCCAATGGGGTCTGTGTGATTGCCAGTCCCAAAATTATACCGGTGAAGGCGAAAGGAATGGAGAACATGATGACGAACGGGTCTGTCAGCGATTCGAACTGAGCAGCCATTACGATAAATACCAAAATGATGATCAGGACCATCAGGATTGTCAGGTCGAAGAAGGTGTCCATCTGGTCTTCGTATGTTCCTCCTAACTGCCAGCTGACATCCGAAGGTATATCCATTTCCTTCAGTTGATTCCGGGCAGCTGTTACGATATCGCTCATGGCTGCACCTTTTCCGACTACTGCCGATACGGTGATGACACGTTCACGGTCTTTGCGTTCAATGGTCGGAGGCGTCATTCGTTCTACTACTTTACCCAGGTCGCGGATACGGATTCCCTGACCGGCATTGTTATAAACCAGGATATTCTCGATGTCTTCAACCGACTGACGGAATTCTGGTGCGTAGCGTACTTTTATATCATACTCGTCACCGTCTTCGCGATATTTGGAAGCGGTAGAGCCGTTGATACGGTTACGCAAAGCCATAGCAGCCGTTGTGATATTCAATCCGTTGATCGCCAGCTTTTCCCGGTCGAAATCAACTTGATATTCGGGTATGTAGTCCTCACGGCTGATGTTGACTTGTGAACAACCTTTTACCTTACGCATCCTTTCGGCCAGTTCGGCGGCTACGGCATCGGTCCGGCCGAAATCGAAACCATAAATCTCGATGTCGACAGCGTTCTGTCCGCCCATACCTTCTTCCTGTCCGCCTTCGATCACCTTGAAGGTCTTGATCTCCGGATATTTTGCCAGGTCCTTACGCATCTCTTCACAGATTTCAACCATACCGCGTTCACGATCGCCGACACTCAGCATATTGATGTAATAGTCGATAATATGTGTTCCGTTATTACTCAATTGAGCCCAGGTATTATCGGAATCGGCTTGTCCCTCAGTGAAGTTACTGGTTTTTATTTCCGGATATTTCTGTCGGAACAGTTCGTCGATTTCAAGCGCCAGCTTACGGGTGATATCTTGGCGGGTTCCGACCGGTAACTCGATGTGAACACTGATCTGTGCGTTATCCTGAGTCGGGAAGAATTCCGTCTTGATAGTTGGAACCAATAGCATACTTCCCGCAAAGATCAAAGTCGCACCGAATATGACCGTTTTCCGGTGGCGTACTGCCCAATAAAGAAAACTGGAATAGCCACGGTCCAGCGCATCCAATGCCTTTTCGATCGGTGTGAAGAACAAGGTATACAAGCGGCCTTTTTTAGGATTCTGCCTGAGTAGTAGAGAACTCAACATCGGAGTCAGGGTCAAAGCACCGACTGTCGAAACGATCATGATGATACTGACGATCCACCCCAACTGTTTGAACAGAATACCCGCCATACCTGTCACCATTGTCAGGGGCAGGAACACGGCCAACATGGTCAGGGTTGAGGCGATTACAGAGATGGCCACTTCGTTTGTAGCATGTACGGCCGCTTGTTTCGGGGCACTACCTCTTTCGATATGGGTAGTAATGTTTTCCAGCACCACAATCGCGTCATCCACCACCATACCGATAGCAATAGAGAGTGAACTCAGCGAGATAATATTCAGTGTATTGCCGGATGCAAGCAAGTAAGCGAACGAGGCTATCAACGAGATCGGAATGGTCAGAATAATGATAAATGTCGCTCTCCATCGTCCGAGGAATACGAACACCACTAACATAACGATAATGAAGGTTATGAAAATGGTTTCTTTCAGACTGTCGATTGTATTCAAAATGTTAGTGGAGGTATCCATGATTACCCCTAACTTGACATCTGAAGGAAGGCTTTTTTGAATTTCCGGCAACTTCTGGTGAACCTTCTTGGCTATGTTCACCGAGTTGGCTCCCGATTGTTTTTGGATAACGATCATGCCGCCTTTTTTACCGTTATTGTAAGTCTCTTGGGCACGCTCTTCGATGCTGTCTTCAATGCGGGCAACATCACGCAGATAGATAGTCTTGTTATTTTTATGACCGATCACAAGATCGTCCATCTGATGCGCATCCGTAAATTCACCTTGTACACGGAGCGCATAGGCGTTGGAACCGATATCCACGCTGCCGCCTGGAGTGTTCCTGTTTTCCTGTGCGATGATAGCGGATATTCCTTCGATTGAAACTCCGTATGCTTCCAGTTTGTACGGATCACAATAGACTTGTATTTCACGTGCCGGCGTACCGGAAATGGAAACCGCTCCTACACCGCTGATACGTGCAAGCGGGTTCGATACCTTATCGTCCAGAATCTTGTACAGGGCGTTCGTGCTCTCTTCCGCCGTAACCGAAAGAATGATAATCGGTATATCGTTCGTTCCGAATTTGAAGATAATGGGATTGTCTACATCATCCGGCAGCATTGGCTCGGCAACGTCCAGTTTGTCGCGCACGTCGTTTGTCGCCACATCGATATCCGTACCATAGTCGAATTCTAGTGTGATGATCGAGATGTTTTCACGTGACTGTGACGTGATGTGTTTCAGGTCGCTGACACTGTTCAGCACGTTCTCCAACGGTTTGGAGACGTTCATTTCGATATCCGCAGCGCTGGCGCCGGCATAGGAGGTCATGACCATGATCGTGTTTGTCTCGATCTCTGGCAGCAGGTCCACTGATAATCTGGTTAATGAAAAAAGACCGAAGATCACGATTGCCACAAAGACAAGGGCAGTCGTAACCGGCTTTTTTACCGCTGTTGCATATAAGCTCATAGTGTTTGTCTCTTACTTTTCGATTTCTACTTCCATTCCGTTGTTTAGGCGGCTTTGACCGGATATTACAACCTGGTCGCCACTGTTTACCCCTGAAATGACTTCATATTTGTTTCCCATACGGCGTCCTAACTCCACTTTCTCGTAGTAAACTTTACCGTCTTTGTATACATATATATAGCGGTCTCCTGCACCGGACTGTTTTACGATGGCGAGATCCGGAGCGACCACATGGTTTTGTGTTCCGAAACCGATCGTCACGCGGGCGAACATCCCCGGACGGACACGTTCGTCATTGTTGTCGATTTTGATTTCGACAGGGAATGTGCGTGTATTCGGATCGATAGTCGGGTAAACCAGGCTGACTTTTCCTTTGAAAACTTCGTCTCCGTATACATCTAACCGGATGTCGACATCTTTTCCCTTTTTTACTTTCGTGAAAAGACTTTCGGATACGTTGATCAACAGTTTGACCGGACGAATCTGTTCTACGGTGAAGATCGGCGAACCTCCGCTATACATATCGCCGCTATCATAGTTGCGGGCAGTGACGATACCGGTGATCGGACTCAATAACTGTGTGTTTTCCTGCAAATTCTTGTAGGTCGCACGGCTTACGTCCAATTGTGTTTTCTGTGCATCCCAGGCTGATTTGGAAGCACCGCCTACTTTGTACAGTTCATCAATACGTTTGAACTCCAGTTCCTGGTTATCCAATTGTATTTTGGTCTGTTTGAGGTTTGTCTCATCCATCTTGACCAAGAGTTGACCTGCTTTTACATGATCGCCAACTTCTGCAAACAGTTTCTCTATGCGCACTGGGTTTTGTGGGGCGATGTTATTCGAAATATTGGCTTCTACTGTTGCTGTAAATTCACTGATCTGCTCCACATCTTGTGCGGAAACAGTTTCTATTCTCACAATGGCTTTGTTGCTGACGGTTTCCGTTTGTGCCGAATCTTTCTTTTCCCCTGAACAGGATAGCAACAAAGATAAAATGAAGAGTGATATAAAGTGTTGTCTTTTATTTGTTTCCATTTTGTGATATTTTTATTCAATGTCTATTTTTTTGTTTTTTAAAACTCTTGCTGGCCTAATACCTTTTCCAAGTCAGCTTTTGCTACCATATAGTCGTAAATAGCTTGGTTGAAATTCAGTTTGGCCTGTGTCAATGCTAATTCCGAATCGTTCATTTCTAACAGAGTCCCGGCTCCTGTGTCGTATCGTTTCTGTGAGATCATATATCCCCGTTCGGCTTGCTCTACTCCCTTTTGTGAAGCGTCGAAACGTTTGACGCAGGTATTCATATTATCTATATACTGCTTGATTGCCAGTTGCAGGTTTCGCTGTGTATCCTCTCTTTGCAGGCTCAACTGTTCGATCGAATTTCTTGTTTGTTTGATCTTATAGAACTTGCTGCCGCCTGAGAAGATAGGAATAGAGAGTGATAAGCCGACCATCGAGTAGGGGTTCCACATATAGTCTTTGAACTTGAAGTCGTTGTTCATGGCTGTCCACTGGTATAGTCCAGTGAGCGACAGTGTCGGCAGATAATCGAACTTTTGCATGGTCAGTGTCTTTTCCAGTTGCTTGGCTTGCAAATCCATCTGTTTCAAATCTGTATTATTAGCCAGGGTTGTGTCTGTGGAAAGAAAATCGCCGAATAGATCTTTTTCAAAGTCGGTCAATTGTCCTTCACATTCGATATTTATGTCCAGATCCATGCCTAATAATGCTTTCAATTGCCATTTGGCAAGAACTAGTGCGTTTTCTGCCTGCAACATATTGGGTTCGCTGTTCTTTACGGTAACATTGGCGCGTATCAGGTCATATTCGGCAACGGTTCCCTGTTCAAACTTATGCTTGATATCCAGATAATTTTCCATTGCGTTGTCATAGCTTTCCTTAAATACGCGGTATGAATCGTTGGCGAGAAGCACGCCGTAATATCCTTTCTTTACCTGGTTGACCATAGCAATTTTGGAAGAACGTGCCTGTTCGATAGCCAATTCCACATCGACAGCCGAGATGCTTAGGCTTTTCCAAAGAGCGGCGTTGACAATCGGCATAGAGGCGTTGAAACCGAGATTCCAGTTATTATCACGTCCTACTTCGATCCCTTCATCCATATTCGGCATGTCTTCCATGCCTGGTATTTCGGTACTTCCCATGTCGAAGCCGTCCATATACATCACCTGTTTTTTCAAAGTTCGATTATAGTCGGCAGCAAAACTTACTTGGGGAAATAGGGCGGCATATGAACCTTTCTGTGCATATTTTTTTTTCTGGATTTCCTTGTTAGCCACTTTTACAGTGGGATTTTCGCTCAGCGCGATCTCAAGAGCTTTCTTTATATCGAGAACGAGCGTGTCTTGAGCTTTTACGGTGGTGAAGGCCAGAGAGGGGAGTAACATTATCACTACCCACATCATCTTTTTGGTAATTATGATTTGTCTCATTTAAAATAAGTAAATTTGATTTTTAGTAAAATCGTTTGTTCAATCTAATTGCTTCTGTTTATATTTCAACAAGTAACGATCTAAAATGGCAATGCCTTTTTCTGTAGAGATTCCCCGAAGGAAGGTATAAAGAATCGTATTGAACACTTCGGACACGGAATGGTTGGAAAGGGCTTTGGACGGACGGATCATTTTTGCCTGCTCTTTCGCCAGTAAAGCTACAATCTCAAAGTTAATATTCGGTTGAAAAACACCTTCTTTAGCCCCTCGTGACAGTAGTTTTATACATTTTTTCAAAAAGCGGGACTTTTCTTCTTCCGTTTTTTGTAATGCTTTCGGATAACGTTTCAGATCATCATAGAACTTCCGGTTAAACCAGCGAGGCCGTCTCATAAGTTCTTCATAAAAAAGCAAAGCGACTTCTAAGGCTGTTATCGGCTCGGATTCAAGTCGCTTCATGGATAGCCTCATTTTAGTATAACTCAGGTTTATACATTCTGTTAGCAGAGTCTCCTTATCTTCGAAGAGCTCATAAAGAGTCCGTTTGGATATACTCGCGTTATGAGCGATATCATCCATACTGACATTCTTGATCCCGTGTTCCGAAAATAAGTCGAATGCCGTTAACATTATTTGTTCTTTTATGACCATCGATTTTAATGATTACTTTTTATACGATCAGATATTGCAAAGGTCTGTCTAATTTGGAAAACTAAAAAGGTTTATTCTGTTACGGAATTAGTCGAAAACGAATAAAAGGAACCTTTCTTATTCCTGAAAAACCGTTATTCATTGGTAAAAAATGAAACATTTTTCTGTTTGTTGAAAAAATGTTTACCTTTGCAAGTACACGATTAGTAAATATGTAAAGATGGAAAAACTTCCTTTAATAGAATTGGCGGAACTGAATAAGAGTATTATTTTCCGTGATAGTTTTCAGGATATTTTTTCGATTGCGGATCTGGACGGAGGTATGGATATCGGAGATCCCGACTCGCCTGAGCGTTTTGCTCCGATGCGGTTAAATGCGCTTTTGATGGTGTTGACTTTTGAAGGGACACTTGAAATCCATCTGGATTATGTTTCTTACATTGTCAAACCGAACAGTTTCATAACGATCATGCCTACGCATGCACTCCAACTTGATAGGATCGGTAAAGATTTTAAAGGTCGCTTGCTGATTGCGTCTAAGGAGTTTTTGAACGATTGTAATCCTGGTGGAGGTAACCGGACTCAGGCTATAGCGAACTATATGGAGATCCGTAAGAATCCTTGTACGGAACTGGAACCGGAAGAAACAGCGAAACTGGCCGGTAGCATGCAGGTTATACGGGAGAAGATGAGGGAACGTACTCATTTTTATCAGAAGGAGTTAGTACAGAATGCCTTTATTGGCTTCTTGCTGGACTTAGGGAATATAATGTTAAGCAAGAAAGATCGTTTGATCCGACCGACCCTTTCTCGTAAAGAAGAGCTGTTTGAACAATTCCTGCAATTATTGTTTGAGCATTGTAAAGAGCAGCATGTGGTTACATTCTATGCTGAAAGGTTATTTATTACGCCACAATATCTGTCATTGATTCTGAAGGAGTTGACGGGTAAATCCGCTAATAAGTGGATAGATGATGCCCTGATTGTCGAAGCGAAAATTCTTTTGAAAGCGCCTCAGGCGACTGTCCAGCAGGTGGCGGATATACTTCATTTTTCCGACCAGTCGACTTTTGGAAAATTCTTTAAGAAACATATGGGAATTTCTCCGATGGAGTACCGTAAATCCTGAAGCGGGTGGTACTCCATTTTTCTCTTATCTTTTACTGAACTTATACCAGTTGATCAATTCGGAAATACCATAGACCAAGCAAGCAACTCCGAAAATCACAAATGTGTTGGCGGCTGCTCCGAATGGGTAGGCGAGGATCATGACCCCTGTTATTAAAATCAGGGATGGTATGATATAAAAAACATAGGAAACGGTACTCCATTTGCGGGCAGAAACCAGTGAAATCAGTTGCTGCGCACCTGCAAGAACCAGTAAAGCCCCTAAAACATACATTAATATGCTAACGAAAAATTGCGGCATGATTACCAACCATGCTCCGAACAGAATACTGCCTGCTCCGTCGATCGGAAACATTGGACTCGGCTCTCCTTCTACTTTTTCACGGGTGAAATAATTTAAGAGCGAGAATAAGCCGGGTATGATAAAACAGATACCGATCGTTATCACCAAGTAAGTAACAGCCGCTTCCGGCCAAAGAACCAATACAAGTCCCAATACGATCGCAAATATGCAACGCAGGACTGAACCATTTAAACTTTTCATCTTATATGTATTTTATACTTTTCTTTAATATAACAACGAAGATACACTATTTTCTTTGGAATGAAAATAAAAATAAATGATACGTTCTTTTTTCAATTGACAAAATGTTATCGCCCTGCTGTGAAAATCTATTTATCAAAAAACAGCTATTCCACTGGATTATAATCAGAAACAGTGCATAAAATCTCCTCAAACAAGGCAGATAAACAGCTCTACATCCCCGTTCCGGTTTCACGTAGACCCGGGTCTCCACCTCCTCCACACCCGGATCTCCCATACCCTTCCACCCGGGTCTGAAGAAACTTTTCAAGTTGTTTTCACCAAAAAAGTAGCTTGTCTTCATGAAAAAACGAGCCTTTTTATGCTGTTTTGTGTCAACTTCGGGACACATCATAAATTTGATAAAATACTGATATATAATAATTTATTGTTTTTCCCCATGATGGTTATGATAGATGAATGATAGTTGAAAACAGGAACTATCATAGAATAACAAACTGTTATACAGTCATATAAATTCAATTATGATAGTATGACAGTTGTTTTGCAAAACTTTTATATAGATTACCCGGATAAACGTAGATCCCTAAAATCTACGTTTATCCGGGTGTCCCGTGTCATCTACCGTTTAGTAGTAAACACCGACTGTTTCACCATGACCTATGCATGCATCACCAGCAACGGCGTGTCGGTATGGAACAGCATCTTACGGGCGATCGAAGGATTGAACATACGTGCCAGGATATTCCGGCGATAGGTACTGAGCGCTATCACGTCGATATGTTCGTCCCGCACAAACTTTTCGATTGCCAGCAACAGGTCGCCGTCGGCCAGCACCGTATGGGTGATATGTGCTTGCGGATACTGCTTCTTGAAATACTCGTTGACTCCGGTCAGCCGTATTTCATTCCATTCGTTCTTACTTGTCGAGATATTGAACAAATGAATGTGGGCATTGTACGGTTTGATGATTTCCATAAACTCATCGAATGCCACCAAGTCGCGTTGATTGAAGGAAGTGGCAAAAGCTATATTTTTAGCTTCGCTCAAATCTTCAAAAGGCACATTTTCGGGAATGGCCAGGACAGGAACCTTATTCACCTCGATCACTTCACCCGTGACACTGCCGATCAGGTCCATATCTTTCTGGCTCTTTCCACGAGTCCCCATCACGATCAATGACGGATGGTATTCCTTGCTATAGGCAATGATCTCTTCTTCCGGCAAACCTTCGCGGAGCACATAATTGTATTTCACTTTAGGAAGTTCACCAGAATGTATCTTGCGGTTGATCAATGTACAGATGTTTTCCATATCGATCTGGACACGCTTCAGGACATTCTGCGCCGTCTCTTCCTCGTTCACCTGATAAGCCAATGTGTCGCCCATCGGAATAGCAGACGGGAAATAAGGGCTGAAATAAGCGTGCATGATCATCACTTCGGCTCCGACTTTATGGGCATAGTTGATTCCCAATTCACACGCTTTGATAGAATAGTCGGAAAAGTCTATCGGTATCAATATCTTCTTTTCCTGATGACCGGCTTTTTCCTCTTGTTCGGCATCCTCGCTAAGCCATTTACTGTCTTCGATGATACGCAAGGCATGAGGCAGATCGCTTTCTTTAATTCGCACACGTACACCAGCCGAAACTACCGGTTGGATTTGGTTCACATTGTGTATGTAAACTTCAATCCCCTCTGTTTCAAGCATCGTTTTGAGAATCTGAGCTTTCTCAAACGTGTGAATCGCTAACGTTACTAATTTATCTTCCATACTCGTGTGTTTTTATAAATTAAACAATCGGAAATCACTAAATGTTGAGAAAAAAAAATCCCACAGCGTCTTTTCAGATTCAGCTATGGGATTTCTTTGTAAAATGAATTTCTTTACGCTTGCTGTGCTTCCGACACTTCCTCGTTTTCAGCAAGTATCTGCAAAGCACGCTCGAATATTGTGGTATCGTCCAATACTACCAAGCCTCCGTCTGGTCCCGGTTCAATATGTATTCCACAACTTTTGCCATCTTTAAAATT
>OKRU01004438.1_pt1 | contig 10169 bp, 7 predicted proteins | sample 1601131 | NCBI WGS metagenome assembly OKRU01 (sample SAMEA3541558, study PRJEB24748) | human gut metagenome | biome: human gut; feature: human-associated habitat; material: faeces | place: China | collected 2012 | reverse complement strand
CGTTCACCGGGCATCTACTATGCAATCAGTCATGACAAGGTAGGTAAAGAGTTGTCCGAACAATATAAAGATTTTATCAAGGTCATGCAGGATTTGGCGAATTATGCCAAGCAGCGCGGTGTGATGATCTATTTTGAGACCGGACAGGAAACGCCGACGACTTTGATTCGTGCCATTAAAGACATCGCTACAGGTAATGTGTTTATCAATTGCGACCTGGCTAATTTATTGATGTACGGAAAAGCGAATTCTCTTGATGCCGTGAAGCAGTTCGGCAGCCTTATCAAGGAATTCCATGCTAAAGACGGTAGATATCCGGACCCGAACAATCCGTATGAATTGGGAGCTGAAGTACCCATTCCTACCGGAGAGGTGAATTTCCCGGCTGTCATTGCAGAACTGAAGAAGCAAGGATTTCAAGGAGCATTGACTATTGAATGCGAATTGAATGGTGCAAGACATGATTATGTGATAAAAACACGTGAATATCTGCAAGGATTATTAGATAATTAGTATATTTGTCAGATATTATTTATATTATTAAAATAATAGGTTGCTAATCTATATAAATTATAATTTACTATGAGAACAAGCAGAAGAGGTTTTCTGAAAACTCTTGGAGGGGTTGCGCTCTTTTCGATTGTGCCGCGTCACGTATTGGGAAATGGGTATATCGCTCCGAGTGATCAATTGACTAAAGGTATTATTGGTACCGGAGGGATGGGAAGAGGCCATGTCAATTATGCCGGTACACGTTTGGTTGCCGTTTGTGACGTTGATAAAAATCACCTTGAATTGGGAAAGAAACTGGTGAAGGAAAAAATAGCCGCTTATCATGATTTCCGCGATTTGATTCTGGACCCGAATGTTGATATTGTGCACATCGCCACTCCACCTCATTGGCATGGTATCATGTCTGTCGAGGCCGCTAAAGCCGGGAAAGACATCTGGTGTGAAAAGCCGATGACGCGTACGATCGGTGAAGGAAAGCGTGTGATGGAGGCCGTACAGCAATACGGACGTATGTTCCGCCTGAATACATGGTTCCGTTTTACAGACCAGTTCTATGGACTGGGCACTCCTGTCAAACCGTTGAAGAAGCTGGTGCAAAGCGGATTGTTGGGATGGCCGTTGAAGGTGACGATCAGTGCGCATACCGGTTTCAACTGGAAGTTTTTCTGGGTAGGAAAAGAATATCTCGAACCGCAACCGGTTCCGGCAGAGTTGGACTACGACATGTGGCTTGGCCCGGCTCCTTACAAGCCTTATAACCCGCATCGCGTACACCAGACTTTCCGCGGATACTGGGATTATGACGGTGGAGGGCTCGGAGACATGGGGCAGCATTACATCGACCCCGTACAATATATACTAGGTAAAGACGATACCAGTCCTATTAAAGTGGAGGTTGATGCCCCGCAACAGCATCCGGATGCTGTCGGTACTTGGCGTTCCATTACCTACACGTATGACGATGGTTGTCAGATTGTCCTTTGGGGGGGGGACTTCGGTGATCCGAATACGCCGTATATTGCCGGACCGAAGGGTAATGTTTATAAAAATTTTGTATGCGATATTCCCGATTGGGAGAGGAAACTTGCCGATTTTCCCGAACCCGAACCTCAGGTTACGGACTTTATAGAATGTGTGAAGACACGCCAGCCTTTCGCCCTGAACGAAAAGAATGGTTTCCGTTCGGCTACTATTGTCAATATGGGAGCAGTGGCTCTGCGTTTGAACCGGACGCTGAATTTCGATCCTGTAAAACTTAAATTTATTGACGACGAGGCTGCAAATCGTTTGCTGGACCAGCCGATGAGAGCACCCTGGAATATATAACGAATTGACAATTGATAATTAACAATTGACAATTACATAAATAGATAATAATATGAGAAAAGCATATATTTCAATAGCTGCCCTGTTGCTTTGCGGAAGCATGCTGATGGCGCAGACTCCGGCCAACCGTACGGCCAAAACGACCGCTGCCGATGGGTTGGCTCAGATGCCTGCGGCGAAACAAGCGGCGTACAATAAATTGATTGGTGATTTGAGTTCTACCGGCGAAGAAGGTGTTCTGATGCTGGTAAACATGATAAATGCTCCGGGCAAAGGCAGTAACGCAAATGTCGACTACGCTTTGAGCGGTCTTACGCATTATGTCATGGCGAAAGGGGAGGAGAATGCCCGGTTAGTGACTGCAAAGGCTTATCTGAAGGCTTTGGAAATGGTGAACGAGCGTGAAACAAAAGCGTTTATTATCCGCCAACTTCAGATGTTGGGGAAAGACGAATGTATAGATGTACTGGCTTCTTATCTGAACGATGAGTCGTTGAGCGGTCCCGCCGCTCGTGCGCTGGCTTCTAATGGCAGTCAAAAAGCAGGTCAGGCATTGGTTGCTGCTTTGAAGAGTCGTACCGGTTCCTCTAAAACACAAAAGGATGTGATCCGTGCGATTGCCGATGCCCGGGTGGATGGGGCTGAACCTGTTTTGTTGGTATTGCAGGGAGCGTCTGATCCGAATATGCAGAAAGAGGTATTGTATGCCTTGAGTTGTGTCGGAAGTTCTAATTCATTGCCAGTGTTAGCAAAAGCGGCCGAGAATGCCGGTTACACGATGGAAGTGACTGGTGCTAACGAAGCTTATATCGCTTTGTTGAAGCGATTGGTCCAGAGTGATCGTGATGCGGTGATGAAAGCTGCAAAGAAATTGCAGAAAGCAGCGGCTAAAGCCGGACAGGAGCAGACACGGGAAGCTGCCTTGCAAATACTTTTAGCAGCCGAGGAACCGGCTAAAGTATCTAAGATGGTTATTGCTGCCATGAAAGATCCGAGCAAGAACTACCGGAATGCGGCTTTGAGTTATGCTTCCGGTTTTGCAGATAAGGAGTTGTATATAGAACTTATGAAAATGGTTCCTAAAGCCAAACCGGAACTGAAAATAGACATCTTGAACTGGATCGGACGCGAGGCCAAGAAACCTGTCAAACATGACATTATCCAGAATCTGGAAATTCGTTTCGATCTTCCTGCCAAGCAGATCCTGTTGGAGCAGCTCGGTGATGTTAACTTTGACGTGAAGCAGGCTGCAACCTGGACATTGGTGAAGATAGGCGATAAGTCCTATATCCCTTCGTTGGCCGAATTGCTGAAGAGCGATGACAAGCAAGTCGTCCTGTTGGGACAGGATGCTTTGGCTGCCTTCCCTGGAGATATCGACGGGGCAGTGGCAAAGGCCGTCTCTTCTGCTGCTAATGCGGGAAAAATAGCTGGACTTGAGTTGTTGGCCATGCGCAAAGCTACTGCCAATATCAATACCGTACTTGATCAGATACAGATAGGCTCTCCAGAAGTGAAAGCCGCGGCTTATGTGGCTTTGAAGGATGTAGTGGGAGAACGTGATATAACCAATATGTGCGGTATGCTGGAAACGGCAGACGCATTGGCTGTTCCTCCCATGCAGCGGGCTGTTATTTCAGCATTGTCCTCTCTTCCGGTTGCCGACCGGGTCGAAACGGTGACACGTCGTATGTTGCAGGCCGGCAATAAAGATTATTTGTATTATCTGGTGTTGGCTTCTACCGGACAACCGGATGCGCTGGCGACAGTCGTGAAAGGTTTCCGTTCTAATACGGGTGTCAAAAGGGATGCAGCCTTCGAAGCCCTGTTGAACTGGAAGGGTATTGAAGTGGCGGACGAATTATATACGATCTGTAAGGAAAGCGCGTCGTCCAACTATTTTGATCCGGCTCTCACTACTTATGTGAAACTGGTTTCCAATCCGGCATTTACAGGTGAAAACCGTTTGTTAAGCTTGCGTAAGGCAATGGAAATTGCCAAAACGGATGCACAGAAGATCGCGATTTTACAACAGATTGAAAATACCGGAACATTCTTGGGCATGCTGTATGCCGGTGAATTTCTGGATCAGAAACCTGTACAGCAGGCTGCCGCCAATGCAGTCATGAATATTGCTTTGGGTAATAAGGAGTATATGGGGGCAAATGTCCGTGCTTTGTTGAATAAGGTAATGGAGGTGCTTGACAATCCGGATGCCGGCTATCAAAAAGAAGCGATCAAGAAACATCTGGCCGAGATGCCGCAAGGCGAAGGATTCGTTTCTTTGTTTAACGGTAAGGATTTGACCGGCTGGAAAGGTTTGGTACAGAATCCGATTGCCCGTGCGAAGATGAAACCAGGACAGTTGGCCAAAGAGCAGGCGAAAGCCGATGAGGTCATGCGTAAAGGCTGGAGCGTGGAAGACGGTATGCTGATATTCAATGGCAAGGGGGACAATCTGTGCACGGAAAAACAATACGGTGATTTTGAAATGTATGTGGACTGGATGCTTGATCCGGCCGGTCCTGAAGCGGATGCCGGTATTTACTTGCGTGGTACGCCTCAGGTGCAGATATGGGATACTTCGCGTGTAAACGTAGGAGCGCAAGTCGGTTCCGGTGGATTATACAACAACCAGATGAACGAGAGCAAGCCGACGAAAGTGGCCGATAATAAGCTGGGTGAATGGAACAGCTTTTACATCAAGATGGTCGGTGACCGTGTGACAGTCGTACTGAACGGAGAGAAAGTGGTGGATGATGTGATTCTGGAAAACTATTGGGATCGCAAGCTCCCGATCTTCCCGGTCGAACAGATTGAATTGCAGGCTCATGGCAGCAAGGTTTATTACCGGAATATTTATGTAAAAGAACTCGAACGCAAGGAACCGTTCAAACTTTCAGCCGAAGAAGAGAAGGAAGGTTTTAAAGTTCTGTTTGACGGTACGAATATGCATGAATGGACAGGTAACACGGTTGATTATACCCTGGAAGACGGTTGCATTTCCATGATACCGAGCAAGAGCTATGGTGGAAACCTGTATACGAAAGACGAGTATGGCAACTTCGTGTACCGTTTCGAATTCCAGTTGACGCCGGGTGCTAATAACGGTGTCGGTATCCGTACCCCGATGGAAGGGGATGCCGCTTATGTTGGTATGGAAATCCAGATTCTGGATTGCGAACATCCGATTTATAAGGATATTACTCCTTTGCAGCATCACGGTTCCGTTTATGGAATTATCCCGGCTAAGGCGGAACATCATAGTGCGTTTAAACCTGCGGGTGAATGGAATTATGAAGAAATTGTAGCTAATGGGGATAACATCAAGGTTACGGTCAACGGGGTGGTAATCATGGAAGGCAATATCCGTGAAGCGACAAAGAACGGTACTGCCGATCATAAGGAACATCCGGGCCTGTTCAATAAGAAAGGACATATCGGTTTCTTAGGTCATGGCTCTCCTGTCAAGTTCCGTAATATTCGCATTAAAGAGTTGAAATAACGTTTTTTTATCTATAGTTAAATAGCAGCATAAGCAGAAATTAGCTTATGTTGCTATTTTTTATGATTAATGTATGTGGAAAATCCTTGAATATTAAGGGAAATAAAATTTGTTGGTTCGGTTTATTATAACGACTTTTGTATGAAGGATAATAAAGAAGTCGTATTCATGGATGTAGACCAGTATCAATTAATATTAGACAATGCTCAGGTTGGCTGGTGGAAAGCTGATTTTGAAGAAAGATGTTATATCTGTTCTGACTATTTGATTAGTCTCTTGGAGTTGGATGGTCCGAAAATATCCATAGTAGATTCCTTTTTGTTGATCCGTGGAGACTATCGGGATCGTATCGCTAACGAATTTGCTTTCTTTAAAGGTATTGGTATATACGAACAGATCTTCCCTATAAAGACTTGCTATGGTTATAGGTTCGTCCGTACAAAAATTTATAAACGTGAAAAGGCTTCCGATGGCAAGTTGACCGTATTGGGTATTTTACAGTTGATTCCTTTTAGTGAAATGGAGGAGAATAGACCTGTCGTGAATGGACAGGTTGATAGTGTTCTCAGGCATTTGGGGAGTTTGTCCCATGCCTTACATTCTTTTATCCAGACAAATGATTTGCATAAATCGATCCATTTGGCTCTTACGGAGGTTCTATTTTCGATCGATACGAAGGGGCGTGTATACATTATGGAATATGAGGATGAGAAGCAGATTGGCTGCACATATGAGGTGTGTAGTGAGGGAGTTGAGCCTGTCCGTCCGTTTTTGCAAAACATTCCGGTTGCTACGTTACCTTGGTCTACACATAAAATACGGAATTTATATCCTATCCTAATTAATAATCTGGATGAATTACCTCCTGAAGCGGTTGAGGAGAAGCGCTACCTGAAAGCGCGTCGAACCTGTTCTCTGATTTTAATTCCATTAATAATCAAAGGTGAGTCTTGGGGGTATATGGGAATCGATATAGTAGATAAGTATCGTATGTGGAGCTTGGAGGACTATCAATGGTTGTCGTCTATTTCCAATATCATTAGTATAATAACGAAGATGGCCCGTACCAATGAAGCTTTGGACCATAGTGAAAAGTTACTTCGGAATATTTATACCAACATACCGGTCGGAATAGAGTTGTATGATAAGAAGGGCTATCTGGTGGATTTGAATAATATGGATGTCGAGATATTCGGCCTTCCTTCCAAAGAGTCTGTTTTGGGGCTTAATATCTTTGAAAATCCTATGATTAATGATGAAATACGAGAAAAACTGATTAGTCGGGAGCCAGTCTCTTTTCACATGGATTATTCATTTAACACAATTGAGGATAAAGGGTTCTATCCGACAATGAAGAATGGTACGATCGATATTTTCACAAAAGTCTGCATGTTGTATGACATATATGGAGATCTGATTAATTATATGTTTATTAATCTTGATAATACAGATAAGGCGGTCGCATATAACCGTATCGAGGAGTTTGAACATTTCTTCAGCCTGGTCAGCCGTTTTGCAAAAGTAGGATATGCCAAATTTGATTTGTTGACTCGTGAAGGGTATGCTATCGACCAATGGTATCAGAATTTAGGAGAAAAAGAAGGTGTGCCGCTATCGGAAGTCATAGGTGTTTATAGCCAGATCCATCCTGAAGACCGGAAGGTTATGTTTAATTTCTTTGAACAGGTAAAGAAAGGACAGTGTGATAGTATTCGGCGGGAATTAAGGGTGAAGTATGGAGAAGGTTGGCATTGGACTCGTGTGAATGTAATGCGGAACACCCAGTCGACTAATCCGGACAGACTTGAAATGATCTGTGTGAATTATGATATAACCGAACTGAAGGAAACGCAGAAGCAGCGTGAGAAAGCCGAAGAACTCGACCGTTTGAAATCTGCATTCCTTGCCAATATGAGCCATGAGATCCGGACTCCGCTGAATGCCATTGTCGGTTTTTCCACGTTGTTGGTCGATACGGACGATCCGGAGGAAAAGAAGCAGTTTGTCGAGATTATCCAAAAAAACAATGAACTGTTGTTACAGTTGATCTCCGATGTGCTGGATCTGGCGAAGATAGAATCTGGTATAATCGAATTGAAACTTGTCGAGGTCGACTTGCGGGAGCTATGTAAAGAACTGGTCGTTTCGATGCGTATCAAAGTACCGGCTGAAGTCGCGCTCTGTTTGGTTCCGGACTTGCCTTCCTATATCATGCGTTGTGATAAGGTGAGGCTGACACAGATCATATCCAACTTTATTAATAATGCCATCAAACACACCAGCAAAGGAACGATCCTGCTTGGTTACGAGATACGCTGGGATGAGATTGAGTTTTCTGTGACGGATACCGGTGACGGTATGTCGCCGGAAGTGCAGCGACATGTGTTCGACCGTTTCTATAAAGGAAACAGTTTCAAGCAGGGGACAGGTTTGGGGCTCTCGATCTGTAAGAGCATAATAGAACAGGTTGGCGGTAAAATCGGGGTAGAGTCCGAGATAGGGAAGGGGTCCCGTTTCTGGTTTACTTTACCCCGTTAGATTCATATCTTATTCTTTTTCACCATAGGACAAATCGCCGGCGTCTCCCAGTCCCGGAACGATGTAAGAATGATCATCTAGTTCGTCATCGACAGCCGCGACCCATATATTCGTGATGTCGTCCGGCATTTTACGCTGGAGATATTCGATTGCCTGCTTGCTGGCAATGATGGAAGCGACATGGATATGCGCCGGGTGGCCTTTGGTGCGCAATGCTTCGTAGGCCAGTTCCATAGAACTGCCGGTTGCCAGCATCGGATCCGTTATAATCAATGTCTTGTCTGTTAATCGGGGAGATGCGATGTATTCGATATGAATATCGAAGTTCAGACGGTCCTTGTATTTCCTGTAAGCGGAAACAAATGCATTTTCCGCATTATCCAGGTAACTGAGGAAACCCTGATGGTAGGGGAGGCCGGCACGCAGGATCGTACTGATGACGACTGAATCGTCGGGAGTGTTCATTGGTGCTATCCCGAGAGGAGATTGAATACCTTTTTTGCTGTAGGTGAAATCCTTACTGATCTCGTAAGCCATGATTTCACCGATCCGCTCGATGTTACGACGGAAGCGCATACTGTCTTTTTGTATATTGACGTCGCGCAGTTCTGCGACAAACCGGTTTAACACCGAGTTTGATTCTCCAAGATTAACTATTTTCATGATTGAATTGTCATTTTTCCGGCGCCGAAATTACTCATAATTTGGACAGGTCGCAAAAAAGAAGGCAACCTTTTTCAGATTGCCTCCCTTTGTCAGGTAAAAAGTCTTACTTCTTTTCTTCGGGTTTGTTAATTGCATCCAGCAAATATTTACCCGGTTTGAATTTTACAGTCGTTCTGGCTGGAATCATAACCGGTGTTCCTGTTTTGGGGTTACGAGCTAAACGCTCTGTCTGAGGACGTGGTATCAATGTTCCGAAACCGATCAATACGATCTCCTCGTTGTGGGACATAGCTTCTGTTACGATGTTTACATAAGCCTCCAATAGTTTCTTCGCTTTTTGTTTCTGTAATCCCGATCTCTGGGCCAAGGCCTCAATCAATTCTGCTTTGTTCATGAATGTTTTTATTTAATTAATGATATTCAAGGCAAATGTACGCTTTTCATTGATATGTTGTATCTCTTTTTGCATATAAAGAAATCAGCGTTCATTTCTTATTTAACAACACGTATATGCATTTGTTACGATTTGCGAAACAAAAAATGTTAAATAACCTTTGGTCGCTATATTTGAAAGGCTTTTTTATATACCTGCTGATTGATTTGATATTTATCGTTACTTTTGTCCTGCAAAATAAAACATACGCGAAATGAGAATAGAAGAGAATTACTCGCTGGAGAAACATAATACTTTTCACCTTCCGGTGAAGGCCCGTTGGTTTATGGAATATACGAATGAAGAAGAACTGGGGCGGATCTTCCGGGACGAATATTTTCAGGAATGTTTGTCGTTGCATATCGGAAGTGGCAGTAATCTGTTGTTTATAAATGATTTTAACGGGGTTATCTTGCATTCGCAGATAAAAGGTATCTCTGTTGCGAAAGAGACAGACGATTCGGTATTGCTTCGCATCGGAGCTGCCGAGAAGTGGGACGATGTAGTCGCTTATGCCGTCTCCAAAGATTGGGGAGGGATAGAAAATCTGTCCGGCATTCCGGGCGAAGTCGGAGCAGCCGCTGTCCAGAATATCGGGGCATACGGTACGGAAATCAAGGATGTGGTCGAGACGGTGGAGACATATAACCAGCTTTCGTTCGAGAAACGTATGTTTACAAATGAAGAATGTCTTTATAGTTATCGGGATAGTTTCTTCAAGAATGAGCATAACGACCCGCACATTGTTACTTATGTAAATATACGTTTGAGCAAAAAGCCTCAGTTTTCTGTCAATTACGGCAATTTGAAAGAGGAACTGGCTAAATATCCAAAGATAACGTTGCAAGCTGTGCGGGCGAAAATATTTTTAAGGACTATGTCGAGCGGGGCAACGTCAAGGTGTTGTATTCGCATAGGCTGAACGAAGTGAAGAAAGACGGAACGCGAATATCGGAGATCGTTGTGGAAAATTCGGAAAATCCTTCGCCCAAGACGAATAAGCAGATACGAGCCAAAGTTTTTATCGATTGTTCGTATGAGGGAGATTTAATGGCTCATGCCGGGGTCTCCTATACTGTGGGACGGGAGGATAACTCGGTGTATGGAGAGACGTATAATGGTGTTCAGATGATGCAAGGCCATCAATTTAGTGAGCCGATAGACCCGTATGTGATTCCGGGAGATTCG
>OKRU01004437.1_pt1 | contig 10171 bp, 7 predicted proteins | sample 1601131 | NCBI WGS metagenome assembly OKRU01 (sample SAMEA3541558, study PRJEB24748) | human gut metagenome | biome: human gut; feature: human-associated habitat; material: faeces | place: China | collected 2012 | reverse complement strand
TCTCGCGGTACTGCTGCGAGGTCATGTTGGCGAAGAAATCGCCGCGCGGATTCTGTACTTGAGACGCGGGCTTCGGCTGGGGGCGCTCGGCCTCCTCGCGCTTGTCGAGCGCGGCCATGACCGCGTGGTAAACGAGATCAAACACGCGCTTTTCGCCCACGAACTTCACGATGGTCTTGGCAGGGGGGACGTTCACATCCACCATGTCGCGCGGCAGCTCGACGAGCAGCACGCAGCCGGGGAACTTGCCCTTCATCATGCGGTTGGAGTACGCTTCTTCGAGCGCGGCGGTGAGAAGCTGGGATTTGACGAGCCGCCCGTTGACGAAAAACGTCTGCATGCCGCGCGTGCCGCGCGAGGCGATGGGCGAGGTCACAAAGCCCGTGACGCCCATGTCGCCGTCCGCGCCCTTGACCTCAAGGAGCGAGAGCGTGAACTCACGCCCGAGAGAGGCGTAAATGGCGGAGCGCAGCGCGCCGTCGCCGGGGGTCAAAAGCGTCTGCGTGCCGTCCTTGATGAGCTTGAACGACACCTCCGGATGCGAGAGCGCAAGGTGGCCGACAAGGCCCGCGATGGCCGTGGCCTCCGCGCTGTCGCGCTTCATAAACTTTAAGCGCGCGGGCGTGTTGTAGAAGAGGTCGCGCACGATGATGCTCGTGCCTTCGGGGCAGCCCGCGTCCTCGACCGTGCCGGGGACGCCGCCCTCCAGGTGGAGCTTCGCGCCGCTGAGCGCGCCACGCTCGCGCGAGAAAATGTCGAGCCGAGAAACGGAAGAGATCGCCGCGAGCGCCTCGCCGCGGAAGCCCAGCGTGCCGATGGCGGCCAAATCCTCCGCCGTGCGCAGCTTGCTCGTCGCGTGGCGCAGAAAAGCCGTCGGCAGCTCGCTTGGCGCGATGCCGCAGCCGTCATCGCTGACGCGAAGATAGGTCATGCCGCCGTTTTTCATCTCCACCGTCACGCTCTGCGCGCCGGCGTCAATGGCGTTTTCCAGCAGCTCCTTGACAACGCTCGCAGGGCGCTCAACCACCTCGCCCGCGGCGATGAGGTCGGCGACATGCGGCGATAATTGCTGAATATGGGGCATTGATTTCCTCCTTTTAGGAAGCGATGGTGAAAAGGGAAAGGGCATTGACGAGCATGTGGAGCAGGATCGACGTCCACAGCGTGCCCGAATGCTCATACGCCCAGGCAAACACAAGGCCGGGCACAAGGTATTGCAGCATCAAAATGAGATAGCCTAAGTCCCAGTTGGACACCGCCGCCGTCCACACGTGTAAAAACGCGAACAGCGCGCAGGAGAGGATATAGGCGAATATTCTGCTCTTTTCTTTGAGACACCCGAACACGAGGCCGCGGAAGAGCACCTCCTCCACAAACGGCGCGAGCAGCACGACGATCAGCGCCGTCATGCGCGGGGCGGAGGCCACCTGCGCGGCGATGGTCATGTCGTTTAAGTTCGTGCGGCTGTTAAAAAGCACGTTGCACACGCGGAACAAAAGTTCGTTCGCGCCGTAGAAAACGAGAAGGCCCAGCAGCATCGTCGAAAGCGCGCGGTTCAAATTGTCGAGAAAGCGCGAGGACGTGTGCGCAAGGTAGGAGTGGAACAGCAGCACCGTGACGGCGAAGAGCGTGTAGTAATAGAGCACATTGCGCAGGGAATCGCTGATGGTGGTGTCGAGCACGACCTCCAGAAGGTCGAATATTCTTGTTGCCAAAAGCGGCATCACCAGAAGATAGACGAGGAAGAAGATCGTTCCGGCGACGCGCTCGGTGCGGTTCATGCCGCCGGAGGCGGTTTTCTTTTTTGCCATGGGGAGACCTCTTTTCCGGGGAAATTACGAAAGCTTCTGCTTGAGCTCGTAGAGGAGCTGCATCGCCTCGATGGGGGACATCGTGTCCGGCTGGGCGCGGCGGATGGCCGCGAGCACCTCAGCCTCGCCGATCGCGTCGAGACTGACCTGCTCGGTCTCCTCGCGCGGCTTTGCCTGATACGCGCCGTCCTGCTCAAGCTCTTTTAAGATGACGTTCGCGCGCTTGACGACCTCGTTCGGAAGGCCCGCTAACTTTGCGACCTCGATGCCGTAGCTGCGGTCTGCCCCGCCGGGGACGATCTTGCGCAGGAAGATGAGCTCGTCGCCGCGCTTTTTGATGGAAATGCTGTAATTCTTCACGCCGGGAAGAATGCCCTCAAGCTCCGTGAGCTCGTGATAGTGCGTGGCGAACAGCGTCTTGGCACCTAAGCGTTTCGGGTCGGCGCAGAATTCGAGCACCGCGCGGGCGATGCTCATGCCGTCGAAGGTCGACGTGCCGCGGCCGATCTCGTCGAGAATGAGCAGCGAGCGAGGCGTTGCCTGATGCAAAATCTCGCTCACCTCGGTCATCTCGACCATGAAGGTCGACTGACCGCCGGCTAAGTCGTCGCTCGCGCCGATACGCGTGAAGATGCGATCCACCACGCCGATGCGGGCGGCGCGGGCGGGAACGAACGAGCCGACCTGCGCCATGAGCGTGATGAGCGCGACCTGACGCATGTAGGTCGACTTACCGGCCATGTTGGGGCCGGTGATGATGGCGGCACGGTCCTCGCGCTCGCCCATATAGGTGTCGTTCGGGACGAAGAGCGCGTCCTTGAGCACGCGCTCGACGACGGGGTGGCGGCCGTCGTGAATTTCGATGACGCCGCTGTCGTCCACGCTCGGACGGCAATAGTTGTTGTTCACCGCGACGGACGCGAGCGAGCAGAGCGTGTCGAGCTCGGCGATGAGCCCCGCCGCGCGCTGGATGCGCACGCTCTCGGCGGTGACGGATTCGCGCAGGGCGGTGAAAATTTCAAATTCGAGCGCCTTGTCGCGATCTCCCGCGGTCAGAATCTCCTGCTCAAGGTTTTTGAGTTCCTCGGTGATGTAGCGCTCGCCGTTCACGAGCGTCTGCTTGCGGATGTAAGTGTCGGGGACGAGGTCCTTGAACGAATTCGAGACCTCGATATAGTAGCCGAAGACCTTGTTGTAGCCGATCTTCAGCGTGCGGATGCCGGTCTTTTCCTTCTCGCGCGTCTCGATGTCGGCGAGAAGCCCCTTGCCGCCCGACAAAATCTCGTGCAGGCGGTCGACTTCGGCATTGTAGCCCTTGCGGATGAAGCCGCCCTCACGCACGGAAAACGGCGGCTCGTCGATGAGCGTGTCGCGGATGCTCTGCGCCACGTCGGTGAGCGTGTCGAGCTCGTTGTCTAACTCATGCAGCCTGCCCGTCGTGAACGCCGTAAGCTGGGCTTTGACCTCCGTGATGCGCTCGATGGAGTTGCGCAGCGACGCAAAGTCGCGCCCGCCCGCCGTGCCGTAGGCGATGCGGCCGATGAGACGCTCCATGTCGCTGATGCCGGAGAGCGATAGAATCAGCTCTTCGCGCGCGACGGTGTTCTTCGTCAGCGCCTCGACCGCGCCGAGGCGGCGCTCGATGGCCGCAACATCGCGCAGCGGGCGCGTCAGCCACGCGCGCAGATTGCGCGCGCCCATGGCGGTCTTCGTCTTGTCGAGCACCCAGAGGAGGCTGCCGCGCTTTTCCTTGGCGCGGATGGTCTCGGTCAGCTCCAGATTGCGCCGCGCGGAGAGGTCAAGCTCCATGAAGCGGCCCTGCTCGTAGTATTCTAAGTCCTTGATGTAGGAAAGATCGGTCTTCTGCGTCTCGTGCAGGTACGAGAGCAGCGCGCCCAGCGCGAGCGCCGCCGCGGGGTTGTTGCGCGGAAGGCTTGCAAAGCGCTCCTCGCCAAACTGCGCGCGGATGGCTTTTTCGCACGCTTTGAGCTCAAAGCGGTTCTCGCCGCGCTCGACCGCGCAGGACAGCTTATCGCGAAGGTATTCGACCAGCTCACCGTTGTCGTAAGCACCCGCGCTCAGCACCGCCTCGGCGGGGGAGAAACGGGATAACTCGTTATACAGGTGCTCTGCGCGGTCGTCGCCCGAAAAGGCGGTCACGTGCGTGTGGCCGGTCGTCATGTCGCAGAAGGCCGCGCCGGCGTTCTGCCCGTCCAAAAAGATGCCGCAGAGGAAGTTGCCGCGCCGGTCGTCGAGGCATGCGCTGTCGATGACCGTGCCGGGCGTGATGACGCGGATGATATCGCGCTTGACAAGGCCCTTGGCGAGCGCAGGGTCCTCGGTCTGCTCGCAGATGGCGACCTTGTAGCCCTTGGCGATCAGGCGCGCGATGTAGGCGTCGCTCGAATGATAGGGAATGCCGCACATCGGCGTCTGATCCTCCGCCGCCTTGCCGCGGTCGCGGGTCGTCAGCGTCAAATCGAGCTCGCGCGAGGCGAGCTGAGCATCCTCGTTGAACATCTCGTAGAAGTCGCCCAAGCGGAAAAAGAGGATCGAATCCTTATTCTGTTCCTTGATCTCCAAATACTGCTTCATCATCGGCGTGATCTCGGCCATGATTCGTCCTCGCTTTCTTTCTCTCTAAAATCTGAAATTTACACGGTAAAGTCGGAGCCCGCGGGCATTTCGCCGAGGCGGTCGCCGAGCTTACGTTTCAATCTTTCATAGGCTTCCTTGCCCGTGCAGTGGCCCGTGAAGTAGTGCGCGACCTTGTCGCCGCGCAGCTTTTCGCCCACGGCGTCGACCAGCTCGTCCGGCTCGCTCTTGCCGAGCGAGGGGTTATAGAGGTGGAAGCCCGCAAACACCGCGTTGGGCGCTCTGCCGAGCACGTCCTCGGCGCTTTTCAGGATATTCACGATGCCGCAGTGCGCGCAGCCCGCGAACAGCGCGGTCTTGCCGTTTTCCGTGACCAATAGATCCTGCTCGTGGCGGAACGTGTCGCGCGGATAGTCCTCACCGATCTTCTCGCGCAGCGTGTCGTTCGCGCCGCTCCACAGCTCGCGGCCCGGAACGGCGGAGAAAACCGTCAGTTCTTCGTCAAGCTTCTGCACGCCATCGCAGAGAACGAAGCGGTCCTCGTAATTCTTGAGCACCGCGTCCATGCCGATGTAAGCGCACTTGCTGGGCGTGACGACGTAGTACTGGCCCCAGACGGCCTTCTGCATATAGACCTTGGCGCGGTCGTTCAGCTTCAAGAACGCTTCGAGGCCGCCGCAGTGGTCGTTGTGCGCGTGGGACAAAAAGGCGATGTCGACCTGCGTCAGATCGACGCCGAGTTCTTTCGCGTTGTCAATGAACTGCGCGTCGGGCCCCATGTCGAAGAGAATCTTGTGCCGCGCGGTCTCGATGTACATCGAAAGGCCGTGCGCGCAGGCGACGGTGTCTCTGCACGTGCTGTTTTCCATCAAAATGACAACTTTCATCAAAAAGCCCCCTTTTCTTTATTCCTCTACCGCTTCGCCGTAGAGCGCCCAAGTGTTGCTGTCGGTGATCTTCGCTTTGGCAAATGTGCCGATCAGGGCCTTGTCGCCCTTCATGCGCACGAGGCGGTTGCCCTCCGTGCGCGCGGCGAGGGGGAAGGCCTCGTCGTCGCTCTCGCCGTCGACCAGCACCTTGACCGTCCTGCCGATGTAGGCTGCGTGCTTTTTCGCGCTGATGGCGTTCTGCGCGTCGACGAGCTTTTCAAACCAGACCTGCTTTTCCTCGCGCGAGACGGGGTCGTCCATCTTCGCCGCCGGCGTGCCGGGACGCGGGGAGAAAATAAAGGTGAAGAGCGCGTCGAACTGCGTCTTTTCTACAAGATCGACAGTCTGCATCGCTTCGTCCTCGGTCTCTCCCGGGAAGCCGATGATGACGTCGCTCGTGAGCACCATGCTTGGCATGACGCTTCGCGCGTAGGCGATCATTTCCTCGTACTTTGCGCGCGTATAGGGGCGGTTCATCGCTTTCAGAACGCGGTCGCACCCGGACTGAACGGGGAGGTGGAGCTGCTTTGCAACGTGCTCGCAGCGTGCCATCGTGTCGAAAAGTTTGTTGGTCGCGTCCTTCGGCTGGCTCGACATAAAGCGGAGCCAATAGTCGCCGGGAATGGTGTTGATGGCGGCGAGCAGGTCTGCAAAGTCGTAATCGGTGCCCAAGTCCTTGCCGTAGCTGTTCACGTTCTGGCCGAGGAGTGTGATCTCCTTGTAGCCCTCGGCGATGAGGCCGCGGCATTCCTCGATGATCTTCTCCGGCTCGCGGCTGCGCTCGCGGCCGCGGACATAGGGCACGATGCAGTACGAGCAGAAGTTATTGCACCCGTACATGATGCTCACCCACGCGCGCACGCCGCCCTCGCGCACGATGGGAAGGTCCTCGGCGATGCGGCCATGCTCGTTCTCGATGGAGAAAACGCGCTTATTCTTCGTGTATACCTCGTGCAGCAGCTCGGGGAGCCGCCATTCGGCCTGGGGGCCAAGCACAAGGTCGACGTGATGGTAGGAATTTTTTACCTTATCGGCCACGACCTTTTGCTGCGCCATGCAGCCGCAGAGGCAGATGATCTGGTCCGGCTTGGCGGCCTTCGTGTGGCTGAGGCGGCCCAAGTGGCCGTAAACGCGCTTTTCCGCGTGCTCGCGGATGGCGCAGGTGTTGAGCAGGATGACATCGGCCTGATTTTCGTCGCGCGTGAGCTCGTAGCCCATCTCGCGCAGCATGCCCATGAGCACCTCGCCGTCTGCCACGTTCTGCTGGCAGCCGAACGTGTCGACCAGCGCGAGCGGCGTGCGGGTGCGGCGGTCGTTCATCTCGCGCATCTTGCGCGTAAATTCCTTCTGGCGCGCGAGCTCCTGCTCGCTGACGATGACTTCTTTGCGTTCCAAGGGATGTTTCCTCCCGAATCTCGATAGTTTAGCAATATAGTATATCATGTTCGCGAGAGCGTGGCAAGGCCGCAGCGCGGCTTCCGGTGCGAAAAATCCACAGCTTTCGCAATTCCGGTGACTTTTCCGCACCCATATGGTATGCTATGGAAAACCTGAAGTACAAGGGAGGGCTTTCCATGGCGGCGTTTTATCAGAAATTTCTGCGCAAGCATCTTGACTTATCGTCTCTCAGCGTGATGCGGCGGGAGAACAACGATCCCTATTTCTGCACGCCCAAGGGCGCTTCTATCTTCGGCTGGGCGGGCGTGGACGGCATCCACTTCTGCTTTGTCCGCGGTTTTGGCGAAACGGTCTTCGCCGTAAGCCCGATGAACGGCGGCAAGGACTGCGTGCACGTCATCGCGCGCGATTTCAGCGATTTTCTGCGCCTGCTGCTCGCGACCGGCGACAGTGCGGCGCTCGAGCAGGCGTGGCAGTGGGACGAGGCGCAATTCGACGCCTTCCTTGCCGAGAATCCGCCGACGGACGAGCAGAAGGCGGTGCTCTCGCAGATTTCCACAGTCTTTTCCCTCACGCCGATGGAGCGGCCGTGGCAATACCTGCGCGAGCTGCAAGCGGAGTTCGATCTCAGCAAGCTCAAATTCACCGAGGACTTTTATGATCCCGAAATGAATCCCGACGCGCCCGAACAGAAAACGGACTGGAAGGTCTACTTTGGCGGCAGCTTTTGGGGCCATCACGGCCGCGAGCGCGCGGGCAGGGAAGTGAGCGTGCAAAGGTGGTTTTCGTGGGCGGGGCGCGACTGGTTCGTGCCGTCGGTTTACGTTTGTTCAAAGGGCATTGTCGTTGATTTTTGCATGCGCACGGAGGCTTCCGCGCTGCGCGGCTTTATGGAAAAGTGGGGGATCGATCCCGAAAGCGACGAGTCCATCGACTTCTCGCGCGACGAACGCGAACAGATGGAGCGCGAGCACCCGCTCAGCCTCGGTTTTACCCCCAGCCTCACCTTGAACGGTGCGAAGCTCCGCACGAGCCACGGCTGCGGCGTCATTTTCCTGCCGGAGCAGCCCGGCTTCTGCGCCGACGCAGAGCCCGCCATGGCGCACTACGGCCTTGACCGCGCGTATGGCTGGAGCCTCCGCCGCGCGGCATTCCCGTTCGTCACGAAGCGCGCGCCGAAGCTCAAGTCGCTCGCCGTCACGATGATGGCGGACGAGGTGCGCGTCCCCGGGGCGCGCTTTCGCGCGGACAAGGCGGGCGATACGTTTGCCTTCTCCTACCGCGGCACAGAGTATACGCTCGCCGTACAGGAGGTCGAGCCGCAGGAACTGCCGCGCGAGCGGATGAATCTCGACCCGCGGTTCGACTATCCGACGCATTTCACAGCCATCAGTTTTACGCTCACGCCCGAGCCGCCGGAAAACTCGATCTTCGTCGAGGACTGCGTCGAAAGTGACCGCCCGCGTCAGGTCAAGCGTGAGACCGCTTCCTTTGCGCCCGAGGCGCAGAACGCCTTCTGCTTCGGCATCATCGGCGGCGCGGACGGGCCGGTCGCCATCGTCGTGGGCGAAGCGGCGCAGGGGAAGCTCCACACCGCGTGCTCGTCGCTGCACTTTGCGGCGGTCGACCACGTCGACTGGCGCGTCGGCTTCCGCGAAACACCGTGGGAAGCAGGGACGTTCGACCTCTTATAATTCACTTTTTCTGCGATCTCCGGTACTCCGTCGGCAGGACGCCGAAGGCCTTGTGGAATTCGGTGGAAAACTTGCTCTGGCTCTCGTAGCCGACGGCGCGCGCGACCTGCGCGACGTTCTCGTCGCCCTCGATCAGCAGCTTTGCCGCGTGCTGCATGCGGTGCTCGCGAATGTGCGAGGCGAGCGAGCTGCCGTAGACGGACTTGAAGAGCGCCTTCATCGTCGAGGGGTTCATCAAAAAGCGGCGCGACAGCTCGTCGATCGTCACGCGGCTTGAAAGGTGCTGCGTCAGGTAGTCGTGCACGGCACGGATGGTCTCGATCTGCTCACTTGTGCCGCCGCCCTCATATACCTCGGCATCGAGCGGGGGCAGATGCGGCGCGGCGGCAGCGGCCTTACTCTCCTCCTCGGGACACGAAATTTCCATCGTGCGCTCGATCATGCGGTGCAATAGCTGCGCCTGCTCGCTGTCCGACGCGCGGTAGTAGACCTCCTTCCCCACGCGGCGCGAGACGAGAAGTCCGCTCTCACGCAGCTGCCTCAAATGGTGCGACACCGCGGGCGAGCTCATGCCGACCAGCGCGGAGAGGTCGATGACGCACTCCTCGCAGTGGCACAGCAGCCAGAAAATGCGCACGCGGCTGCTGTCGGAGAGCTGCTTGAACACGTCCGCCACGGTCTGGAAGCTGCCGATCGTCTCCACCGATTCCTGCAGCTCCCGCATCGTGCCCTCGTCGCTGTGCTGGTGGGGTAAATGCACTTCGCTCATCGTTGTTCCGCCTTTCTTTTTGGGGCCTGCGGGCGCGTCCGTATCCCGTTTGGAAGTTTGTTTCGCCCGAACGGAAGAGACATGCGAGCAGCCCTTGACTTTTGCCTTTGCGGACATTATAGTACGGTCATCAAGATTAAACAAGCGCTTAATCGTTAAATATTTTGTGCCGAAAAGGAGAAACATACCATGAAAAAGACCTATCAGATCGAAGTCGACTGCGCCAACTGCGCCAACCTTATGGAAGAAGCCGCCAAGAAGACCGAGGGCGTTGCCGACGCCGTCGTGAACTTCATGACCCAGAAGATGACCGTCGAGTTCGCCGAGGGTCAGGACCCCAAGGCCGTGATGAAGGCCGTCCTCAAGAATTGCAAGAAGGTCGAGGACGACTGCGAGATCTATCTGTAAGAGATCTTCTCCCTCTCACGCCCCGGACGAACGCACCGGGGCGCTTTCTTAGGCAAAATTCAAATTTTCCCCCTTCAAGGAGGTCATCTTTATGACGAAAAAGCAAAAAAAGATGCTTTACCGCATCCTGATCGCGGCGGTGCTGTTCCTCGCCGCGAAATTCATTCCCATGCCGATGCTCGTCTCCACCGCGCTCTACTTCGCCGCCTATGTCACCATCGGCTACGACATTCTGCGCAAGGCATGGAAGGGCATCCGCAACCATCAGGTGTTCGACGAAAACTTCCTGATGGCGGTCGCCACGATCGGCGCCATCGCGCTCGCCATCTATGAAAAGAGCGGCGACTATGCCGAGGCCGTGGCGGTCATGCTCTTCTACCAGATCGGCGAGCTGTTCCAGAGCTACGCCGTCGGCAAGTCCCGCCGCAACATCACGGCGCTGATGGACATCCGTCCCGACTACGCGAACATTGAGCGCGACGGCAAGCTCGAGCAGGTCGATCCCGACGACGTGGTTAAGGCTATGGACAAGTCCCTTGGAATCACAGTTCCTGTTGCTCTTCATCT
>OKRU01004436.1_pt1 | contig 10172 bp, 20 predicted proteins | sample 1601131 | NCBI WGS metagenome assembly OKRU01 (sample SAMEA3541558, study PRJEB24748) | human gut metagenome | biome: human gut; feature: human-associated habitat; material: faeces | place: China | collected 2012 | reverse complement strand
TCGAAACCGAAAACGAACTGAAACGCCTGACCACAGAAGCAAACAATTCTCACACCGCCTTGGAAAAGATGGGCGTTCTGGGTGAAACGCTGCAGTCCGCCGGAGACAAGATCTCTGGCGTGGGACAAAAGCTGCTGCCAGTCACCGCTGGTGTCACAGCTCTGGGAACCATTGCTGTGAAAACTGGTGCGGATTTCGATTCCGCCATGTCAAAGGTGGCAGCGGTGTCCGGTGCGACCGGTTCAGAGATGGATGCTCTCCGGGAAAAAGCACGTGAAATGGGCAGCAAGACAAAATTTTCAGCGAGTGAAGCTGCCGAAGCCATGAACTATATGGCGATGGCGGGATGGAAGACCAACGATATGCTCAGCGGTATCGAAGGTATCATGAATCTTGCTGCCGCTTCCGGCGAGGACTCGGCAAAAAGCTGCGTCTCAGCCAGCCCCAGACCATGATGGCCGCGGAGCGCGAGATCGTGGAGGAAGCCTACGCCGGCGACATCATCGGCGTGTTCGATCCCGGCCTGTTCGCCATCGGCGATACCATCACCGTGCCGGGGAAGAAGTTCCGGTATTCCGGTATCCCCACGTTTGAGCCGGAGCACTTTATGCGGGTGTCTCCCAAGGACACCATGAAACGAAAGCAGTTCATCAAGGGAACGGAGCAGATCGCACAGGAGGGCGCCATCCAGATCTTCAAGATCCCCGGCGCGGGCCTGGAGGAGGTCATCGTAGGCGTGGTGGGCACCCTGCAATTCGACGTGTTCGAGTACCGTATGAAAAACGAGTACAACGTGGATCTGCGGATGAGCAGCCTGCCCTATGACCATCTGCGGCTCATTGAGTCCATGGACTGCCATCCCGACGAGATCGTGCTGTGCACCGGCGCCGCCGTGCTGCAGGACTTCCGGGATCGCTACCTGCTGGCCTTTGACGGCGAGTGGAGCGTGGGTTTCCTCACCAAGCACAATCCCAGTCTGGTTCTGGCGGACACCCTGTCCGTCTGATGAAACTGTCGTAAAGGAGACACGCCATGCTGACCATCCGGCGCTTCCAAAAAGGCGATGAGGAGATCCTCTCCGTTATGATCCGCCGCACTCTGCGGGAGGTCAATTACACCAGCCCCAAATCCGAACTGGATTACCTGATCCCCCACTATTCTCCGGAGACCATGGTTGAGCTGTCTGAGACCGGCCATACCTATGTATTGGAAGAGGACGGACAGATCATCGGCTCCGGCACGGTCCTGCCGGATGGCGAGACAGAGGCGGAGATCGTGGCGGCCTTCCTGAGTCCGGAGAGCATCGGCAAGGGCTACGGCCGGAAGCTGTTTGAAACACTGGAGGCCGACGAGCTGGCAGCGAAGGCCACGCGGGTCTGGCTGACCTCCTCGGACATGGCGCTGGGCTTTTACGAGCACATGGGCTGGGTGAATCCCAACGGCCCTCGTGCCCGGGCGGGAGAGGACAACCTGCTCTATATGGAAAAACGGAAATAAACAAAACGGACCGGTTTTCCGGTCCGTTTTTTCCTTGACAAAACCGCTGGCAAGCAGTATGTTAAGGCTAACAGGGAACCGTCCCTGACTTTGAAAGGAGAAAATGCCAATGGGTTGTTTCTATTGCGATGAGCACCACGAGGGCCGGGAGGCCATTATGTTCAAGGTTGGGGAGATGAAGGCCGGTGTGCTGTATCTCTTCAAGGATCAGGCCCACAAGGGCCGCTGCGCGCTGGCTCTGAAGGCCCACAAAAAGGAACTGTGCGAGTGCACGGATCAGGAGCGGGCGGATTTTGCCGAGGATCTGGCTAAGGCCAGCGGCGCCATCAAGGAGCTGTGGGGCTGCACGAAGCTGAACCTGGGCTCCTTCGGCGACACGAATCCCCATCTGCATTTCCATATCGTCCCCAAGTATGAGGGCGGCTTTGAGTTCGGCGGGGCTTTTGCCATCACCAACCCGGAGCCGGTATACCTGACGGATGGAGAGTACCAGGAGATGATCTCCGCACTGAAGGCCAAGCTGGGTATCTGAGGACATATATAATAAGGAACACCGGGGTGCATAGCATCCCGGTGTTCTTTGTGCCGGATCGATACACCATATAATATGCGGAGGCGGCCTGATCGGGAATGAGATACCGGAGCGGGAAATGGCCCGGAGGGGGACATTTGCCCCGTTGCCGTGTGCATCCGTGTACTGCCAAAAAAATTTCAAAAAAACTATGAAAAACAGAGAAAAAGGTCTTGACATTCCGCTGAATATCCGATATGATAATCAAGTCCGCGTGGTGGAAGCCTTTCTGCGCGCAGACACTGCGATGAACCGGGAGATTGCTCCGCAAGGAGGTAACTTCCGGGGAGTATGTCCGATAATCGGGCGGCTGAGAAGTCCTGTATGCGGCGTAGATCGCCATACCATGGGACAAGTACCGGCCACAGTGCCGGTCTTTTTCATGAGTAGGAATGATACGCACGGTTAAGCGTACAGAAAATTTCTCGCCGTAGGTCGTCGAGACCCGTACAACAACCTACGAAACATTTGGAGGAAATCAACATGGCACAGAAAGAAATGATCCGCATCCGCCTGAAGGCTTACGATCATCAGGTCATCGACCAGAGCGCTGAGAAGATCGTAGAGACCGCCAAGCGCACCGGCGCCCAGGTGTCCGGCCCCATCCCCCTGCCCACCAAGAAGGAGGTTGTTACCATCCTCCGCGCTGTTCATAAGTATAAGGACAGCCGTGAGCAGTTCGAGCGCCGCACCCACAAGCGCCTGATCGACATCACCAACTCCAGCCCCAAGACCGTTGAGGCTCTGATGGCTCTGGAGCTGCCCGCTGGCGTGGAGATCGAGATCAAGCTGTAATCCTCGCGATTACAAAACTTCCCAAGCTCAAAGAAGTGTAAACACTTTTTTGAATATGTTGCTCACCCAATCGCCTGTCAACTTGCGTGAGACAGGCAGGGTCATGTCGGCAGAGCAATGCGGATTCCGTATCTAAGCCGACCAATAACCTAACAGGAGGAAATACACATGAAGGCAATCATCGGCAAAAAAGTGGGCATGTCCCAGATTTTTGACGAGAACGGCCACGTGATCCCCGTCACCGTCATTGAGGCGGGACCCTGCACGGTCGTTCAGAAGAAGACTTCCGAGAAGGAAGGCTACAATGCGGTTCAGCTGGGCTACGAGGACGTGGCCGAGAAGAAGCTGACCAAGGGCGAGATGGGCCACCTGAACAAGGCTGGCGTGTCTCCCAAGAAGCACCTGCGCGAATTCGACCTTGACAACGCTGCCGAGCTGAACATCGGCGACATTGTGAAGGCTGACACCTTCCAGGCTGGCGACTTCGTTGATATCACCGGTATCAGCAAGGGCCACGGCTATCAGGGCGTCATCAAGCGCTGGGGCGCACAGCGCACCCCCACCAGCCACGGCGGCGGCCCCGTCCATCGTCACGCTGGTTCCATGGGCTCCTCTACCGATCCCTCCCGTATCTTCAAGGGCAAGATCGGCGCCGGCCACATGGGCGTGGATCAGGTGACTGTCCAGAACCTGTCCGTTGTGAAGGTTGACCCCGAGCTGAACATGCTGGTTGTCTGCGGCGCCGTTCCCGGCCCCAAGGGCGGTCTGGTGACCATCAAGAGCACCGTTAAGGTCCACAAGGTCAAGCAGGCCGGCGCTGACATCAGCAAGAACCCGCAGAAGGCTTCCGGCCGCAACCCGCAGAAGGCTTCCGCGAGAAACAAGTAAGAAAGGGGTGCTTAAAGAATGTCTTCCATGAAAGTTTTGAACATGGCCGGCGCAGAAGTCGGTACTGTGGAACTCAACGACGAGATCTTTGGCATCACGCCCAATCCCGTCGCTGTGCATGAGGTTGTGAAGAACCACCTCGCCAATTGCAGACAGGGCACTCAGAGCGCCCTCACCCGTGCTGAGGTTTCCGGCGGTGGCCGTAAGCCCTGGCGCCAGAAGGGTACCGGCCACGCCCGTCAGGGCTCTACCCGTGCTCCTCAGTGGACGCACGGCGGTATCGTGTTCGCTCCCAAGCCCCGCGATTACAGCTATGTACTGAACAAGAAGGTCAAGCGCCTGGCGCTGAAGTCCGTCCTGTCCGCCAAGGCTGCCGAGGGCAAGCTGGTGGTCATCGACTCCATCAAGATGGATGCCATCAAGACCGCTGACTTCCGTAAGTTCCTGAGCGCTGTCAAGGTGGACGGCAAGGCCGTCGTTGTCACCCCCGAGGTGGACAACGTCATCGTCAAGAGCGCCCGCAATATCCCCGGCGTGCTGACTACCGTCGCCAACATCCTGAGCGTCTATGACATCATCAACGCCCAGTACCTGGTGGTGGATCAGGCCGCCCTCGCCAAGATCGAGGAGGTGTACGCATGATGACCGCTTACGATATCGTCATTCGCCCCATTATCACCGAGCGTGCCATGGCTGGCGCCGCTGACAAGAAGTATGTCTTCGAAGTGGCCAAGTCCGCCGGCAAGGTGGAGATCAAGAAGGCTGTTGAGGAGATCTTCGGCGTGAAGGTCGCTTCCGTCAACACCCTGAACGTCCCGGCTAAGGCCAAGCGCATGGGCGCCGGCCGTCCCGGCACCACCCGTGCCTGGAAGAAGGCTTATGTGACCCTGACCGCTGATTCTAAGACCATCGAGTTCTTCGAAGGCATGGTCTAAGGAAGGAGTAAAGCAGAATGTCTATTAAAACTTTTAAGCCGACGACTCCTTCCCGCCGTCAGATGACGGTTTCCGGTTTCGACGGCATCGACAAGAAGGCTCGTCCCGAGCCCAGCCTCACCGAGCCTCTGAAGAAGAGCTCCGGCCGCAACAGCTATGGCCGCATCACCGTCCGTCATCGCGGCGGCGGCAACAAGCGCAAGTATCGTATCATCGACTTCAAGCGCGACAAGATGGGTTCCGCCACCGTGCTGCGTCTGGAGTATGACCCCAACCGCAGCGCCAATATCGCTCTCATCGAGTATGAGGATGGCGAGAAGCGCTACATCCTGGCTCCTGTCGGCCTGAAGGCTGGTCACAAGATCATGACCGGTCCCGACGCCGATATTCTGCCCGGCAACGCTCTGCCCATCGCCAACATCCCCGTTGGTACCGTGATCCACAACATCGAGCTGCATCCCGGCAACGGCGCTCAGCTGGTGCGTGCCGCCGGTACCTCCGCTCAGCTGATGGCTAAGGAAGGCGATGACGCTCAGATCCGTATGCCCTCCGGCGAGGTCCGCATCGTGCGTACCAACTGCTATGCCACCATTGGCCAGGTCGGCAACATCGAGCACGAGAACATCAACATCGGTAAGGCTGGCCGTAAGCGTCACATGGGTTGGCGTCCCACTGTCCGCGGTTCCGTCATGAACCCCAATGACCACCCCCACGGCGGCGGCGAGGGCCGTGCCCCTGTCGGCCGTTCCGGGCCTGTGACGCCTTGGGGCAAGCCCGCCCTGGGCTACAAGACCCGCAAGGGCAAGAACCCCACCAGCAAGTTCATCGTCAAGCGGCGTAACGAGAAGTAAGGAGGCAAGGTAATATGAGCAGATCTATTAAGAAAGGCCCTTATGTTGCCCCTGAGCTCCTCAAGAGAGTCGAGGCAATGAACGAGAAGAACGAGAAGAAGGTCCTCAAGACCTGGAGCCGCAGCTCCACCATCTTCCCCGCTTTCGTTGGCCACACCATCGCTGTCCATGACGGCCGGAAGCATGTGCCCGTGTATATCCAGGAGGATATGGTCGGTCACAAGCTGGGTGAGTTTGCTCCCACCCGCACCTTCCGTGGCCACACCAAGGATAAATAATTGAAGGAGGATGCTGAACATGGAAAACAAAACTGCTAAAGCGTATCTGCGCTATGTCCGCATCTCTCCCCGCAAGATCCAGATCGTCTGCGATCTGATCCGCGGCAAGGATGCCGGAACCGCTATGGCCATTCTGGCACAGACCCCCAAGGCTGCTTCCGAGCCCCTGACGAAGCTGCTGAAGTCCGCCGTGGCCAATGCCGAGAACAACTTCGGCATGGACCCCGCCAAGCTGGTGGTGTCTGAGGTGTTCGCCACCCCCGGCCCCATCCTCAAGCGTATGATGCCCCGGGCTCAGGGCCGCGCTTACCGCATTAACAAGCGCACTTCTCACGTCACCCTGGCTGTGACGGAAAAGGCATAAGAAAGGGAGGAGACAGTTTATGGGACAGAAAGTTAATCCCCATGGCCTGCGGGTCGGCGTCATCAAAGACTGGGATTCCCGTTGGTATGCCAGTGAAGAGAAGGTCGGCGACCTGATCGTCGAGGATCAGAAGATCCGCAAGTATCTCAAGAAGACTCTGTACGGTGCCGGCGTTCCCAAGATCGAGATCGAGCGCAGCAACGACATCGTTACCATCTATCTGCACTGCGCCCGTCCCGGTGTTGTCATCGGCAAGGGCGGCGAGCAGATCGAGCAGTATCGTCTGGCTGTGGAAAAGATGATCGGCAAGAAGGTCAAGCTGAACATCGTGGAAGTCCGCAACCCCGATATGAACGCTCAGCTGGTGGCTGAGAACATCGCCCAGCAGCTGGAGAAGCGTATCTCTCACCGCCGCGCCATGAAGAACTCCATGGCCCGCGCTATGCGCGCCGGCGCCAAGGGCATCAAGGTTTGCTGCTCTGGCCGTCTGGGTGGCCGCGAGATCGCTGGCGTTGAGCACTATCACGAGGGCACCATCCCCCTGCAGACCATCCGAGCCGACATTGAGTACGGCTTCGCGGAGGCTGCCACGACCTTCGGCCGCATCGGTGTGAAGGTGTGGATCTACAAGGGCGAGGTCCTCTCTCAGACCCTGCGCACCACTCCCCGCACCATGGACACCTCCAAGCCCTATCAGGAGCGTCGTGAGCGTCGTCCTCGCCGTGACGGTGATCGTCGCGGTGGTTTCGGCGGTGACCGTCGCAACGGCGGCTTCAACCGTGATCGTCAGGGCGGCTTCAACCGTCAGGGCGGTGTCGAGCGTCGTCCTCAGGGCGGCTTCCGGCCCAACACCAATCGTCCCGCTGCTCCCGCAGCCCCCGCTAAGGAAGGAGGAGCCAACTAATGTTAATGCCTAAGAGAGTCAAGTTCCGCCGTATGCAGCGGGGCCGCATGACTGGTAAAGCCACCCGTGGCAACACCGTTTCTTACGGTGAGTATGGTCTGATGGCTCTGGAACCCGGCTGGGTCAAGAGCAACCAGATCGAGGCCGCCCGTATCGCCATGACCCGTTACACCAAGCGTGGCGGTCAGGTTTGGATCAAGATCTTCCCCGACAAGTCCGTGACTATGCGTGCCGCCGACTCCCGAATGGGTTCCGGTAAAGGTACGCCTGAGTACTGGGTTGCCGTGGTGAAGCCCCAGCGTGTTATGTTTGAGATCGCTGGTGTCCCCGAGGAGATCGCTCGCGAGGCTCTGCGTCTGGCCAGCCACAAGCTGCCCATCAAGACGAAGATCGTTGCCCGCACCGAGGAAGCAGGTGAGTAAGATGAAGGCAAATGAAATCCGTAAGATGAATGCCGAACAGCTCAATGAGAAGCTGACCGGCCTGAAGAAGGACCTGTTCATGCTCCGGATGCAGCACGCAACCAACCAGCTGGACAATCCCGTTAAGATCCGTGAAGTGAAGCACGATATTGCCCGAGTCAAGACCGTGCTGGCGGAGCTCGCCGCTTCCGATAAGCAGTAAGAAGGAGGGAAACGAGAATGAACGAAGTTAGAACTTCCTCCCGTAAGACCCGGGTAGGCAAAGTCGTTTCCGACAAGATGGATAAGACCGTGGTTGTGGCTGTGTCCGACCGCGTCGCCCATCCTCTGTACAAGAAGATCGTCGGCCGTACCTACAAGCTGAAGGCCCACGATGAAAACAATGCCTGCGGTATCGGTGATACCGTGAAGGTGATGGAGACCCGCCCCCTGTCCAAGGACAAGCGTTGGCGCGTGGTCGAGATCATCGAGAAGGCCAAGTAAGGAGGTGCCAGTATGATTCAGCAGGAAAGTTATCTGAAGGTTGCCGATAATACCGGCGCCAAGGAAATCAAGTGCATCCGCGTCCTGGGCGGTTCCACCCGGAAGTTCGGCAACATCGGCGACGTCATCGTGGCGTCTGTCCGTAAGGCCCAGCCCGGCGGCACCGTCAAGAAGGGCGAGGTGGTCAAGGCTGTCATCGTTCGCAGCGCCAAGGGTGTCCGCCGGAATGACGGTACCTATGTCCGCTTCGATGACAACGCCGCCGTCCTGATCAAGGACGACAAGAACCCCAGAGGTACCCGTATCTTTGGGCCTGTGGCTCGTGAGCTGCGCGACAAGGATTACATGAAGATCCTGTCCCTGGCTCCCGAAGTGATTTGATGGAGGGCTCGAACAATGGCTATGAACATTAAGAAGGGCGATACCATCGTCGTCCTGTCCGGCAAGGACAAGGGCAAGCAGGGCAAGGTGCTGGGCACTGTGCCCAAGAGCACCAAGATCGTGGCTGAGGGCATCAACATGGTGACCTGCCACGTCAAGCCCCGCCGTCAGGGCGAGGAGGGCGGCATCGTCAAGCGCGAGGCTGCCATCGCCGCCTGCAAGGTACAGGTTGTCTGCCCCAAGTGCAACAAGGGTACCCGCGTTGCTCACAAGATCGAGGGCGACAAGAAGATCCGCGTGTGCAAGCACTGCGGTGCGGAACTGTAAGAAAGGAGCGAGATAACAAATGGCAAGATTGAAGGAACAGTATAAAGCCGAAGTTGCTCCCGCTCTGATGAAGCAGTTCGGTTACAAGTCCGTCATGCAGATCCCCAAGATCGACAAGGTCGTTATCAACGTGGGCTGCGGCGAGGCTCGTGAAAACGCGAAGGTGCTGGACAATGTTGTGGGCGATCTGGGTAAGATCACCGGCCAGAAGGCTGTTGTCACCCGTGCTCGCAAGTCCATTGCAAACTTCAAGCTCCGTGAGGAGATGCCCATCGGCGCCAAGGTCACCCTCCGCGGCGACAAGATGTGGGAATTCCTGGATCGTCTGTTCAACGTGGCTCTGCCCCGTGTCCGTGACTTCCAGGGCATCAACCCCAACGCTTTCGATGGCCGCGGCAACTATGCCATGGGCATCAAGGAGCAGCTGATCTTCCCCGAGATCGAGTACGATAAGATCGACAAGATCCGCGGCATGGACATCATCATTGTCACCACCGCTAAGACCGATGAAGAAGGCCGCGCCCTGCTGCAGCAGGTTGGCGCTCCCTTCGCCCGCTAAGGAGGAAGACAGTAATGGCAAAGACTTCTATGAAGATCAAGCAGGCCCGTCCTGCCAAGTTCTCCACCCGCAAGTACAACCGCTGCAAGCTGTGCGGCCGTCCCCACGCCTATCTCCGGAACTACGGTGTCTGCCGTATCTGCTTCCGTGAGCTGGCTTACAAGGGCGAGATCCCGGGCGTAAAGAAGGCAAGCTGGTAGGATTTAGCTGCTTAGAAAAGCGTCAGAAGTCAGGTGGGAACATCGTGTTTCCCCGCCTGGCCGTGCAGAGAAGCGCTTGATAGGCTGACTGGTCCCGTTCTTCGACCACAGGGAAAAGAACTTCCCTATACATCGTAACAACGCCTATACGGAAAACTTGTTTTCCCCAGGCCGAACAACATTCCTGTGCAGCGCGAATGATTCGCGAACCACAGTGACAAACCAACAACCCATTAGGAGGAAATATAATCATGACAATGAGCGATCCGATTGCAGATATGCTTACAAGAATTCGTAACGCAAACACTGCTAAACATGATACAGTAGATGTTCCGGCTTCCAAGATGAAATTAGCTATCGCTGATATCCTTGTAAGAGAAGGTTACATCAAGAAATATGACATCGTTGAGGATGGTGCATTCCAGACAATCCGCATCACCTTAAAGTATGGTGCAGATAAGAATGAGAAGATCATCAGCGGCATCAAGAGAATTTCCAAACCGGGTCTGCGTGTATACGCTAACAAAGAGGACCTTCCGAGAGTACTTGGCGGTCTGGGAATCGCAATCATTTCTACCAACCAGGGCGTTATCACCGATAAGGAAGCACGTCGTCTGGGCGTAGGCGGAGAGGTATTAGCATTCGTTTGGTAATTCGTTGCCGCGAAGCTACTTCTATATATTATGTAACTGAAAACAGAAAACGCACAGAGCGTTT
>OKRU01004415.1_pt1 | contig 10221 bp, 5 predicted proteins | sample 1601131 | NCBI WGS metagenome assembly OKRU01 (sample SAMEA3541558, study PRJEB24748) | human gut metagenome | biome: human gut; feature: human-associated habitat; material: faeces | place: China | collected 2012 | reverse complement strand
TGGCTACCCGTAAAGAGCGCTATACGGCAGAAGCAGCTTCGCAGTTTAGCGGCAAGGTCTATGTGCCGGAAGATTTGGAGGAAATTTTACTACGGGGTAATGAATGAATTACTACGTAGTAGTCGGTCTGTTACTACGAGGTAACGGAGGAACTACTACGTAGTAGTTTAAAGGGTATTTGAAGAGGTTTTAAATGAAATAAGAAAGCCGTTCCGATTGTGTGGACGGAACGGCTTTCTTTATAAGAGATATGTTTTTTCTTACTTCATTACCTTGACAAAATAGGTGAGGGTCGGCAAGTGGTCGCTGAATCCATTCTGGAATGTAGTACCCGAGAATGTACGAAGTGGATACCCTTTGTATTTTCCTTCCTTTTGAAGTAGGAATGGACGGTTGAATACTTCGCTCTTCCAGAATTTCAATGTACTGCGGTCTTTGCCAATCAGGTTGCCTGATATAATCTGCTGGTCGAACAAATTCCATTGGTTCTGGTAGCAGAGGGAACCGATACCCTGATCGTACAATTTCCAGGTAGCATTGTAATATCCGTCAGGTTTTACCTCTTTAATATTCTTTTTAGCACCCAGTACCTCGCTACAGCTCTTGTTGAACGGGTCATCATTCAAGTCACCCACAATGAGCACTTTTGCTTCCGGGTTCTGTGCATGGATAGAATCGCCAATGTGTTTTACGATGCTGGCAGCAAATTCTCTCAGCGGAGAAGAAGCGGAGCCACCGTAGCGTGAAGGCCAGTGATTTACAATCAGGTGAAACGGTTCCCCGGCCAGTATACCACTTACCAACAGAATGTCGCGGGTTTTATAGTGCGGCATATCCGGCTTGTTGAAAGGATAGGTTCTGGCATCAATCAGCTTGAACAGTTTCGGGTTGTACAAGGCCGCTACATCAATACCTCTGTGGTCGGGCGATTCGAAATGTACGATTTCATATCCCGTTCCACTGATGGGAGCTGTTTTTGTCAGGTCTTCCAATACTTTCCGGTTTTCCACTTCCGAGATACCGATGATAGCAGGGCCTGCCGGACAATAATCTCTTCCCAATTGAGAGATTACCTTGGCAATATTCTGTAACTTTTGTTCATACTTGGTCTGAGTCCATTCATACTTTCCTTCCGGAGTGAAGTCATCATCCCCTTCGTTGTTAGGGTCGTCCACCGTGTCCCAAAGGTTTTCTAAATTATAGAATGCGGCTGCATAAACACCCAGTCTGTCTTGTGCAAACAGACTGGTGGTATATACACAAGTAATGAACAAAGTGAAAATAAGCAATCGTTTATTCATAACTTTCATGATTTGATGTGTACATTAATTGCTGGGAGTGGGTTCGATGGTTGTACCTCCGTCACCACCGGTGCTGCCACCTATGGTTGCGGTTACTTTGACATTCTTAACTTCCCAAGTTCCACTTGATTCTGTAGTTCCTTTATATTGGAAAGCTATTTTAATTTTCTTTCCTGAATATGCGGACAAATCAATATTTCCTGAAGATACAAAATCCCATGAGTTTCCTGCGGGATAGGTAAATCCAGTTATTTTTTCCCAATTATTTGTTCCACTTTCAGCTATTGCTAAAGTTTGATTTAAATCTGGAGCTACGCTGACCTTATTAATTGCATGGTCGAAAGTTAAGTTAATGCTAGTAGCATTTGTTAAATCAATTTCAGGAGATATTAACCAGCTTTCTGCGGCTACGTTACTTCCATTATATGCACTACCTTTCATATATCCATATGAACTATCATGTTTCCATACATAGCTTAAACCGCCCAACTCTTTATCTTCAATTGTAAAACTTCCTTGACTACTTGCAAATGTCTCTTCAAGAATTGTTTTAGTTTCACCACTCGGGGTTTCTCCGCCTTCATTTCCACCTTCTTCTTCATTGCTTCCGGTAAAGTCGCTTACGTCATTAGCAGTACGTAAAGTAAGCTGCCAAGTACCTCTGAATCTTCCTAAGATACCTGTTACATTACCTTTTCCTTCTGGAAGTTTATTACCTGCAAAGCTGGCATAATTGCTGGTACGAATCATGATAGTATTTCCATGACTGTCGGTAATGTTTTCTTCACCATAACCATCTTCTGGAGCAAAGATACCCTTACCACCGTTCTGGAAAGTAACTCCGGTAAATTGCACTAATTTGAATTTATAGTTATCGGGAGCAGCGTTGATGGTACTGATGTCATCAATTACAACAGGCTTGGCATTTTCTGGATTAGCCCATCCGTCTTTGCTGACATGTTTTTCGAAATCTTCCCACGGTGTACGATACAAGTATCCTTCCGGATGTCCTAATTGCTGTTCGTCTCCATATACGGAAATGCTCAATCCGTTCAGGTCTACATATACAGTCTGGCCTACCGGATAATAGTTGTACACACTGCTTTGGTCTACTTCCATTTCAATAGCACCCGTTTCATCCTGCAAGTAGATTTTCTTGAAGATGTTTCCTGATTCATCGTTACCTGTGATGACGGCTTTGAGTACCTGGTCTTGCGTAATGATGATAGGGGCCTTATCAGTTGCTGCTGCATTTTGTGTACGCAATTCTGAAATCGTGATATTGGCTGCCGGACCTGTGTATTCAGGTTCTGTCAAGAGAGGAGCATCATAGTCTCGTTCACAAGCAAAGAGAGCGAGTGAGGCAATGAGTGGCAGACTGATATTTCTTAAAAGTTTCATATATTCTGAGTTTTATGTAGGTTAATGATTAAAAACGGTAGCTCACATTCAGGAAGCAGTTGATGCCCTGCATGTAGTAGTATTTTCCTCCAAAGCGTTCCGGATGGTCAAGGTCAAATCGTCCCTGTTCGTATCCTCCGGTACAAATGTCTTTCTTGTTCAATACATTGTTCAGAGAAAGATTGAAGTTGATAGATTGTCTTCCAGGCAAGTAGAAAATTTTTCCGATAGACAAGTCTAATGTATAGGCTGCCGGGAAACGTTCTTGTGTGGTCAACTGCTTGAAGGCATCGTAATACTGGTTATACGGAGTTACTTCTGTGTAGCTTGAAGCCAGACGGCGGAGGGGAGCAGCTTCGATGTAGTTGCGTGCAAATCCGTTCAGGTTGGCTCCAAGGAACCAGTATTTGATGAAGTAACGGATTCCGAATGTACCGGCAATCTGTGGAACTCCACCTACGTAAACATCCTTCATGTATACTTGTTCTCTTTCTACTATCTTTCCGTTTTCGGAGTTCTTGATACCGTCAGGGTTGTTGCTGTAATAATATTCACCTACGGTTCCAGCCAGGTCGAAGCTCCAATGGTCATCCAGTTTGTAGGTAGCTCCCAGCTCAATACCTCTGTGAATGCGGTTTACTCCATACAACACGTGGTTGATAAATGTTCCTTCAATGCCGTCATAGTAGCTGTTGCGTTCCATCTGGTCATAGAAATTAGTCTGGAACACTCCGATACGTCCGGCCAGATGAGGAGTAGAGAAGATGTAGTTGATGTCGGCAGAGAGAACCCGTCCGCTCTTCATGTCATCAATGGTACGGTCTGTGATACGCGGTGATACGTATGCTTCGTTGGGCAGCGGAGCTTCACTTCCATAACTGATGTTGGCGTTAATCATGTGACGTCCGTTGAACTTGTAGGTCAGTCCTCCTTTTACCATTAAGTCTGTGAACTGATGGCGTGCACCTTTACCGAAAGAACTGTCCGGATAACGTCCGTTACGCATTTTACCATCACGCTGGAAGCTGGTGTAAGTCAGCTTCATTCCGTAATAGTAATCCCAATAACGTGAATGATACTGATTCACTATCCAGGCATTCAGTGAATAAATGTTCAGGTTATAGTTGTAACCGAAAATTCCTTCTTCGTACACTTTTCTCTGCGGGCGGTTCAAGTCGTTCTGAATTTTGTCCGGATCACCAGAGAAGTCTTGTTCTGCAAATTTATCAATATCCAGCACATATTCTGCTCCCAGCAGGTCGGCTACGGTTTTGAACTGGCGTGACTGAGTGTAGCGTGCACCGACTCCGGCTGTGATGTCGAAATGACGGCTCATGCGTGCGTTCAAAGTAGAGTTGAATGAAGTTTCCAACAGGTCACTGCGACGTTCTTCCAGCATGTAAACAGCTGCTCCGTTACCATTACGAATGTTGTTGGCATTAGCCAGGTAGAGGTCATCCCAGTTGATTTGTGTAAAGCTGGTCTGGTTAGTACGCCACAACTCTTTGTATCTTAGTTGTACCATTTCATCTTCAAAATACGAAGGAAGGTAGCGATAGTAATCCGGGCGAGGGTCAGGAGCATTGTACCAGTTCAGGGCCGTATTACCGTAGCGGGCATAATGTGCTCCCACACCTGTAGTCAGCGTCATATTATCGTTGATTTTCCAGATGTGCGAAATGATGGCAGTCGGGTCGAATGCTGTAACCACCTTTGCATTTCTTTTCTCTCCGTTCTGGTATCCCCAGTTCGGGTTGTAAAGGTAGTTCCCTGTCAGTTCATACACTTCGCGGTAAGAACTACCTTGCTGTCCACGCTGTACCGGTGATACGAAAGCTACCATTGACAGGCTATGTTCTCCTCCTTTCCATTGCTTTTCAGCCGAGAAGGCAAAAGATACGTTTTTGTAGAAAGTACCGTCGATGTTACCTTCATTCGAATAGCGTCCACCAATAGAGGTGGTGAATGCCCATCCATTGTCCTTCAGTCCGGTAGAGTAGGTAAACATGCCACGGAGATAATAGTTTCGGTTGGTATAGCTTAAGGTTAACTTTCCTCCAGGAGTATAGCTGCTGGCACGCATGTTGATGTTTTCCGTACCTCCTAACTCACCAAAAGTAAAAGATGAAGGAGCTGTGAAGTTGGTGACATCACCGTTACGTGTCATGTCGTTCAGTGCGCCTACTGCTGCATAGTTGAATACACCTCTGTTCTGGTCGTTGAATTCCACGCCATTGATGTATTTAACCTCCTGTGTGCTGTTGTATCCACGTGGAGAGAAGCGTGCGGGTGAAAGTTGATAGGCAGCTTTATTCAGGAAAATATCATTTGACAGAATCACGGTAGAGCTGACATCCTGCCCGGAGGTTTCCACGTCATCATCCACCATACCGGCATCAATGATACCAATCATGGACACGTCTTCGTTTGCGTTAAGTTCAGTTACTCGGATAGGTTTTAGTTCAGTTACGCCTAAGTTTTCTACTTCAATGGAGACACTCTTGGGCGTAATCATTACGGAGTTAAGCTGAATGACGTAAGTTCCCGGCTGAATATTTCGGATGGTGAAAATTCCGTCCGCGTCGGTTGTGACTTGGCGGTTCAGTTCTGTCACCGTCACAATTACACCTGGAATAGGGTCATTGCTTACTGCTCCGATCACACTTCCTTTCACGCTTACATTTCCTTGTGCAAAAACAAGGCAAGGAAGGAAGAATGCCATGAAGAACAGTAATTTGTGTTTCATAAAAAATAATTGTTAGTTTAGTGTTATTTTATAAGGGGTTGAAAGAGAACATGAAAAAGTTTTATAGAGCTTTTTCATGTTCTCTTTAGTAGGGATTTAAAGAAAATATTAATCCATAGTATGACTTCCTAATCCACTTACATCATCTTTGGAAAGAGTTTCCCATTGAGAAGCGTCATAAGTAGAGGATGGTACGGTAACCGTTGATTTGCGACGTAGTGTCACATCTTTAGCAAAATCGGGTTTGCCACCGTAATAAAAGGTTCCCACAATGTCAATAAGAGTTCCGTTCTTGAATAGGCCAACAGGGTCATTTCCATTGAAGTTTGCGGCTCCACAAGTTGTTGCTTCGCCTTCAAAAATTGCAGCTTCGGCGTGCTTGTACACAATAGTTGATTTTGCGCCTATAGTTCCAGACAATTCGTAGCTTGAAAATCCTCCTTTATCTTTACTCCAAGATTCTCCTCCATTTGTATTTAAGTCAAGTGAGTAAGACGATAAATCAATTGTTTCATTGGTAGGATTATAGATTTCAATGTATTTATTATTACTGCTTCCTTCTACATATTCAGAAATGAATAAGTCTGCATTTCCCGGTTCAGGTTCCGGCTCTGGATCAACAGTGCCTCCTCCTTCTCCATTGGCAACGACTTTTACTTTCGTTATTTGCCATCCTAAAGCATTTGTGGTCGTACTCTTATAATGGAATGCGAATTGCATTTTCTTACCAGCATAAGCTGATAAATCGATTGTATTAGAAACATAAGTCCATGTACTTCCGTCATTGAAATTTGGAATTACGATAGGCGTCCAATCTCCATTTTCCTCTTTAACTTCTAAGGTTAACTCACTTTCGTGATTATCGGCTTTTTTATAATGGTTATAAGCATGATCAAATGTTAAAGTAGCAGTTGTTGCTGTAGTTAAATCGAGAGTGGGGGAAACCAAACGACTATCTGCTTCTCTTGCAGCGTCATTAATAAATGCCCCGGCCTTTATGTAAGTTGTTTCTTGGTATTTACCTTCTTTCCAAACATAACTTCCTCCTTCAGGGAGTGTAATGTTTTCGGTTGTGAATTGTCCCATTCCAGTTGCGAATGATTCATCCAATACCACAGTTTCTCCACCTGGTTGAGTTCCACCATCGAAATCAACATTAATATCTCCACCTGGTTTTTCAGTCCAGTTGTTGATTGTTGCATTTCCTACCGTAACAACCGGTTTCCCATTGTTGATGGATAGTTTTACTTTAAAGCTTACATTTGTTCCTTTTTCAAAAATACTTGCGTCACTAATTGTATGGGTGAATGATTGACCGTTGAGATTAAAAGTCAGGTTGAGTGACGTCTGGTCGGTGCTTGCAGCTGTTGGGAGAATGATGGCTGTAGCCGTAGCTGTTGTACCTTGTGCATCTATGTACATCGCTACATCTTTATTGTTGGTTCCTGCTGTAGCAGTCAGTGTTCCGTCAGCCAAGTTAAATTCACCTTCTGTGCTGATACCCTTAATGTTTACACCCAATCCGTTAAGAGTTTCAATTGTTTCATCTTTGGTTACATTCAGGGTGACTTTAGTCAGTTGGTGTGTAAATCCCAGACTAATAGTGGTGGCAGTAGTTGCTGCTACTCCTTTAGTACCGTTAGAATAAATCAAGTCGATGGCAGCCGGATTGCTCTGGTCGGATACATTTACCGCAAGCTTATTGCCGCTTACACTTGTGGTATAAGGATAATATGCAATGAAGTCTACATTTCCGCTTTCAGGGAGATAAATGCCATTACCAGGAGCAGCAGTCAATGTGCCGTTGGTCTGTGCAATGTACTTTTTGTTTTGTGCGGTTGCAGCCTCAATTCCACTACCTGCGTTCATCATGTAAATACCTACTTCGTCGTTTGCATTCCAAGTGTTACCTGAAACTCTTGATTGAATAGCTGTGGTAAATACGATGCCTTCACTTCCGTACCATTCGCTGTTGTCGTCATTGTTTGTACAACTCATTAGAGCTAGGGTTGATAATGCCCCCATGTACAGTAGATTCGAGATTTTCATACTAATTTATTTAGAAAGTTTGTAGATTCTGTATCAGATAGATTTAATTCCATTGTGATGTATTTAGCGTCTTTTTTACCTCAGAAGGTAGCGATGGAAAGAAAGTGAACCCTGTCATATTCTCTAGTTCTGATACGCTGATTGCATATTTCATATATTGTGTATCGCTATATGCCTTATGGTCAAGTTTAAAAGCGATTGTCTGATAGTTTCCACCTACTTTACGGGCTAATGCTTTGAAGTAATATTTGGGTATTGCTATATTTTTTCCATTATTATCTTTAGCATATTGTATTTGCTTATCAGTTGCCGTAGTAGGCATCGCACCTGTTACTACGTATAGTGTGTCTATCCCACTACTCCAGCCTCTGACAGCGCCTTCTAGTTGAGCCCAAATATCTCCATTCAATCCATTTTGTAATTGCGGAGTCATATTGGTGTAATAGAAAGTCTGATTATTCATGTCGCAGTCTTTACGCTGTCTATCACCACTCGGAATCTGATGACCTCTACTGTAATTACTGATACCTTTTTTGAGATTCGCTTGAAGGTTAGTTGCTATTTTAGGGTCATAACCCCAATCCTCCGTACGGCCTATCTTTCCTTCCAGATACCATCCGCATAATGGATAGGATACCCAGTAAGCAATTTTCAGATTGGTATCGTATAGCATACTATAATTACGGATCTCAATACCGTTGAGTGGAGCTTCGTCATAAGTTATTCCGGTATAATGAGTAACGTATTTTATATTAGACTGATTCAGTTGTGACTCAGTAATTACCGGCGTTTCAAACCATTTCGTATATTTTGCTTCTGGGTCGGTCGTAATCTCTCCCCCCTGATAATTCACATTTACATTATATATATATTTGCTACCTTGCTCAATGTTTCCAGAAATCTCAGTCTCAATTTCTTTGCTCTGTCCGTTCAGTTCTAGTTTGATTTTCAGGTTTCCGCTCAAGGCTTGAGGCAACAGAATGGCTTCTGCTTGTGTGGCTTCCTCATTTATAAATAAGGAAAAGGTTGTAGCTTCACCGGAAGAAGTAATGTTACCGTTAGAAAGATTAGCTGTTCCTTTTACTTGCAGTCCGCTGATAGAAGCTTTGATTCCTTTCAGGGAACTTCCAGAAGTAGATTTCAAATTCAGCACCAATTTAGCCAACAGATGCTTGAATTGCAGGTTACCTTGTGGAGACGCCAATTGACGGTTTGTCAGGTTTACTGCAGTCATCAAGTCGATGGCGTTTTGTTTGGTCTGGTTACTCAAATCAATGGGATAGTTAGTATGGTCACTAATAGCTTCACTATAAGGATAATATGCAATGAAGTCGACCGCACCATCCGGATAGTATATGGGATTATTTTGGCTTACGAAATAGCCGTCTCCTTTAGAAGTTACATAAGGAATGTTTGTAGCCAGTACATTTTTATCACTATTGGCTAGCATAAATACACCAATTACGTCATTGGCTTCCCACGACGTATCGTAAGCTCTGGAATTTTGTGCATCATCTATGATAGAAGAGAATGTGATGCCTTTGTTATTCACTTCATTCTGGATGATGTTTGTTTCGTCATTCTGGCAAGATTGCAGAATACTTAGGGAAAGTACAATCCCTAATAGTGATTTCATTTTCATATTAAGAATAGTTTATTTTATGTTTTTAATTCATTCAGAATTATATTTTGCTTATATTTTATTTGTTATTTGTATGTTGTGGAAATATTTGTTTTTGAAATTTGGCTTTAATTTAAACTGTTTTGGGCAAATAATAAAATATTTATGCGATTATTTTTCAAAAATATGGTAAACATAGAATGTTTGTGTGAAGTTTTTACAGTTGAATGAAATTCTTGTGAAAGATTAAGGTAAAAAAAGAGGTATCCATGGATATGGATACCTCTTGGGGTAATAAGATTTGCTTGAGTAAGCTGTTTTTATTCTTTTTCTTTCAAGCTTTCATCAATGTCCTTGATTTTCTTCAGCACCAGTTCCATATCTTTCTTCAGGCGCTCAATCTTGCGGGTGATGTCAGCCACCAGTGTATTTCCCTTCTTGGAAGAAGAATTCAGGAAGCCAAGGTTGTTTTCGTAGGTCTGGATGTCGTTTTTCAGTCCTTCGTAAGTGCGAACCAGGCGTTCACGGTCACGGTAGAGATTTCCTTCTTTGTTGCCGTTAGTGCGTACACTGCTCAGGCGTTTTTCAGTAGCCGACAGGTGCAGGCGGTCGAACAGTTTGTCTACCAATGCATGGAATTCTTTATACAGACGGTCTTTTTCCTTGAAAGGAACGAAGCCGATGGCATTCCATTCTTTCATCAGGGCACGTACTTGTTCGGCAGTTGCATCATCTGCAGTTCCGGCAGCTTCCAGGGCAGCCATACGCTTAATGACATCTTCTTTCTTTGCCAGGTTTTCCACTTCTTCCGAGCGTTGTGAAGAAGTTGCCTTGTTTTTCCGTTCAAAGAAATAATCGCAGGCACCAATGAAACGTTTCCATACGGCATCGGAATGTTTTTTGGCCACCGGACCGATGGTCTTCCATTCTTTCTGGAGCTTGGTCAGGATTTCAGCTGTTTTTTTCCAGTCGGTGCTTTCTTTCAGGGCTTCAGCCTTTTCGCAGAACGCTTTTTTCTTTTCCAGGTTAGCTGCCATTGTTTCCTTCACAGATTTGAAGAAAGCAGCTTTCCGGCGGAAGAATTCATCGCAGGCAGCGCGGAA
>OKRU01004402.1_pt1 | contig 10268 bp, 8 predicted proteins | sample 1601131 | NCBI WGS metagenome assembly OKRU01 (sample SAMEA3541558, study PRJEB24748) | human gut metagenome | biome: human gut; feature: human-associated habitat; material: faeces | place: China | collected 2012 | reverse complement strand
CCCGCCCAGCCGAGCGCCATGGTGTCCTTCATCAGGCGGCTGACGGTCTGGGCGTCGGAGATGCGGCGGTAGAGCCTGGTGACGGGGGCGCCGTCGACGATCACGCGGAAGCGTTCCTCGAGGTCGTCGGGCGACATGATCTCAAGCTCGGTCGAGAGGCGGTGGCCGACGTCGCTTGCAGCGTTGACGTCGCCCGCAGGGATGACGCCTTCATCCCATCCCTCCGTCCAGAGCGTGAAGCGCGCGATGTTCGCGGCCGTGCCCTCGAAGTCAATGTTGTCCCAGACGCGAGGCGCGGATCTGGTCTTCACGTCGCCGAGGCGCACGAGCGCGGCACGCAAGTCCGAAAGGACGGGCTGCATGGCGGCGGATGGCATCAGGAGCTCGATCGGTTCTTCGTCGTTCGTCATGGGGTTGGGAGCCGGAGGATGGGGCGACCCTTCATTTTATCCCGCTGAGCGGGAGCCGCTCGCGTCGTCGGCGTGCGTGATCGTCATGAAGCAGGGATCGGCCTTGCAGTGGAAAATCGCCTCGAAGCGCTCGCCCGACGAGTTGACGAGGACGAGCGGCTCGGGCCTGAAGGCTTCGCGCGGCGTCTTCTCGAGCAGTTCGGGGAAGGCCTTGAGCATCTTCGGACAGCGCTTGAGCGCGGCGCGGATGCAGTGGCGGCAGGTCATGAGATCCGCCTTCTCCACGGGCTTGATCTCGAAGGCGGGCGCGGTCACGCGGGCGCCGTGGCGCTCGTAGAACTCGCGCGCGGCATCGTTGGCGACGTTGGCGGCGAAGCCGAGGATGCGGTCGGGATAGGGCGCCTCGTCGTCGACGGGGGCGCGGCCGGGACGGACCCGGGCTTCCTCGCGCATCTTCGTGAGCGCGTCGACGGCTTCGCGGCGCATCATGTTGACAACCGAGGCGGGCACGAAGACGTCGAGGTCCTCGGGCACGAAGATGTCGGAGGCCGTGTAGAGCGTGTCGCCGAGCCTGCCGAGGTTCCTGATGAGCGTCTCCCTGTTGCGCTCGGGGTTCGAGGGGGCGTCGAGATCCATCGCCACATGAGCTTCGGCGCATTCGCGGCCGTCGGTCACGATGAGCGTGAGCGCGTCGTCCTCGACGAGGAAGGTCATGACGATCGGAATGCGGCGCACGGCGGACTCGCCCGAGAGCTCGCGCACGAAGGAGCGGTCGAGGTTGCGCATGAGCGTCATGCCGCGGCGAAGCCCCTCGGGGAGTTCGCGGCGGTTGCGCAGCGTGAGCCTGACGAGGCCCCTGCCGGCGGGATCGGCACGGTTGACGGCAAGGCCGTGGATCTCCTCGTCGTCGCCGAGATAGGTGAGGCCGTCGCCGTTGGCAAGCGAGACGCCCGCAGCGGGACGCACGAGGATTTCGCCCGGCTCGACGCGCTCGCAGCAGCCGACGGGGCTGCCCGTGTTCTTGGGGCTCTCGAGCTGGGCGAGCTCGTAGGGCTTTGCAAACTGACGGCCGTGCACGAAGTAGTCGGTTCGGCTCCTCTGGAAGCTCTTCTCGGGGTCGGGCGTGAAGCTGAAGGTCGAGACGCCGTCGGAGGTGCGGGAGAGTTCGGGGCGTCGCGCGATGATGGCATCGAGCTGCTGACGGTACCAGGCCGTGATGTTCTTCACGTAGACGAGGTCCTTGAGGCGGCCCTCGATCTTGAAGGACGAGACGCCCGCGTCGATCAGGGCCTCGAGATTGTCGGTCTGGTTGTTGTCGCGCAGTGAAAGCACGTGGCTGCGGCGGGCGATCTGCTCGCCCGACTCCGTGTAGACGTCGTAGGGCAGGCGGCAGAGCTGCGCGCAGGCGCCCCTGTTGGCGCTTCGTCCCGTGATCGCCTCGCTGATGTAGCACTGGCCCGAATAGCTCACGCAGAGCGCGCCGTGGATGAAGTACTCGATGCGCGCCGAATGGAGCGCGGCTCGGCAGGCGGCGACCTCGGCGAGCGAGAGCTCGCGCGCGAGCACCATCTGCGAGAAGCCCGCCTTCTCGAGGAACGCGGCCTTTTCGGGCGTGCGGATGTCGCACTGCGTCGAGGCATGGAGCTCGATGTCGGGCAGCGGGGCCGCCATGAGGCCCATGTCCTGAACGATCAGGACGTCGACTCCGGCCTTGGCGGCGTCGAAGGCAAGCGAGCGGGCGCGCGGAAGCTCCTCGTTCGTGAAGAGCGTGTTGAGCGCCATGAAGACGCGGGCGTTGTAGCGGTGCGCGTACTCGGCGAGACTCGCGATGTCGTCCATCGTGTTGCCCGCGGACTGGCGGGCGCCGAAGGCAGGGCCGCCGATGTAGACGGCGTCGGCGCCGTGATCGATCGCGGCGATGCCGGTGTCGGCGTCGCGGGCGGGGGCGAGAAGTTCAAGAGCGGTGAGGGGAAGAGGCGTGTGGGACACGAAGAAATCCTCGGGATTGTCGTGGAAAGGCCGCGCGGGCGTGCGTCCGGTGGCCTGTGCATGAGGGGACGAGCGTCAGTGACGGAGCGTGATGCCGGCGGGTTGCCTGTAGAGCTCGGGTCTGGCGGGGCCCGTGACGGCGCAGGTCTTGACGGCGAGGTACTTGGCGAGCTCCTCGTCGCCCGCCTTTTTGGCGAAGTCTGCGGCGGACATGCCCCTGTCGGTGCAGTAGTCGCGGTAGGCGCCTGCGCGAAGGAGCATCATGACGGCCTCGCGGCTCGGTTTCCTTGCGGCCATGTCGAGCGCGGTGATGCCCGCCTTCGTCTGGGCGTTGACGTCGGCGCCGAGTTCGATGAGGCGCTTCATCATGGAGGTGCGGCCTTCGGTGGCGGCGTAGTGGAGCGGCGTCCAACCGCGGGTCTTGTTGACCTTCGCACCGAGCTTGAGCAGCCTGTCGAATTCAGCCTCGCGGCCCTTGATCACCGCAAGCATGAGCGGCGTCTCGCCGTGGCGGTTCTCCATGTTGACGTCAATGCCCTGGGCGTCGAGCAGCACGCGGGCGAGATCCCACGACTCGCTGCGCAGGGCCCAGGTGAGCGGCGTGTCGCCGTTTTCGAGCACGATGTTGGGCGTGATGCCCGTGGAGAGAAGGCGCCTGACGTCGGCGGCGTTGCCGGCGGCGATCGCCTGATTGAAGTCGTGCGTGTTGCGGGCCATCTGATCGACCTCGGCCTCGGAGAGGACGAAGGCGCCCGGGTCGCCTGCGGACGACGCGTCGGCGGACGATGCGAGGGGCGCGCAGAGAAGAAGCGGGGCGGCGGCAAGAAGAACGGCGAGCTTTTTCATAGACTGATTATGCTTCCTCAAGACGGATGGGCAGGCGGAAGAGCCTGACGGCGTTGGCCGTAGTTTGTCGGGCGACGTGCGCTTTGTCAACGCCGAAAAGTCCTGCGAGACATTCTGCGACATATTCGACGTACTGCGGCTCGCATCGCCTGCCGCGCATGGGCACGGGCGCCATGTAGGGACAGTCGGTCTCGAGCAGGAGGCTTTCGAGCGGAAGCGCCCTCGCGGTCTCGCGCAGCGCCTCGTTTCGCTTGAAGGTGAGGTTGCCCGTGAAGCTTACGTGGCCGCCCGCGTCCACGACGGCGAGCGCCGTGTCCGTGTCGCCGCAGAAGCAGTGCATCACGAAGCCGACGTCGCCCGCGTGCATGTCGCGCAGGATCTCGAGCGCCTCGCGCTCGCTGTCGCGCGCGTGGATGATGAGGGGCTTGCCGATGGCCTTCGCGGCCTCGATGTGGCGGCGAAAGCGTGCGCGCTGCCAGTCAAGCGGCTCCTTGCACCAGTAGAAGTCGAGCCCCGTCTCGCCCACGGCGACGAACCCCGGGCGCGAACAGATCTCGGCGATCCGCTCGACGGTGGGCTCGGGCTTGTCGGGAAATTCGGGATGAAGCGCCCAGGCGCCGAAGAGCCAGCCCGGATGCTCCGCGAGGAGCGCCTCGAGCTTCGGGAGCTCGTCGTCCTCGCAGGCGATGACCATGGCGGCCGCCATGCCCGCCGCCTTCATGCGCGCGATGACCTCGTCGCGGTCCTCGTCGAAGGCGTCGCTGTTGAGATGGCTGTGTGAATCGATGAACTGCATGTGCTGTTGCCTCAATAGTCCCAGTCGGAGGGCCGGTCGGTCTTGACGAAGGGCTCGCGCCTGAGGGCGCCGCGGCTGTAGGCCTGTACGGCGTCCTCGCGCCAGTCGCGGCGGTGCACGAGATGGAGCGCCGTCGAGAGATAGAAGAGCGTCTGAATGCCGAGGATTCCCCAATAGGGAAGGATGGACTCGGTGAGGGCCCCGTCCTGCGAGGCCGCAAGGAGCGCGGGCACTGCGGGCGAGGTCGGAATGAAGAGCGAGAGCGCGAAGACGGGCTCGCTCAGCACGTTCGTCATGGGCCAGATGCCGCCCGAGATGAATACGGCGGGGGCCGAGATCATCACGACGGCCTGGCTCGACCAGCGGTTCGAGCCCAGAAGGATCGTGACCGCCATGCCGAAGGAGGCGACCGAGGCCGAGAAGAGCAGGCCGGTGCCCAGCGTCGCGGCGACGCTGCGCATGGAGCCGTACTCGTGCCACCAGAAGTCGAACCCCTGCATGTAGACGAACCAGAGGAAGGTGATGAGCGTGAAGGCGAGCCAGACGGCCGCGCCCCTGTGGAGCGGACGGTCGAGCGCGGCCTCCACGAAGGGCTCGCGCCTTGCGGCGACGAGCCAGCCGCCGAGCGCCATCGTGATGGCCATGAGCATCACGGCCTGAATGATCACGGGACCCACGACGGGCACGGTGTAGTTGCCGTAGCCGCCGATCTCGTTGTACATGTACTGCACGCGAAGGCCGGGCGCGGCCTGATGGTGCGAGTGCACGCTCGTGCCGGGGAGCCCCGTCGCATAGACGGCCGCATCGTCGAGGAGCTTCGTCTTGTCGGTCACGACGCCGCCCAGCGCGGCCTGAACGGCTCGGGCCTTCACGGGGAAGGCGCCGTTGCCGAGCACGTGCACGGTGACGTTCTCGCCTCGGGTGAGGGACTTCTCGAAGTCCTTCGGAATCGTGATGAGAACCGAGAACTCCTCGCGCCTGAAGGCCTCCATCGCCTCGCCTTCGTCCTGCGTGATGCGCACGACGCTGATGGCGGGCGAGGCGTCCATGGCCGTGACGAGACGGCGGGCGGCGGCCGAGCGGTCAAGGTCGAGCACGGCCGACGGGACGTGCTGGATCTGCTGGTTGCCGTAGGGCCAGGCGTAGAAGATCAGGTAGAAGGCGATCGCGCCCGCGAAGATGAGGATCGTGTCGCGGGAGAGAAAGGAGGCCTTGATCGTGTGTAGGAAGGTGTACCAGAAGCCGGGCGCCTTCATCTGCTCAGCCTGATTGTTCCTGTTCATCGTGCGCCTCCCTGCGTTTCGTCGGTGATGAGGCTCTCCTTGACGAGGAGTGTGCGGATGCGGTCCTTCTCGGGGTCCTTCGAACTCCAGGCGCGCAGGCGCACGCCGAGGATCGGAAGGCCGGCGGCCATGGGCACGACGATGAGGAGCGCAAGGGGCGCGAGGCGCGTGAAGACGTGGTCGAGGGGCGAATTCAGGATCCAGCACTCGCCCTGGACGGCGAGGTAGTGCGTAAGCGGCAGGAGCTGCCCGAAGAAGGCGGCGCCCGGCGTCATCGACTCGAGCGGATAGGAAAAGCCCGTGAACGGAAAGGACGGCGCGGCAAAGCAGATGAGCGCCGAGACGGCGATCGGCCAGCTGAGCGAGACGGCCGTGAAGAGGATGGCGATCGCGGCCATGGCCGCGATGAGCATCACCGTGGCGCCGATCCAGACGCCGACGGAGCCTGCGGCCGTCCAGCCGAGCACGCCCGTGAGGCCGAACACCCAGCACAGGCCGAGCACGACGTAGAAGACGAACCAGGGCAGGAGTTTGCCTAGGATTGCGGCGGACGCGAAGTCGTTTGCGGCCGCAAGAAGGCGCGTCGCACCTCCGTCGCGCCACTCGCGCACGAGCACGCCCGAGAAGGTGAGTCCTGCGGCAAGCGCGATGAGGCCGGGAATGAGCGTCGGCAGCAGGTAGGCGCTGAAGTTGAAGCCTGTGTTGCCGAGGAAGTAGACCTCGGGCGAGGCGATGCGCAGGTTGTTCGACTCGGCCTTGAGCGAGCCGCCGCGCGCGGCGGTCATCCTGATCGTGCCCGCGCTCTTCATGACGGCGGCGAGCGCCGTCTTCACGTCCACTTCCAGAATGGTGCCGACGGCGTAGTAGCTTTTGTTGATGATGAGCTCGAGCGTGCTGCCGCGTCCGTTCAGGCTGTCCTTCGTGAAGTCCCTTGGAATGACGATCGTGCCGTAGGTTTCTGCGCGCGAGAGCGCGGCTTTGGCTTCGGTCGCGGTTTCAAAGCCCCTGAGGCCGAGGCTCGGTACGGCATCGAGGACCATGACGAGCTCACGCGCGAGCGGGCCGCCGTCCTCGTTGACGAGACCCACGGGGAGCTTCGTCATGAGGCCGGTGCCGAAGGTGTTCGCCACGAAGAGCAGCCACATGACGGGCAGGAGTGCGCAGATCACCCACTGCTGCGGGTGCCTGCGGGTGTAGCGACATTCGATGCGGGCTGTGTTGACGAGGCCCTCAAACCAGTGCTTCATGGCGTGCCGCTCAGCGCTCGACGATGACGGTCATGCCAGGACGCAGGGCGGGAAGCTCTTCGACGGGACGAGCGCGCACCTCGAACGTGCGCAGGTCGTAGCCCGTCGACTGACGCGTCGCGCGCCAGACTGCGTACTCGCCGCGAGGATTGATCCAGTTGACCTTGAGGTCGACCGTGCGGTTGACGGCGGGGATGAAGCCCTTGAGGACCGTGCCCACCTCGACGCCCGGAAGCTCGTCCTCGCGGATGTTGAAGACGACCCACTTGTCGCTGAGGTCAGTGACAAGCACGAGCGGGAAGCCCGCGGGTGCCACTTCGCCTTCCTCCATCACGATGCGGGTGACTTCGCCCGCGGCGGGCGCCTTCACGATGCTTTCGGAGGCGAGGCTCGAGACTTCGGAGACGCCGCCTCTTGCCTGGTCGACGAGGGCCTTCGCGGCGGTTTTGTCCTCGACGCGGGCACCTTCGTCCACGGCGGAGAGTTTGGCGGCAGCGGCCTCGGTCACCTTGCGTGCGGCTGCAAGCTGGGCGGTCGCCTCGTCATGGCGCTGGGCGGGGATGAGGCCCTCCCTGTAGAGGGCGTCGACGCGTTCGTAGGTCTTGGACGCAAGGGTGAGAGCTGCCTTGGCGCGCTCCCAGTCTGCGCGGGCCGCATCCTTTTCCTGAACGCGGGCACCCGTGTTGGCGAGGTCCTCCCTCGCCTGGGCGGCGCGTTCCTGTGCCTTCACCTGTACGAGCTTGGCCTCGATTTCAGGAATGGCGATCACGGCGACGGTGTCGCCCGCCTTGAGCACGTCGCCCTCGCGGACCTTGAGTTCGGCAAGGCGTCCCGGCACCTTGGCGGAGACGGAGATCGTGCGGGCGTCGACCATGCCCTGCAGGGGCACGGGCGCGGGATGAGTGGCCTCCCAGACACCCCATCCGAGAAAAGCCGCGATGCCTGCGAAGAAGGCGCCTCCCACGAGAAGCGGGACGGAGGAGGCGGGGCGCTTGGGTGCCTGCGCCTGAGTCTGCTGAGCTTGAGTCTGTTCGATCATTTTGTTCCAGCCGGTGGAAAAGCGTTGTTCTGAGTCACTTCACGACCACGAGGTCGCTGCGGGTAAGGGAGTTGACGAAGTCGGGCATGGCGCCTGCGGACGCGTGGAGCATGGCCCAGCTCACGACGAACTTGTAGGCGGCCGCGCGTCGGGCGACTTCGGCGCCCGTGAGCTTCGTGCGGGCCGTGTCGACGTCGACGGCGTTGGAGAGTCCTTCCGCGAAGCTCGCCTCGCGCAGCCTGAGGTTTTCGCGCGCAAGTTCGACGGTCGAGCCCGTGAGCTCGAACTCCTCGCGTGCCTGCATCACGCGCAGGAAGGCGACCTCGACGGCCGTGGCCACCTGGTTCTTCGCCTCGCTGCGCGCGGCTTCGGCCTTCGTGACCACGCTTCGGGCGGCGTTGAGCTTGTCGAAGCGGTCGTGGTTGTCCCAGAGTGTGAAGGTGACGCCCACGCCGGCCATCCAGTCGGGCTCGGGCAGCGTCAGATAGTGCTTGATGAGGTTCTTGGTGCCGAAGGCGTAGACCTTGGGCTTGAAGCTCGCCTCGGCGGCGGAGATGCCTTCGCCCGCCTGAGCGCGCAGCGCGTTCATCTTCCTGATGGCGGGCGACTGTGTGTCGGCGCGGTTCTGCCACTGGTCGAGCGTGCCCAGATCGCCCGTGAGGACGAAGAGCGGCGAGGAGAGCTCGGGGAGCGAGGTTTCTCGCAGCTGGCGCATCAGCTCCGCTTCGGCCACGCCGACGTCGGACTCGGCCGAGACGAGCGTGCGCTTCGCGTTGTCGCGGGCCACCTCGACGGCGAGGCGCTCGACTTTGGCGATGAGGCCCTTCTGCTCGAAGCGCTTCGCGCGACGAAGCTCCTCGTTCTGATCCTCGAACACGCTCCTGTGCAGGGCTGCGACGCTGCGCGCGAGCTGCACGCCCCAGTAGCGGGCCGCAAGTTCGGCGTCAAGCGTGTTCTCGCGCATGTCGCGGTCGGCGCGCGTCTCGCTCACCTTGTGGTTGAGCGCGTTCTGCTGCGCGGTGATGAGGCCGCCCGTGTAGATGGGAAGCGTGGCCGTCACGGCCGCACGCGGCCCGCCGATGTCCTCCTTGAAGTGGATGTCGACGTGGTTGTACTTCTGCGCCAGACTCGAGATGATCTGTCCGTGCACGCCGCCGATCTGGCTGCCGAGGCCGGAGAGCTGTCCGAGCCCCGTGTCGATGCCCAGGTCGACGGTCTTGGTGCCCCAGACCTGCTTGACGTCCATCTCGACCTTCGGGCCCGAGAGCGATTTGGCGGCCTCGGCCTCGGACTCGGCGCGGGCGATTTCGGCGCGGTCGGCGGCCATGATGTCGGCGCGCTCGTGCAGCAGGACTCGGGCGTCGCCGAAGCCCATGGGGGCGGTGGCCGACGGTGCGGCAGACGAGGCGCCTGCGGCGAGGGCGGCCATGAGGCCGAGTAAGGCCGCGGCTGTGGGACTAGGACGGAGCATGTTCAGGAATCTCGTTTGAAAACGGAATCTGTAATGGTAACACCAAGTACTGCGCCCGACGGAAGGAGCGGAGCCTCTGGCGAAATGCAGGGAATGTTTTTTCGTACGTTTCGTAACGGCGGGAGCACGGGGCCCTGCGCGGTGTTACCATGAACCGAGCTTGTTCGGACCGCCGGAGCGCACGGTGCGCTGCACGCGGTCCCTTCAAAGGAGGCTGAAATGAAGTACAAGGACATCTATACGGAAGCGCCCGCCAATCCCGATACGCTTTCGATGCTCGGGCCCATTGCTCCTCTGGCCGGCAAGTGGTTCGGCGACGACGGCGTCGACACCCATCCGCAGGCGGGCGGCCCCGAAACGGAGCCCTACGTCGAGACGTGGGACTTCGAGGTGATGGATCCGCAGAACAACGGCCCGCAGGTCCTCTACGGCCTGCGCTACCACGTGCACATCACCAAGCCGGGCGAGCTCGCCGCCTTCCATGATCAGGTGGGCTATCTGCTCTACGAGCCCGAGACGCACAAAATCTACATGACGCTCGCCATTCCGCGCGGCCAGATTGCGATGGCCGAGGGCACGGCCATGCCCGGCGACCGCGAGATCCGTCTGCATGCCGAGCGCGGTCAGATGGTCAACGGCATCTGCTCGAATCCCTTCCTCGAGGAGGCCTTCCTCACGAAGTCCTGGGACGTTGTCTTCAAGTTCCATGAGGACGGACGCTTCAGCTACGAGCAGGTCACGAAGCTCGAGATTCCCGGCGTCAAGGGCGAATTCGAGCACACGGATGCCAACACGATGCGCATGATCGAGGCCCCGCGTCCAAATCCCGCCATGATCGAGGAAGGACTCCTCAACCGCTGCCCGAAGGCCTGACGGGCGAAAAGCCTGCATTTTTCTCATTTCGACGTCGTCCGAAAGCGTCAGCGAGCCGCTTCACGCGCTATCATCAAGCGTATGGAGCGGCCCGATGCATTCTCGGAGAACGGACGGCCGCACTCCGACCCAAGGAGCCTGCGGCCGTCTTTCTTTGTGCCGCAGGTCTGCATTCCGGACTCGTCCCAATTTTTCCCCGACATCGACGACAAGCCCATGCAATTGAAGAAGATTGCGATATTGACGCTGGCGGCCCTCGGCCTTGCACAGCCGTAACAAGTACTGCCATGGCAACACCGGTCGTTGCCATCTCA
>OKRU01004388.1_pt1 | contig 10278 bp, 8 predicted proteins | sample 1601131 | NCBI WGS metagenome assembly OKRU01 (sample SAMEA3541558, study PRJEB24748) | human gut metagenome | biome: human gut; feature: human-associated habitat; material: faeces | place: China | collected 2012 | reverse complement strand
CGTCCCTCCTGAGTCCAAGCGCACATCCCTCCTGAACACCCTCCCCTTCTGTTTGTTATCGTAATTATAGTATATTGCACATACAATTTCAAGAAAACAACCGTTAATTTTGTGTAAATTACCGAATTAAAAGGGCTCTGCTGTATATGCATCCATATATCAGCAGAGCCCTGTCTCCGTTTTTTATTTTATTTTTTTTCGGATTTCTCCGGAAAATCTTCCAGCCAGATATCCATTCTGTCAAAATAGAAATCACAGAGTTCCTTCATCCGGGAAAGATTCTCTCTGTTACTGTCATCATAAACGCCAAAGACCGTAAAACCGGCCTTCTTTGCCGTCTCAGCCGCATGAAAGGCATCTTCAAACACAAGTGTTTCATCCGGCCTGCTTTCAAGAAACTGTGCTGCTTCCAGATAAATCAGCGGATCATCTTTCCCTGCGCCTGTTTCCGTACAGGTAAAGATTTTTCCAAAATATCCAAGAACTCCATTCCTCTCCAAGGCAGCTTCTATCAGCTCCCGGTTTCCGGAAGTTGCCACAGCCATTTTCACCTGCCTGTGTTTCAGCCATTCCAGAGTTTCTTTTACTCCTGGTTTTAAAGGTGCCTCCAGTCTGTAAAAATCCGCAACAATCTTCAGCACATCCCCGACAATCTCCGGTATCTGCTTCTCCAGCCGATATTCTTTTTTCAGATAAGCAGCTCCCTGCTCCAGACTCATCGTATGTAACGTTTCTCCAAGTCCCTCTCTGGCAGTAAGCCCAATGCTTTTCAGATAAAGTTCTCCAATATCATTCCACACCGGCATGGAATCCAGCAAAGTTCCATCCGCATCAAAGATCGCTGCCTTTATCTTTTCATCCCACATCCTCTGTGTTTCTCTTACCTCTTCGCTTCTTTCCGAATCTTTCATCTGTAATATTATTTATAATATTATTTACAATATCATTCGTAATACTTTTTCAGTTCTCCGCGATCATCTCCAGAGAACGTTCACGCAGATCTTTTGCAGCCGCCTCAATATCCGGCTGTGCAAAAATCGCACTGATCACAGCAATTCCATCTGCACCGCATCCGGCGAGTTCTTTTATATTCTCTTTTGTGATCCCACCGATAGCAACTACAGGAATTTTCACAGCTTCGCAGATTGCTTTCAATGTCTCATGAGAAACCTCTGTGGCATCTGTTTTCGTGCTGGTAGAAAATACCGCACCTACTCCCAGATAATCCGCCCCATGCTTCTCTGCCAGAAGAGCCTGCTCTACCGTCCTGGCTGAAACGCCGATGATCTTGTCCGCACCCAGTCTGGCACGCACATCTCCGGCTTCCATATCACTCTGCCCTACATGAACTCCATCTGCGCCAACGGCCTGCGCAATTTCCACATTGTCATTGATAATAAACGGAACCTGATATTCCCCGCAAAGTTTTTTAATCTCCCTGGCTTCTTCCATAAAGTGTTCCTCATCCAGGTTCTTCTCCCTCAGCTGCAGAAAAGTTACTCCTCCTTTCAGAGCCTTCTCCACCTGCTGATAAAGAGTCTCACCATTCAGCCAGTGCCTGTCCGTGATCACATAAAGAAGCATATCTTCTTTCCGGCAATTCATGAATCAGTCCTCCATCATACGGATCGCATCAGTAGTTTTCTTATACTGTTCCTCAACTTTGGCAAACAGTTCTTCACTGCCTTCTGTTGCTCTTTCTCTCAGTTTCTCTGTAATCTCAAAGCTTACTGTATAAAGGTTATCAAATCCAAGATTCTGGCATACGCCTTTTAATGTGTGCGCTGCACGGAAAGCTTCCTCTCCGTTTCCTGCTGCCAGATTATCCTTCAGACTCTGGAAGCTTCCATCATCAAGAAATTTCTTTGCGAATTTCTTAATCAGAGCTTCGCTTCTCAGTCTTCCGAGAACACCTTCATAATCAGCTCCCATCTGTTCGTAGCATTCTTTTACTGTCATATTCTTCTCCTCTTTCACCTTACGTTTATCATCAAATCCATGCGTATTTTTATATATCTGTAAAACGTTTTTCACTTGTTCCTGTCATGTCTCACTGTTCCCTTCATCCGCGCTTATATCTTAGATATCTCTCATAATATTTTTCACAAAATAACGTTTCTGAACATCAAACATAACCAATTATATTTTATCACACCCCGTAGCCATTCACAAGTATTCATGTACGAAAAGCCATTTTGTTTGTACAAAAAAGCACTCTTTATGCAAACCCTAGTCATTGTCTGACCACTGTCTCTGATCATAACTTTTCTTTGCATATCTGAGTGCTTTTTTATCATTCTGTATTATTATAGCGATCCTCTTAAATGCATTATTTACGAGGATTGCTATAATTCATATCTGCCAATACATATCTGATTCTTTTATACCAGTTTTTTATTATCAGTCCTTTATTATCTTCTGAAAAATCCCTGATTATGGAAATATTCGATAAATGGATTATCATCTTCGCTCTCGGAGTCCTCTCCGTCGCTGTTATCAGTATTTTCGGAATCCTCAGAGTCTTTGCTGTCCTGTTTATCTTTTTTGTCTTTTTTACTGTCTTTCTTGTCGCTGTTATCCTCTTCATCCTGAGAATCATCTGCATTGGTATTCTCACCGAGAGTTACATTCATTGTTTCTTCCTTATAGCTTGTTCCGTCAGGGATCTGTACAGTAATCTCTACCTCTTCTCCTGGTTCATAATAGGAAAGGTATTCGATGAGCTGGTCAATGGTGGAAACAGATTTTCCATTAAATTTGGTAATAACACTGTTTGCCTGCAGACCGGCATCTTCAGCAGGACCACCTTCTGTAACTTCGTTTACAAATACACCTGCCGGAATACCATACATCTGAACAGCTTCAGAGCTTACAGAACGTCCGGAAATTCCAAGTACACCATGTTCAGAATCGTCCAGTTTATCTCTGGAAGTTTCATTCATCAGGTTTTCAAGGATATCTGTTACATCAGAGATTGCGATTGCATATCCCATACCTTCAACTTCTGTGGAAGCAAGTTTCGCAGAGTTGATACCTACAACTTCACCTTCCATATTCAGAAGAGCACCGCCACTGTTACCAGGGTTGATTGCTGCGTCTGTCTGGATCAGGTTTACACCGTCACTGCTGTCATCACTGCCATCTGTTACTGTATTGTTGCTGGAATCCATTCTGCGGTTCTTTGCACTTACGATACCGGTTGTGACAGACTGTCCATATCCTAAAGCATTACCGATGGCAACTACCTGCTCACCAACTTTAAGGTCATCAGAACTGCCGACTTTTGCAACTGAAATTGCATCCATAGTGTCATCATCAATATCATCCAGTGCTACAGAAACAACTGCAAGGTCTTTTTCTTCATCAAAGCCTTTTACAGTAGCTTCTACTGCATTACCATCAACAAATGCTACTGATAGTGTATCCGCACCCTCAACTACATGATAGTTTGTTGCAATCAGAAGTTCATCATCATTCTTACCAACGATGATACCGGAACCGCTGCCTTCTACTTCCTGTTCCTGCTGCTGAGGAGCATATCCGTACATTCCGTACATTCCATAATAACTCTGTACTTCCTGAATGGATTTGGTTGTAATAGATACGATAGAAGGTAATACTTCTGATGCAATCTCAGATACATCCAGGCTTCCTTTTGCTGTACTGCTGTCAGAATCAGAACTGCTGTCAGTTTTTGCATCGCTTTCATCAGAATCTGCTTTCTTTTCTGATTTTGCATAAGTTAATGTAGTGTCATTTTTATTTGAAGCAGCTTCTACTGTAGTTGCTGTATCCCATCCTGTGATTTTGCTTACACCTTCAAAACTTCCTGCTGCCAGACCACCTGCAAGTACCGCACATAAACTGAGTGTAAGACCTTTCTTTGCAATTTTTCTTATTTTATCATTTCTGTTATCTCTATTCATCATAATGAAGTCCCTCCTTGATTAGAACTCTCTCTGTTTCCTTATCTTTTTGATGACTCTAAGTATAGAAATGATTTGTGTTCTTTGTGTGGGAAAAATGTGTTTAATTTGTGACGCTTTTTATAATTGGCTTTCCCCGGTTTCCTTGCACCCCCCACAGTCAAAACTTTCATCATTTACTATAATGAGGCGGATAAGAATATCCGCCTCGCCACTTCTGCTTACCTGATCCAGATCAGACATATAAAAGTATCTGTTTCACTGCCTGATCAGGTTAATTTCTATACATATTATAAACTCTCTTCGCAGTATATCCCGGTACCATAGATTGCCAGTTTCCAACCTGTCTGTTGAGTACTTTACCTGTATATTTCAGAGAAGAAGAACTGTCCATATATCGAAAAACATTATAAATTGTTTTCTTCTTTCCGCTGGTATCCCTTAAGCCAAGCGCAAGACCCTGCGCCACTTCGTGAGCCTCATCCTCATAACTTCTGATAATAAATGCATCAATCATCGGATTGCAGGCAGCCTTATAATAAGCCAGTGCCATGGATGCCGCCTGATTTGCCTGTCCTCCAAAAGAGGAAGAAAATCCCTGCTCTGACAGGATCACACGGGTGTTGGAACCATATCTGTTTCTGACATAATCTGTCAGTGCCTGAATATTATGCATGGTGATAAATGTTGCCGTATTTCCATCATTTGTTAATAACGGTGCATTAATACTGGACCAGAACTGGGACTCTGTCAGAGGCTGGCTGTATGCATGATAAGCCAGGTTCCAGTCAAGTCCCTTCTGTAACTTTGTAACTTTGGATGCGAAAGTATCCAGTGTTGACCTGGAAGTATAGCATACCGAAAAGATATTTTTCTGATTCCAGCAGTTATCCAGGCAGATAAATACCTTTGAACTTGCACGGCTGCTGCGCACTGCATTATACAGGCAGCGGAATGCTTCACTGTACATAGACATATATTTATCGAGACTTACATTTCCTACATAGTAATAACGGCTTGCACTGTTGACCTCATTTCCCAGAATCCAGTTACTTACATAACAGTCATTGCTTCCAAAGATCTCACTCAGATAAGCAAACATTGCCTCCATCTTCTGTCTGGAAGCGGTGTTATCTGTGTTCCATCCATAATAAGCAGTTTCTGCATAAGGACTGTTTCCTATGGTCATGTCCTGTGTATTTGCATTTTTGTCCAGACCGATCTGTGCAGTTACCTGAATCCCCTTACTGTTACACTGCTGTACGAAATGTCTCCATCCATACATACCATCGAAATGGTAAGTTTTTCCATTATAAGTATAGGTTTCTGTACCATAACTGTTCATCACATCAGAAGCATAGAGATTAAAGAATGCTGTTTTTGACTTTGTCTCTGTAACCTCTTTCATGTCAGTAGACTGGATGCCTTTTTTTGTCTTTGGTATAAAATATGCCGCCTGATTCGATGCAAGTTTTTCCGGACTGCTGACATAGCTTTTACCACTGATCACTGACCATGCAGATTTGGATTTTTTTACTGCCACGGCAAATCTGCCCTGCGCATATTCCGGATGTTTTGAAATATCCAGTTTAAAAGTTATTTTCTGGTTGGAAGCTTCCGGTTTCTTTACTTTCGTTGCTTCTTTTCTTACTTTTCCTGTATTGGAATTTACATATACAAGATAATAGTACTCGTCGTAACTCTTAACATATTTCGGAACTGTCACTGTGGCTGCGATCGTCTTTGCCTTTGCCCCTCGCACAGAAGTCAGAGATGCCGCACTTGATGACGGATTCACCTGCTGGATCCATTTTGCATATAAAGTTTTTGCACCCTTGGATCCTTTTTCGATCACACTGATTTTTTTCTTAAATTTACTGTCCAGATACCATCCTGAAAAATGATAGCCCGTACGGGTCGGAGTCTTTAAGGTTACTTTATCCAAAGTTGTATAGGTCTTTGGATTTTTGGAATTATTTTTGCCGCCATTCAGTTTATATGTAATTTTATAGGAAGTTGCTTTTTCCCAGATTGCGTACAAATTAACTGTAGGATTCTCATTTTCTGTAGATGCTTCTGCAGCCGGAACCTCTTCTGACACAGCATCCTGCGCCATATCAGATTCCACATCTGGTTCTGCATCTGATTCCATACCTGTCTGAGAATATGTTTCTGAATCTGTCTCTGGATTTATTTCTGCATTTATTTCTGTATCTGCTTCTGTGATTGATTCTGCATTTGTCTCTGTATCTGCGGCAGCTGCTGCCAGAGAGTCTGTTTCATCCTGAGTTTCACTCAGCACTTCACTTTCTGCTGTATTTTCATTTTCGTTTCTGTTTTCAGCCGGAATTTCATCGGAATGTTCTTTTGACATTTCTGATATCTGCGCTGTTTCTGCATTCTCGTTCTGTATCGCTGCACCACTTTCCTCAAGAAGCTTCTTAATGGAATCTCCCGGTTTATATGAAGTACCTTTTCCATTTGCTTTGGTATTCCATTCTTTAAAAATATACCCACTTCTTGTCAATGCCGCCGGCGCCTTCGCTTTATCAGCTTCTGCAAATGGAATCACATAAGTTTTCTTAAGCTCCTTGCTGCTGTAAAGCTGTATTACATATCCCTCTGTTGCCTGTCCTGCCTCTGCCAGTTCGAAAGAATCCGAAGCTTCCAGCTCTCCTTCTGTCACATCCTTCTTATCTTCACCATCTGTAATCTCAGTTTCACCGGTTCCGAATTCCGGTTCTGTCGATAATTCTTCGTCTCCTGAATCAGCTCTGTCTGTAAGATTCTCATCCAGACTGTCTACATTCAGATTTTCATCTGTACTTGCATCTGTGTCTGCATCTGCATCTTCATTCGAATTTCCATCTTCAAAATTTTCCGGCATTATACTCATGCTTTCTTCTGCTGAAAACTCTGCTGCCAATAATGTCTGTGGTATGCAGGATGGAACTGCCATAGAGACAGCCAGTGCCACTGCCATGAATTTCTTCCATTTTCCCATGTTTTTTCTCCTTCTTCTCAGTCTTTGCACCAGAAATCCTTCTAAACAAGATGTCAGAGACAAAAGCATTTTAATCCCGGTCACCATATCAGAAAACAATCTCTGTCTGCTTTATTACCAATCTATTATATCATGTTTCCCGTAACCCAACTACACCAAAAAGTATTGTAAAACTAAGAAAGCCAACACATGTGTTTTATCCATGCATTGGCTTTTCCTGTTATTTCTTAAATTTAATTGTTCTTATTTATTTAACTGTTCCCATCTTATTTAACGGCCAGTAACGAACTGCTACCTGTGCCAGTATCGCATCCTTCTCTACAAAGGTATTCTGCCAGTAGCGGGAATCCATGCTGTGGTTTCGGTTATCGCCCAGCATAAAGTAACTTCCCTCTGGTACTTCATATGGTCCAAAACTTCCTTCCGGTACCTCCGGACAAAAGCTGTCATCCAGCGGTTCTTCTGAATCGTTGATATACACTTTTCCATCCACAATATTTACCGTTTCACCCGGCAGACCGATCACTCTCTTTACAAAGAGCTGGGACGGATCATCCGGATATTCAAAGATTACAATATCAAATCTCTCCGGATCTTTTGTTTTATACGCCAGTCGATTTCCAAACACTCTGTCTCCCGTCATAATCGTCTGTTCCATGGAACCTGACGGTATTCTTGCATTAATGTAGACAAAATGACCTAATAAATACGCGATCACAAAGACAATCAGAATAATCTTCGCATAGTCCCATATTTCCTTCCATATGGACTGCTCTTTCGTTTTCTGGTCTTTCTGGCTTTTTTCTTCGTTTTCCATTTTAGTTTTCCTCCAGAACTTTAGTTGCTTTTTACAGTGTAGCACATTCCTGTTTTGTCCACCACTTAATTTTTTATAAATTCGTGTCCTACGTTTTTTCTGTTTTTATTTTATAACAATATTATCCATTATTCTTCTGTTTATAACAATATTATCGTTTTGTTTTCATTAAAATCCCAGCTTCGCAGACAGCAGCCGGGATGCACAGAGGGAAAAGCACAGAGAGAATAAAAAGGAGCACAAAGCATAGAAAAAGGGGAGCATAAAAGGGTATAGAAAAGAATGCAACACCTACGTTAAAATATGGCAAAAGCAGAAAGCAAACATAGCAAAATGACCATGCAGCAGAACAATGTAAAAGCAAAATACAAAAATAAAATTCAAAGGTAAGGCGCAGAGATAAGATATAGAAATAAAACTTAAAACATAAGATACAAGATATAAAAGTAAGACTCAAAGGTAAAATCCAGAAATAAAATATAGAAGTACGAAAGAAAACACCAGAGGTATACTGCTGGTGTTTTCTTTCGTACTTCTTATTTTTATATTTTAGATCACATTTTTATATTTCAGGCAAAATTCCTTATACAATCTGATGGTAGGAACTCAGGAAATCTCCGATTTTTTCTGCCGCTTCTTTCAGAACTTCCACTCTCGGAAGATATACAACCCTGAAATGATCCGGTTCCTGCCAGTTAAAGCCACCGCCATGTACCAGAAGAATCTTCTTTTCTCTCAGCAGGTCCAGAGCAAATTGTTCATCATTTACAATATCAAAACGTTTTACATCAATCTTAGGGAACATATAAAAAGCGGCTTTTGGCTTCACAGCCGTGATTCCCGGAATATCTGTCAAAGCCTTGTAAATGTACTCTCTCTGTTCATAAATACGACCGCCCGGAACCAGATACTCATTCACACTCTGATGTCCTCCCAGTGCAGTCTGGATCACCGACTGTCCCGGAACATTGGAGCACAGGCGCATATTGGAAAGCATCTTGATTCCTTCTATGTAATCTGCTGCAATCTTTTTATTTCCACTTAAAACCATCCAGCCAACACGGAATCCGGCAATCATATGAGACTTGGAAAGTCACAAAACAGGTCCGGAGCCAGTGATGCAATGGAGGTATGCTCCAGTCCGTCCATCATCAGTCTGTCATAGATTTCATCCGAGAAAATGATCAGTTGATGTTCTCTGGCAATCTCCACAATCTGTTCCAGCACTTCCTTCGGATACAGTGCCCCGGTAGGATTGTTCGGATTAATAATAACAATCGCTTTTGTACGTCTGGTAATTTTTTTCTTAATATCTTCAATATCCGGATACCATTCCGATTGTTCGTCGCAAATATAATGAACTGCCTTTCCTCCGGCAAGTGTTGCACAGGCGGTCCAGAGTGGATAATCCGGAGAAGGAATCAGAATTTCATCTCCATTGTCCAATAATGCGGACATACTCAGATTGATCAGTTCACTGACACCATTTCCCGTATAGATATCTTCCACAGTTACATTCGGAAGTTTCTTAAGCTGCGCATACTGCATAATTGCTTTTCTCGCCGCAAACAACCCCTTCGCCGGCGAGTATCCTTCACATTCCGTCAATTGGTGCCGCATATCATAAATCACTTCATCCGGCGTCCGAAACCCGAATGGCGCCGGGTTCCCGATATTTAACTTCAGCACCTGTGTGCCCGCTTTCTCCATCTGCTCGGCCGCCTCCACCACGGGTCCTCTTACATCATACAAAACATTATTCAACTTAGAAGATTTTTTAAACTCCCTCATTGTAGTTTCTTCTGTGTTTTCTTTTTCTCTTTCAAGCAAAACCTGCGAAGCAGGTTTTGTCGCGTTTTCTATCCTACCAGTTACCGTAAAATCAGGCATATTTTTTTGAACAAATCGTTCTGTTTCCGGTAATTCCATATCTTCACCAATTCCCTGAAGCCATTTTTCATCTACTTCCAGGGTAGCAGCCAAAAAACGTAAAATTTCCGGTCTTGGCATGGTTTTTCCGCTTAAATACTGGCTTACATGGCTCTTTCCAAGCTTTACTCCCTGCTGCTGTGCCCTGTGGACCAGGTCTATCTGCTTCATATTTTTTCGATCTAAAGCGATTTTCAATCGTTCTGCGAATAATGTATTCATTCTAATCCTCCTTTATCGGTGCATTTTTCACATTATCGTGCTGTTACATTTTTCAAGTTCAATATTTTCGCATCATCATTTTGAACTGTATTGAACTCGTTTGAACTTTCGTTCAGTTTTCATTGAACCGCTTAGTTCAATTATTGAACTTTGTATATTGAACTTAAATTTGAACCAATTTTAACACTTTTAACCTTCAAATTCAATAGTTTTTATTTTTCTTTTCATGTTCAATTTGTAGTTCAATTTTATCTTTTTTAGATCCTGTACGCTATTATGGACTGTTTTATAATCAGTTATATATCCTCTCAACGCAAACTATATCTTATAGCAATCCTCGTAAATAATGCATTTAAGACAGTTCAGCAGAGGGTGAAAGA
>OKRU01004381.1_pt1 | contig 10288 bp, 12 predicted proteins | sample 1601131 | NCBI WGS metagenome assembly OKRU01 (sample SAMEA3541558, study PRJEB24748) | human gut metagenome | biome: human gut; feature: human-associated habitat; material: faeces | place: China | collected 2012 | reverse complement strand
AAAATGCAAGAAAAAGATAATTTTTGAAAGGAATTTGTATGGAAAGAAATAGCAAAAGTGGAGTAATTGGAGTAATTATAACAATAATTATATTAGTATTATTAGTTGTATTTACAAATAGAAATACAGAAAATATATCTACAATTGAAAACTTTGCAAATGTTGTTATTGTTCCAATTCAAAATGGTTTAACTTATTTAAAAAATAAAATAAATAATAATGATAAATTTTTTGAAAATGTAAATGAATTAAAAACAGAAAATGAGGAACTAAAACAAAAAAATAGTGAACTAGAAAAAAGTCTAAGAGAATTTGAAGTAATGAAAACGGAAAATGAACAATTAAAACAACAATTAAATTTAGCGGAAAAATATGGTGAATATACAACTGTTCCAGGAACAATTATATCAAGAGATATAAGCAATTATTCAAAAACACTAGTAATAAATATAGGATCAGATAATGGTGTAAAAGAAAATATGACAGTTATTGCTGATGAAGGTCTTGTGGGATATATTGTATCAACAACAGCTAAAACTGCAAAAATTCAAACAATTGTTGACAGTGCAAGTTCTACAAGTTGTTTAGCAAGTACAACAAGAGATGTTATGACATGTAAAGGAACGATAGAAAGTGAATCAACATTAAAAGCAACAAATTTAAAAATAGGTTCTAATGTAATTCAAGGAGATAGTGTAGAAACATCTGGAATGGTAAAAATCGTTTCTCGTCGGAATAGCTGACAATCTGACTTTATTCTCTATCCGTTTGCGAATCAGATACAGTTTGCGGTCGGCGGTTTCCGTTTCCGTAAAACCGGTAATAAAGACCTGCTTGATATCCGGTTCGTTAGCCAGAGCCGCTTCACCTAGAATTTCCGGACAGGTGGGTACATTGCGCAGATGCATCAATGTAAGTCCCTCTTTTTCTATTTCTTCAATAATGATACTAAAAATAGCTGCCTGATCTTTTTCGTTTTTCGGTAGAAAAAGCAGACCGGTGCCGTACCGTCCCTTTTCGGGTACGGGGATGCCTTGCAGTAAAATAAACTCATGCGGAATCTGTAACATAATACCTGCACCGTCGCCGGTTTTGTTATCCGCCCCCTCAGCGCCACGGTGACGCATATTCTCTAATACCTTTAAAGCCGACTCAACAATGTCATGTGACTTTTCTCCGTGAATGTTCACCAGCATACCAACCCCGCAGGCATCGTGTTCGTATGCCGCATCATACAAGCCCATTTGTCCGGGCTGTCGTTGGTAGGGGATTTTTCCTGTTGCGTTGTTAAAAAGTTCTTGTTTCTTCATTCTTTTTAGCTTTATTGTATGATAATACCTGCTTGATGTATCAAATTGTTCGGCAAAGTTAGGGATTTAATTTCATAATGATAGTATATTGTTTATTTTTTGTGACACAAAATAAGATACCTTTTCTTTATTCTTTTAATTTGTAATCAAAATGCTCTGATTTGCTTATAATTTATCAGTCTGTCCGGTTTTATTTTGTTTTGATTGTAATTTGTTTCTTTTTGAGCTTAAAATAATATATTATTTAACTTTTTGATGTGTTTGCAACTTTTTTATGTGCTTATGTCAAATAAATATTGAAAAAGTTATCTTTGTGTCATTTTGAATGTGTATATTTGCACCCGAAATAAAAATATCATAATATGTGTGGAATAGTAGGCTATATTGGTAAAAGAAAAGCCTACCCCATCCTTATTAAAGGGCTGAAGCGACTGGAGTATCGTGGATATGACAGTGCAGGGGCTGCTTTTTCTGCAAACGGTTTCCTTCCTGCTGCGCTCTTTCCGTAGTAAGGAAAGCATTGGCTTCATATTTACGTTGAAAATCATTTAATTCTGTCCGTAAGGCATTTGACCGCTGAGTCATATCTAAACGATAGTCTTCCTGCATCTTGAGAATACGTTCATTCAAATCTTTCGAATAGTTGTAATTCGATAAAAGAGAGTCTACATTTACATATGCTACAGGGAGCAGATTGGTAGAATCTCCCTCCGTTGTGAAAGCCGGAGCTACTGTGGATTCTTTTTTACTGGAAAACTGCATAACAAACAGGATTATGACAGCTACCGCGAGCACACCATTAATAACGTAGTTAATGTTCTTCATAAAGTGTAAATTAAATCTTTATTTTATTTTATTCTTCTATTTCTTTTATTTTATCATATAGATTCTTCCGCAAACTATCTCTCTTATGCTGGGTTTTAGCACAGCATATACCTTTCTCCCTTAGTGCCGCATTACCTTCAATGTGTGTATTCGGAAACTTCCCTCCCTTTTTGAAAATCACTTTTACACTGAGCAACACAACACAAATAACAAGAATTATGACAGTAATCAATAACGTTGTAAGCATTTTCTCTATATTTGTGGACGCAAAGATAAGAGTTTAAGTGATTGGAAAGTATGTTTTTGATATTTAATTGTACTTTTTTTCATACAACCCCCTGTTTGCAGTGGTATTATTAACTATAGAGTAACATCTATAATACATTGTAACATTATGAAGATTACTGATTTAAAGCCTGAAATCGTCTGGAAGTTCTTCCACCAGGTAACACAAGTGCCCCGTCCTTCAAAGAAGGAGGGAAAAATGATCGAGTTTCTTGAATCATTCGCCAAACAGTATAAAATAGCGATCAAAAAAGATGCCGTAGGCAACATCCTGATGTCTAAACCGGCTACTCCCGGCAAAGAGAACCTGCCGACAGTCGTTTTGCAATCCCACATGGACATGGTCTGCGAAAAGAATAATGGAACCGCACATGATTTCGACCATGATCCGATCGAAACAATCGTCGACGGAAACTGGCTTCGCGCCAACGGTACGACTCTGGGTGCCGACAATGGCATCGGTGTAGCCGCCGAACTGGCTATCCTCGCGTCCGATGATATCGAGCACGGACCGATCGAATGCCTTTTCACCGTAGTCCTTCCCTCGAAAGCCTATGCGAAAGTTTCCTGCCGACTGGTTGCGCATCAGGATCATCACAAGATATCGCAGATGTTTGCAGATTATATCTTACAAATGGCTCCCGACACCGTACAGGTAAAAGTAACCCCAATGCACGGAGGACAGGGATATGTCTGCCCGATTTCCCTTCCTGCCTATCAGGCTGCGGAAAAAGGTTTTGAGATAGCTTTCGGCAAAAAACCGCTGGCAGTACGTCGTGGCGGAAGTATTCCTATCATTTCGACATTCGAACAGGTATTAGGAACCAAAACCGTATTGATGGGCTTCGGACTTGAATCGGATGCGATCCATTCACCCAACGAAAGCTTCTCGCTGGACATATTCCGGAAAGGAATAGAGGCAGTGATTGAGTTCCATCAGGAATATGCGAAAAGATAAAGGCTGCCTATAGCCGCACGCAGGACACGAAGATAAAAGGAGAACGGTAGACAAGCGGATAAATCCTTTGCCTACCGTTCCTTTTTATTCAAAAAAAGACCTCTTACCACATAACTAACTATCGACTACATCACCGGAGTTTCGAAAAGGAAAGTAAATGATTGACTATCCTTCAAATCCTTCACGGCATCTCCTGCGTAAATTTCTCCTTTGGTCAAGGACAGTTTCTTCACCCCAGCCTTCGGACTAAAATCAATCTTCTTCAAATCCAGCCAAAACAGGTTCGGAGTTAAAGTAGACTCAAAGTAATACACTTTATTCTTCTGATCGGAAACGGAACGCCAGCGAGTAGAAGAAATGTGAGGCTTCTCCGGTGTATTGATACCAAACGGAACGGAGACATTGCGCATCACACTCAGCACACTGGGGACAGCTATCTTTGCATCGGCAGTCTGCGGAATGGCGTGAATGTAGAAAGAGGCACGCACAAAACGGTCGCTCGAACGGTTCGTTCCCGGCAACATCTGCAATCCACCCACTTCTTTCCAGTAATCATTGACAGCCAACTGCAATTCATAACGCGGAGAATTGGTCATCACCTGATATTCTTTCCCCTCATGGATACTCAGTTTGCCATCCAGATATTCGATCACTGCCGTGTTGCCTGTTTCATCGGTAATAGCCATGTGCAAAGTAGATTCCGGTCCCCCGTTCGGCATACGGGGAGCGTCAATACGGAAAGTCTCTTTTTTCATTTCATCTACCGCCTCACGCACCGTTGCAAAATTGTCAAGCACATATTGAGTCCAGATACTGATTCCCATTGCCGGACGGGTATCTCCGGGAAGTGAATAAACAGATTCCGGCAAGAAGAGCAAGCTTGCCACCAGTCCTTTTTCATTCATTCCGTCACAAGTACCTATATCATAGCCTGTTGCGATTACGCTTCCATATTTGGAAGTCCAGTTTACTGTTTTTTCTTTATTGTGTCCCGCACGCTGCATTCCACGTGGAAACACATAGATATTTGACATAATGTCTTCTTTCCAGTCCATCGTGCGACCAGTGACCACCATTCGGTCCGGCCCCAGATATACGGCACGCGTACATGCTTCCGCCGGCTGTATGCCCATCAAAGAGACGGCAGCTAACACCAATGCAACACCCGTAAGTTTTTTCTTCATATTCCTTCCAAATTAAATAGTTGATACTCTTTATCTATAATAACAAATATACAACGTATATTGCCTGAGAGAGAGAAAAATTTAAGGGAAAAAAGGGAATTTATTCAGAAAAAATCTTATCCGCTCTTATTTGAGTTAAAAAAGCCTGCGGATGGAAGGAAACATTACACATTATTTGCTTTTCAAATGGGATTTCATTATTTTTGTACATAACCTATCATAAAAACTAAGGAGGGCAAATGCGTATGAGACAAAAAGTTAGCATATCACGGCTTCCAATTCGTTTGGGAATCTTTCTTTTGCTGTATTTGGTTCCGCAATCACTCTCTGCGCAAGAAAACAACGACAGTACGCACATACTTCGTAACGGTGCATCCATAACGCCGGACGACGTACTAAAACAGGCCAACATTAACTTGTTTCCAGAAAAGAGCACTACATATTCTTTATATTCACCCGGACAGTTGGAGCATATACCCCGCTTTTCACTCAAAAGGGATATTTCCCTACCTTATCAGACCAATCCTTCCCTACTCTTCCGAGGTGATTACAGTACGGGCGGGGTATTGCATCAATTCGATCGTGGAGCACTGTTCGGTTCCGGAAGTCAGACAAGTATGGCAGGCATCGGGCGTTTCAACAGTGCTTCACTAGGTTATCAGCATATTTTCAATGAGCAATTCGAGTTACAAGTCCGTGCCAATGCGCTGAAGGTCAACATGTCCCACATCACCGGACAGGCTTTCAGCACTTCGGGCGCCTTCCTTTACCATCCTTCCGACCGTGTCACCTTGAAAGTCTTCGGATCATACGACATCGGAAACTCTTACGGAATGAGCACCCATAGCTACGGAGCTACGATGTCCGTCGATATGTCCGACCGCTTTGGGATGGAAATGGGAGTACAGCGATACTATGATGCGATGAGCGGACGTTGGGAAACGGTTCCCGTTATGATTCCTTACTACCATTTCGATAAGTTCACTCTGGGTTTGGATGTGGGCGGTATTATATATGAGATTCTCCGCAATGCCGTTTTTGATAAAAACAGAGGCATAGGCGGTCCATCCGGTCCGACAATCGGACCACCCCGGATGCATATACCTATACGGTAAACCTCCGTTATTACGAATTTGTTTTCAGATAGTCATTCACATTCAGCAATTTATATTCGGGTGAACATTCAAACAGATAGTTCAGCAGATTCATGTGTGCCGCACCAAAGATCACAAGTATCCGTTTGGCGGATTTTGGGGTACGTTGTATATTCCTGAATATCCTCAGATTACGGTTGAACCATCTTCCTGATTCGAAATCGGCTCCTGTATAATCTCCCTTATCGGATTCGTATTTGAAGTGTCCGATAAGATAATTGCCCAGGTCTTTCTTGATTTGTCGGGGATCATTCAGATGTATCAGCTGGGGAAGTATTCCTTTTTGCTTGAATATTAACTGGTCTTTGGAATATAAAGATGAGTCGGGAGAATTTACAAAACTCTCTTCAAAATCCTGATATTGTTTCGTGCTATCGTCTTCCAGCAGTTCTTCGATACGGGCTGTTTGTGTCCCCCGTGCATCTGCACAGTAAATCTTTGCTTTGCACATCTTTGCAATCCTGAAACCAAGTTGCTGCACTTCACTCTTTGACAGTTTATGATTTCCGGCAAGGTATGCTTTAAATAGAGAATCAACCTTTTGCTGTCCGCCCAGCGGGTGTTCAATGACGATTGCATCCGGCTTAAAGTTCGCCAGTTTACTCGCTATTAACTCTATTTCCTTCTGATAAACAGGCGACAAGACATTAATCTGATCTTCTTCGGATATTTGTTGCATATCGAGATTCGGAAAGTCAAAGTGAAAGACGCCTAGTGTCAGTACTTCTGTCCGCTGGGCATATCCTTTTATAAAGAACATACCGGTCATGATGAGAATGAATGCTATTTTATTCATTGTATTTATGATATGTTTGAAGCTCAAAGTTAGCAAACTTTTTCTAAATGGCAGATATTAAATTAATTTAAGTACAATCATTGCAGTCATTTCCATTCCGCATCGTCAAAATTACAAAGTAATAAACATATAGGTGTTATGATAAAAGAGTGTACAAAACAGATGATAATCCTTCTAAGGCTTGGAACCAAAGTTTCTGAGACTTGGAACCAAAGTTTCTGAGACTTGGAACCAAAGTTTCTGAGGCTTGGAACCAAAGTTTCTGAGGCTTGGAACCAAAGTTTCTGAGGCTTGGAACTAAAGTTTCATCAGTTTGAAACTAAAGTTCCCTATGCTTGAAACTCTAGTTTCAAGCATAGGAAACTTTCTGAAACACCTGTTAATCAAATTAGATCGACCATATGATTGGATTAACTCAACCGTATCGGTTGTCTCCGTTCACCTGTTCTTTCAGGTAGTGATAAAGCTTTTTCAGTCAACAAAGTATGAGTTATCAGCCATTAATATCCTAAAAATCAGAAGATAACATTAAAAAAATGATTCAAAATACAATGTAACGGTATGAGAGCAACCGTTTGCTCTCATACTTGCCACCACTCTTGCTACCATAGCCGAAACTGCGATGAATAAAGGGATACAGATGAATAGTTAGAGCATGAGAGCAAAACAGATGACTTTTTCATTGGGAGAAAAAACTAGCTGAATTAACCTATTTCCCCCCATCCGACTTCTCTTGTTCTGATTGTAATTCTTTTAATTCCATGAGTTCCATACTATTCTGAACATATATTCGTATCAACACCAAACGGGTGATAACACGATTTGGACAAGCAGACTTTTCATTCACGAACTCATCAATGAGAACATTAAGGAAACAGAGTGTACAGTTAAGTTCCTGTTTTGACAGTTTATCAATACTTTCAATTTGTCCAAAGCTAGGCCAGTTGTCTTTAAGAAAGGCAAATTTGTCGGTGGAGTTCTGTAAATCAGACTTCATCAGGCAGGTACCGCAACAAGTAGAATCATCCATAATTTTCTGTTCTTTTATTTGTGTGTGTTCCCGCATGCCACAAAAAAGAAGGGCGCGGAAACTATTACTACATTACCCTCTCAAAGGCTCTGGTAAGCCCGTATTCGAATAATAAGCAATAGTCCCACGCCCATGAGGTATATAACAAACTTATATACAACAAAGACGTGGAGACCGGTTACTTATTATCTGCGAATACTAAATTTACCAGATTTATGAGAGCAGATAATAAAAACGCTATCTCCAAAATAAAAAAGCGTAGCTCCATTGCGGAGATACGCTACAAATATAGTTATATTTTCTGATATTGAAACTTTAGTGAGTACTATTTCGCCATCTGATTCAGATGAAATACCGCCATATCGCTGTTTGTTCCTATTCTGAAAGGAGGCCCCCAAAGAGATAATCCGCTGGAAACATAGATATGTGATTGACTCCATTTGCGATAGCCGTGACTCTGTTCATATATTCTGTCTGTAATCAGACTCATAGGCCATATCTGTCCATGATGCGTATGTCCGCTGAATTGCAGGTCTATTCCCAAAGAATCGGTTTTGGCCAGGTTGTAGGGTTGATGATCTAAAAGAATGATAGGTTTACTACGATCCGCTTGCTTTAATAAGGTAGGCAGGGAATGACGGGAACGGTTGGAACGGTCGTCACGTCCGATGATCTGCACACCGTTAGGCAATGTTACTACGGAATCACGCAATAGTTGTATGGGAGTATCTTTCAAGAAGCGGACGCTTTCATCAATACCGCTGATGTATTCATGATTTCCCGGAACCATATAAATGCCCAAGGGAGCTTTCAGCCGTGCCAGTTCTTCCGCCATATTCTCCTTATATAATGGGGTAAGACTATTGTCTATCAAATCTCCACCGATAAGTATAAGGTCGGGATGCTGCGCATTTATCATATCTACATATTCTTTCAGCATAGCTTTTCCCGTACCATACCCTAAATGGACGTCACTCACGGCTACGATATTGATTCCGTGACCTTCTATCGGCTTATCAAGGAAGACATCAATCTTATTGACCTGCGGATGACGGTAATTATAATAACCGTACAGAAGCAGACAGCAAGTCGCTCCCAACGCATAATAGAAACCGTGATTCAGTGACGGCACAAATATCTTCGTCACATCCGCTATCAACAAAGCAAAAATCATGTACAGTGTAAACACCAGCCATACCGAACCGATGTGAAACATGGATTTCGACAGGATGACAGGCATATCTATATGACGGGTCAGCATAGCTATCACCAACGAGAAAGCTACCAGCCAATAGACGACAGACAACAGAATCTTCATAGCCAGCGAGAAGCCGGAAAGCATCTGTAATGTACGGATAAAGATATAAACATTACCACCTACATAGGCAAGCAGGAATATCAGGAAAAATATTCGCATAATCGTTATAAATTAAAATGGTTATCAAATATATTATCGCCCTTTTCCGTTGTCTGGTAGTGAGTGTCTGTATATCTTTGTGAGGAATAAAAAACAGGTATTATGTTACCGGATTTGTGTAAAGCATTCGACAAAACTTCTACCTATTGTTGACAGCTTGTTCCAATTGCCTCAAAGCCTTCTCCAGCGTAGCACGCGGACAGGCTACATTCAACCGCATAAACCCTTCACCTTCTTTGCCGAACGTCGTTCCTTCATTCAAAGCCAAGTGGGCATCTTCTACAAACAGGCGATTCAGTTCCTCCTGACTTAATCCCAGCTCACGACAATCCAAAAAGATAAGGTAGGATGCTTGCGGACGAATCATTCTGATGGCAGGAATCCGCTCTTTCAGATAACTTTCCGTGAAGTCAATATTTCCTTTGATATAGGCAATGACCTGATCCAGCCATTCAGTACCATGACTGTAGGCTGCCGCTACGCTGAGATAAGCGAATAAGTGTCCTTCGGAGAACTCGCTCGCTTCCATATATACCTGAAACTGATGACGAAGTTCGTCATTCTCAATAATTGCATACGAACTTGCCAGTCCGGGCATATTAAACGCTTTGCTCGGAGACATAAAGACAAGGGAGTTCATCCGTGCTTTCTCCGAAATCAAAGCAAAGGTGGGATGTTTGTAAGGAGGCAGGGTCAAGTCGGCATGAATCTCGTCAGAGATTACTAATGTACCGTTCTCATAGCAGATGTCGGCAATCTGCGACAGTTCTTCTTTGGTCCATACACGTCCGCCCGGATTATGAGGATTGCTCAGGATAAGCAGCTTGCATCCCTGCACATCTTTGCGGAAACGGTCGAAATCAATATGATATTGTCCGTCTTTCAATACCAGCGGACTGTACACCACTTCACGTTCGTTCTTCTGCGTCACGAGAAAGAAAGGATGGTAGACAGGAGGCATGACCATCACCTTGTCTCCTTTCTCCGTGAAACAATGGATGGCAAATGCCAGTCCGCGGACAATGCCGGGAGTAAACGTCAGCATATCCTCACGAATCTCCCAGCCATGCCGTTCTTTCAGCCAGTTGATAATGGATTCGGCCCATTCTTTGCAGGCAAATGTATAGCCCAGCACTTCGTGTTCCAGACGTTTCTTCAAGGCGTCGATTACAAAAGGAGCTGTGCGGAAATCCATATCAGCCACCCACATCGGAATCAAGTCATTACGCCCCCAACGGCGTTCTACGGCATCCCATTTTACGGAGTCCGTACCGTTACGGTTTATTATTTCATCAAAATTATAGTTCATACTGCATGATGTTTTTTTAT
>OKRU01004378.1_pt1 | contig 10292 bp, 8 predicted proteins | sample 1601131 | NCBI WGS metagenome assembly OKRU01 (sample SAMEA3541558, study PRJEB24748) | human gut metagenome | biome: human gut; feature: human-associated habitat; material: faeces | place: China | collected 2012 | reverse complement strand
GACCCGCCGCAGGCGGAGAATCCTGTAAAGCAGGATTCTTTCTTGAAATCATATTATGCTCCTTTTTTCTTTATACAATCTTAATACAAGAGAACATATCCTTACACTATCTTTTTATCATAAAAGATATAATGATGGTAAGATCAAAAGGTCATAAAATAATTTGAAAAAGAGGTAAGATCATATATGCCATGGAAGATTCATAAAAAAAGACATTTAACATCATTTCAGGTGATCATATTAGGGTTCGCAGGAGTGATCCTTTTTGGAGCATTGATCCTGATGCTGCCAATTTCATCAGCTCAAGCAATCATAACACCATTTCACAAAGCATTATTTACGTCAACTTCTGCAGTATGTGTGACAGGGCTTGCAGTTGTGGATACTGGAAGTTACTGGTCCGCTTTTGGACAGACAGTGATCATGTTACTGATACAGATCGGAGGTCTGGGAGTTATAACAACAGCAACAGCCGTATTTATATTATCAGGAAGAAAAATATCGATCCTGCAGCGAAGTACGATGCAAAATGCGATCTCTGCACCGAAAGTAGGGGGTATCGTTCGATTGATGAGTTTTATTTTAAAAGGAACTTTATTGATCGAATTGATCGGTGCGTTATTCATGATGCCTGTTTTCTGTCATGATTTTGGATTACGGGGAATCTGGATGTCGATCTTTCATTCTGTATCAGCCTTTTGTAATGCAGGATTTGATCTTCTTGGAACAAAAGGGCATCCATTTGTATCATTGACATCATATGCGGTAAATCCAGGGATCAACATTGTGATCATGTTACTGATCATCATTGGTGGAATTGGATTTTTTACATGGGAAGACATTTATCTTCATAAATTTCATTTTAAGCATTACCATATGCAGAGCAAGGTTATTCTAACTACAACATTATGTCTGATCCTGTTACCAGCTGTTTTCTTTTTCTTTCAGGATTATGGAAATCTATCAGGGATTCACCGGTTGCTTGCATCATTGTTTCAAGCTGTGACACCGAGAACTGCAGGATTTAATACGACAGATCTTTCGATGCTGACAGGAGCATCAAAGGCAATGATGATTTTATTGATGTTGATCGGAGGTTCACCAAGTTCTACAGCAGGAGGTATGAAAACAACAACATTTGCTCTGTTACTTTTAAATGTACTGGCGACCTTTCAAAGTTGTGATGATGTGACAGCATTTGGAAGAAGAATCGATGTGGGTGTGATAAAAAATGCAGCAACGATCGCAATGATGTATTTTATCTTATTTTTTGCAGGCGGAATGACGATCAGTGTGTATGAGGGACTGCCGCTTTCAAGCTGTCTGTTTGAAGCAGCATCTGCAGTTGGAACCGTAGGTTTGACATTAGGAATCACACCAAAACTTCATATTCTGTCACAGATCATTTTGATCATACTGATGTATCTGGGACGTGTTGGCGGTTTGACGCTGATCTATGCAGTATTTTCAGATAAAAATAAACGAAAAGCAAGACTACCACTTGATAAGATTATAGTGGGATAAAAGAAAGAGGGAATTGATGATGAAGAATATTTTATTGATCGGACTTGGACGTTTTGGGAAACATATAGCGATACAGTCAAGTCAGCTTGGACATGAGATCATGGCAGTTGATCTGGATGAGGAAAGAGTGAATGATGCACTTCCATATGTTACGAATGCACAGATCGGGGACAGTACGAATGAGGAATTTTTAAAATCTCTGGGGATTGCAAATTATGATATCTGTTTTGTTACGATCGGTGGGAATTTCCAAAATTCATTGGAAACCACCTGTCTGTTAAAAGAACTTGGAGGCAAAATGGTCATTTCCAGAGCTGAACGAGATGTACAGGAAAAATTCCTCTTACGAAATGGAGCCGATAAGGTAGTTTATCCAGAAAAAATGGTGGCAAAATGGGCAACGATCCGTTATACCGATGATCATATTCTTGATTATATGGAAGTCGATGCCTCACATGCGATCTTTGAGGTAGAGGTTCCGAAGGAATGGATTGGAAAGACAGTGGGAAAACTTGATATTAGAAAAAAATATGATATTAACATTATGGCAGTAAAAGATGATGGAAAAGTAAGTATGGCGATATCTGCGGATACTTGTTTTAAGGAAGATGTTACATTATTGGTATTAGGAGAATATAAAGCGATCAAAAAGTGTTTTTGTATCTGATGTCATGAAAAAGAGGTGAGAGCTTATGTCAGATTTCATTTTAGCATTGGCGGTAATACTGATGTTTGCATTTGTGTTATTCTTTTTGAAAAAAGTAAATTATTTTCTTGGAGAAAATCGGAAAGTAATTGACAGGGAGCAAGATGATGACGATGATTGATGTGTTTATGGATTATTATTGACGATCATGATATAATGCATCCGATAAGGAAAGGGGGCCAAGATGAGCACAGGAGAATTTGTAGAGCTGAACAAAGAAAACGAACACATTCTTGTTTGTCTTTCTTCTTCACCATCGAATGAAAAGATCATACGTACAGCAGCAAAAATGGCAAGAGATATGCGGGCACGTTTTACGGCATTGTATGTACAGACAGGAAAAAGAGAAAGAGAATCGGACAAAAGAAGACTGGAAGCTCATGTACAATTTGCAAAGGAATCTGGTGCGGAAATCGTAATGACACATGGGGAAAATGTTCCGGTACAGATCGCGGAATATGCACATTTATCAAATGTCACAAAAATCGTGATCGGACAAAGCAGTGCAAAGAGAAATCATCTTTTCAGCAAACAGACATTAACAGAGAAGTTGATCGAGGCTGTTCCTGATATTGATATCCACATTATTCCAGATGCGATGAACTTAGATAATTATCGAAAACCGCATGGAGCGGTTTATGTAGGAAAGCCTACGATGAAAGACAGTTTATTGACATTATTTATATTTGCAGTTTGTACGTTGATCGGTCTATTCATCCAGAAACTTCAATTTACAGATACAAACATCGTTACAATTTATATTTTGGGTGTTTTATTAACGTCAATCCTTACAGATGGATATTTATACAGCATTGGAGGTTCTGTCTTAAGTGTATTTTTGTTCTGCTTTTTCCTTACGGAACCAAGAATGTCATTTCAGACGTATGCAGTTGGATATCCGGTAACTTTTGTGATCATGTTAATATCTTCTGTCATTACTGGAACACTTGCAGCAAAATTAAAAACACATGCAAGGCTTTCAGCACAATCTGCATTTCGTACACAGATTTTATTTGACACAGACCGGTTACTTCAAAAAGCAAAAAACGATACGGATATTTTAAGTATTACATGTACACAGCTTATCAAATTATTAGACCGCAGTATTGTAGCATATGTTGTGGAAGACGATGAATTGTCAGCACCACATATATTTTCGAATAAAAAGAAAGAACAGACAGAAGATTTATTGACAAGCAGGGAGCAGGAGATCGCAAAATGGGTGTATGAAAACAAGCAGCGTGCTGGAGCAACGACCGAACGTTTTAAAGATGCACAGTGTCTATACCTTGCCATTTGTATTGAGGATAATGTGTATGGTGTGATCGCAATACCAGTTGACGAATATACATTAGATTCCTTCGAATATAGTATCTTACTTTCTGTGATCAATGAATGTGCACTTGCCATGGAAAATAAAAAGAATATCATGGAGAAAGAAAAAATCTCCGTTCTTGCCAAAAATGAACAGTTAAGAGCAGATCTGCTTCGTGCGATCTCACATGATCTAAGGACACCACTTTGTTCCATTTCTGGGAATGCAGACATGCTGTTAAATAGTGGAGAACGTCTTGATGATATAACAAAACATCAGATTTATACAGATATTTATGATGATTCAGAATGGCTGATCAATATCGTTGAAAATTTATTATCGATCACAAGATTAAATGATGGAAGATTAAAACTGAAATTTACAGATCAATTATTAGATGAGGTGATCGCGGAATCATTACGGCATATCAGCAGGAAACATGAAGAGTATCAGATCGTTACAGAATGCGATGAATTGATACTTGCACATATGGATGTGCGGCTGATCCTGCAAGTGTTGATCAATCTGGTCGATAATGCAATTAAATATACACCGAAAGGATCTACAATCCGCATTTGTGCCATGAATGAAAATGGAAAAGCAAAGATTCAAGTAGAAGATAACGGCCCTGGAATTTGTGATGAAATGAAGCCGCATATATTTGAAATGTTTTATACAGGGAAAAATACGATCGCAGACAGCCATCGAAGTCTTGGTTTAGGTTTGGCACTTTGCCGTTCGATCATAGAGGTGCATAACGGGAAACTGGTGTTGGAGGACAATACACCACATGGTTGTATTTTTTCTTTTACACTGCCATTAAGTGAGGTTACATTAAATGAATAAAGCATTAATTTTAGTCGTGGAGGATGATCGGCCGATCCGTAATCTGATCGTGACAACATTAAAAACACATGATTATAAATATATTACAGCAGAGAATGGAAGTTCAGCTATTTTAGAGGCATCTTCTCATAAACCAGAGATCATTTTATTAGATCTTGGATTGCCTGATATGGAAGGTGTGGATGTGATCAAAAAAGTAAGAACATGGTCTAACGTACCAATTATTGTTATCAGTGCAAGAAGTGAAGATGTAGATAAAATAGAAGCACTGGATGCAGGAGCAGATGATTATATTACAAAACCATTTTCAGTTGATGAATTGCTTGCAAGGATCAGGGTTACACAGCGCCGATTAGCATTGATCCAGTCAGGCGAGGAACAAGAACAAGCAGTCTTTGTAAATGGAGAGTTAAAGATCGACTATACAGCAGGATCTACATATTTAAAAGATAAAGAACTGCATTTAACACCAATCGAATATAAATTATTATGTTTGCTGTCTCATAATGTTGGAAAAGTATTGACGCACACTTATATTACGCAACAGATCTGGGGCAGTTCACTGGAAAATGATGTTGCATCACTTAGAGTGTTTATGGCAACATTACGGAAGAAATTACAGCCAGATAAAGATGGCATGCAGTATATACAGACACATATAGGTATTGGATATCGGATGCTTAAGATATAGTAAATAAAGAGTGTCTGCATCATTAAGTGATGCAGACACTCTTTTAGATTCCAATATATGAAAACGCCCAAAAGAGGCAAAAAAGAGATTGATTTATTACCTACTATTTAAAAATGTGTTCTGAAGGAATTTTTACGCACAACCTCCGCATGCAGCACATGCAGAAGGAGTTGCAGCGCAGCCTCCCTGGGCGGTTTCTCTTAGTTCAGCTGGCAGTCGTTTACCAACGATATACATTGCGTTTAACATTTCGTCAAACGGGATGAGCTGATGGATTCCAGATAAAGAAATCTCAGCTGCGATGATCGCATTTGCAACACCTGCGGCATTACGGTTCTGGCATGGATATTCCACCAACCCGCCAACGGGGTCACAAACAAGACCTAACATATTCATTAAAACGGTAGAGGCAGCTCCAAGACATTGTTCTGGGTTACCGCCAAGCAGTTCGACAGTGGCAGAAGCAGCCATCGCAGAAGCAACACCGACTTCCGCCTGACATCCGCCGACAGCACCTGCAACCGTTGCATTTCTCATAGCAAGATATCCGATCGCACTGGCATTAAACAGTGCCTGAATGATCTGTTCATCATCTAATTTATGAACTTCCTGAAGCCCAAGTAAAAGTCCAGGAACGATTCCGGCAGACCCTGCGGTTGGAGATGCTACGATTAACCCCATGGATGCATTCGTCTCAAGAGTCGCCATCGCATAAATCATACTTTTTTCTAACAGATCACCACAGATTCCAATTCCAGAATGATACCGGGAAGCAATCTTCTTTGCCTCGCCACCGATCAGTCCACCCATGGAACGAACCGGTTCTTTGATCGGAGTAAAAGCAGCATTTTTCATGATCTCAAGAACTCTTGCCATTGCATCATGAACCGTATCAGCTTCTTTTTCCCCTTCTACGATCTCACGCTGTCTCATCACTTCGGAGATTGGAAGATCATGTTTTTTACATAAATCAAGCAATTCATTTGCGCTTTTAAAATCCATAATATTTCAGTCTCCTTTCTACAGCTGAATGATCATAACATCTGAGACATTTGGGCTTTTCCTAATCTCCTCTGCGATGTTTTCAGGAAGAAGACCATCGGATTCAACGATAGAATAAGCTGTATTTCCTTTAGATTCTCTGAAAAGACGCATAAAAGCGATATTAACATCCTGATCACTCAGACATTTTGTGATATAAGTAACAACGCCAGGTTTATCTTTCTGGATCACGATCAAGGTACTGTATTCCCCAGTAAAATCAACTTCTACATCATTGATACGGCAAATTCTGGCTTTTCCACCGCCTAAAGATTCCCCACGGATCAAGATGTGATCTCCGTTTTCATTTGTCATTAAGATATCCACTGTATTTGGATGGATATCAGTTTCTATTTCATTTGGTACAAAAGAAAAATCAAGTCCAATGTCTTTTGCAATCTCGAAAGAATCACGGATTCTCATATCATCGGTTCCAAATCCCATGATTCCACCTAATAAGGCACGATCCGTTCCGTGTCCATGATAAGTTTTTGCAAAAGATCCATAGAGTGTAAACTGAACTTTTTTCAGTGTACCATTTAACATTTTTCTTGCGAGAAATGCGATCCTTGCAGCTCCGGCTGTGTGGGAGCTTGAGGGACCAATCATATTTGGCCCCATAACATCAAATGCACTGATAAAAGACATAAATTAAGCCTCCACTGTATCTTCTTTTAAAATAAATTTCTTGTAAATAGAATCTACGACGATTCCAATCGCATTATCTCCGGAAATGTTACATGCAGTTCCGAAAGAATCCTGTGTGATATAAAGTGCAACCATTAAAGCACAGATTGGTCCGTTTGTATCTCCTGCTGTTGTACCAAATACCATGTAAAGGAAAGGCAATGCAGTCATGATAGATCCACCTGGAGCTCCAGGAGAAGCGACCATTGCAACACCAAGTGTCATAATAAATGGAATAACAGTTGCAAGGCTGATCGGTAACTGATTCATCAAACATACAGCAGTTGCACATGCTGTGATCGTGATCATAGAACCTGCCATGTGGATATTGGCACAAAGAGGCACTACAAAGTTACGGATCTGAGCACTGACACCGTCATTCTTTGCACATTCCAGATTGACAGGAATTGTAGCGGCAGAAGACTGAGTTCCTAAAGCTGTAGTATAACCAGGAACCTGATTTTTAATAAGAGAGAGTGGATTCTTTTTGCTGACAGAACCTGCAATTATAAACTGGATCGTGATACATACAAAGTGCATGATGATCACTACAAGGAATACTTTCCATAAGATTCCAAGGATTGCAAATGTTTTCCCTGATTTCGTCATATCAGTAAATGTACCACAGATATACAATGGCAATAAAGGAATGATCGTTTTGTGAAGGACTTTATCGATGATCGTTGAGAAATCGCTCATTCCGTTGTAAAGGCTGTTTCCAATCTCTTTACCTTTCATTGTGGATAAGCATAATCCTAAAATGAAAGCAAGAACAACAGCAGATAATGTATCAAACAGCGGTGTGATCGTCAGTGAAAAATAAGGTTTCAGTGACGCATCAGCAGTCGCAGCAATCTGATCTAATGCCCCAGAAGTCATAAAGTGTGGGAACAGATTGGATGATACAAGGTAAGAAGCTGTACCAGCAAGTAAAGTTGAACCATAAGCAAGAGCAACGGTAATTAAAAGCAGCTGTCCAGCACCCTGTGACAGATCAGCGATTCCCATAGTTACATAAGCAAGGATCATCAGTGGAATGATGAATTTTAAGTAGGTACTGAAGAATCCAGACAGTGTTACAACAAAGCGGCAGAATCCAGTTGGAAGGAACTGTCCAAACAGGATACCAATAATGATGGCAATAATGAGTTTTGGTACCAGACCAAGTTTAAATTTTTTCTTTTCCATTTTTAATTACTCCTCTAAAAGCATAATCACATATCATCGTAGTTTGTTTAATGTGCACAAAAAATGTTTGACGTCTTTATGTTTGTATTGTATCATCCACGTATAGATGAATCAAATTCATAGATTTAATGATAACATTGAAAATTATTCATAATAGTACAAAGGAGAAAAAATGGAATTCCGTCAGATACAGACATTTATGCAGATAGCACAAGTGAAGAATTTCTCAAAAACCGCAGAATTACTAGGTTATTCGCAATCTGCCGTGACAGTACAGATCCGTCAATTAGAGACAGAATTGGGAGTGCGGTTATTTGACCGTACAGGAAAAAAAGTGATACTCACACCGAAAGGAAAAGAATTTTTAATACATGCAAATAAGATCATTGATGAAATGCACAAGGCAAAAGATGCAATGAATGATACTGCAGAGTTAAAAAATCCATTACATATCGGAACGATCGAATCACTCTGCACTGTCAAATTGCAGGAAATCGTACAGCGGTTTCGGGAAGAACATCCACAGGTTAGAATTCAGATCACGATTGGTTCTCCAGAACGCCTGATCCAGAAGATGGAACACAATGAACTCGATGTCATTTATATTCTGGATACGCCAAGATGGAATAAAAATTGGGTGAAAGTCATGGAAAAATCGGAGCCTGTGATCTTTGTGTCTGCACCAAATTATAAGTTATCAGGGAAAAAGAATATAGAGGTTGAGGAAATCTTAAATGCACCGTTTTATCTAACAGAACGAAATGCAAACTACAGACAGGCATTAGAACAGGAATTAGCTCTGCATAAACAGACATTATCGCCAGTACTTGAATGCAGTGATACCGCGTTTATCAAGAAGATGCTAAAGACAGGAAAAGGGCTTTCTTATCTTCCATTATTTGTTGTAGAAAAGGATATTGAAGAAGGAAAGATCGCAAAATTAGATGTGAAAGATATTGATATTACAATGTATCGACAAGTGTTTTATCATGCAAATAAATATATGACAAAAGAGATGGAGAAATTTATAGAGTACTGTCAGATGTAAAGAGCAGAAATATAGGATGAAATGCTGGTGTAATGTGATAAGAGAGTGATATAATAATAGATAACATTTAAAAATCTTAAAAATCGGAGGATTTAAAGTGAAGGAATATTTTATCAGTGAGATAGACATAGAGAAGTTATATCATCTGTCTGATATAAAAATAAAATTAGATTCAAATAAACGCCAGCATTTACTTTTGACTGGGAAGAATGGTTCAGGAAAAACATCATTGTTGTTGGAGATAGAAAAATTTTTGAGAGCGATTAATGATGAAAAACTATCACAAGTATTTGATCAATATCCTACGTGGATAAATGAAGCTAAAAAGAAAGTATTATCTGCATCTAGTGATAGCGAAAAATATGCGGCAGATAAGGATCTTAAACAATGTTTAGGATTTTTAAAAAAATATAGTGATGGAGTTCAAATAAACTTAAATCAGTATGAAGGACTTGAAATGATGTATCATAATGGAAAGTTTATAACAGCTTATTTTCCGTCTGAAAGAAAAGCACAATTTATGCGTCCTAATGGAGTAGAAAATATTACATTGGAAAATACGTATGGAATTGATGAATCTGCGGGTGATATTTTATTGAAATACATGGTACATCTAAAAACTCAGCAAGCATATGCAAGAAACGAAGGTGATCAAACGACAGCGAATCAAATTCAGAAATGGTTTGATCGATTTGATTCAGCACTGCAGATTTTACTAGATGAAGAATCAATCCATATAGAATATGATTATAAAAAATACAATTTTAAAATCCGACAAAATGGACGAGAACCATTCAGTTTTAATGAATTATCAGACGGATATTCATCCGTGATTTACATTGTTTCTGATTTAATTTTAAGAATGGATAAAAATTGGCTGTTAGAAGACAAAATCAGTGAATATGACTATCAGGGAATCGTGCTGATTGATGAATTGGAAACGCATTTGCACATTGAATTACAGAAAAAAATCTTCCCATTTTTAACAAAATTTTTTCCTAAAATTCAATTTATTGTGACAACACATTCTCCATATATTTTAAATTCAATCTCAAATGCAAAGGCATATGATCTTGAACGACAGGTAGAGTTAGATAATTTATCAGGATTTTCGTCTGATGATCTTGCAGAGGGATATTTTGAGGCAGATGCTTATTCAGATGAATTAAAAAACAGCCTGAATCGATATGAAGAACTTTGTCTTAGAAATGATTTGACAGAAGATGAACGTGCCGAACGAGCGGAA
>OKRU01004373.1_pt1 | contig 10302 bp, 8 predicted proteins | sample 1601131 | NCBI WGS metagenome assembly OKRU01 (sample SAMEA3541558, study PRJEB24748) | human gut metagenome | biome: human gut; feature: human-associated habitat; material: faeces | place: China | collected 2012 | reverse complement strand
CCCATTGATTATGAGCTGTTCCGTGACCTGCTCGGTGTGGAAGCCGACAGTGGCGATTATCAGATTATAGATATGAAACTCCCTTTTGCTGGCGATATTGTAAGAACAACCAGCGTCAGACGATTGAATAAGCTGTACTTTGCTTACATGGAGTTACCGCCAGAAGTTCAACAGGCATACAATGACTTGATTTCCTATTGTGGTGGTGTTGAGGATTTATTGCAGAAATCAGAAGAATTTCGGTTTTATCCAGAGTGTCACAATATCATGGACGTTGCCCGTTACCGACTGGAACACAACATTGAATTTTCTGCCCTCTCCGAAAAAGGGAAAAAATACTTTAATCTGGAAGCCTATGCACAGGAGCTGGAAGAAACAGGACGTTATGCTGTCAGTGAAAACGGTATGTTCAAGCTCTGATAGACACCGAAAGGAAGTGACCGCTTATGATTGATGATATGCAAGTCTATATAGCCAATCTTGGCAAGTACAATGAGGGAGAACTGGTCGGGGACTGGTTCTCTTTTCCGTTGGACGAAGAAGTGATTGCAGAACGTATCGGCTTAAATGCAGAGTACGAAGAATACGCAATCCACGATACGGACAACTTCCCGATGGAGATTAGCGAATATACTTCCATCGAAGAACTGAACCGTATTTATGAGCAGTTGGAAGAATTACCAGATTACCTGCTGGACGACTTGGACAGTTTCGTATCCTATTATGGAAGTCTGGAAGAACTGGTGGAGCATAAGGACGACATCATTCTGTATTCCGGCTGTGAAACGATGACCGATTTAGCCTACTATCTGATTGATGAAGAACAGGTACTCGGAGAAATCCCGTCCTCTTTACAGAATTATATTGACTACGAAGCCTACGGGCGTGACCTCGATATAGAGGGGACATTTATTGCAACAAACGCTGGTATCTGTGAGATACTGCGTTAAGGGCTGGCAGATCAGCACCGCCACTGGTGCTACTGTCAGCTTTTCTCTTGGGGGCAGTCTGGGAAATCCGGCTGTCCCTGTTGTTATGAAAATGAAGAAAGGAGCATTTACAAGTGAAGAAAATCCGAAGTTATACAAGTATCTGGAACGTGGAAAAGGTACTGTATGCCATCAATGATGTAAACCTGCCATTCCCTGTAACCTTTACCCAGATTACATGGTTTGTACTGACGGAATTTATCATCATTCTGTTTGCAGATGTACCGCCACTTTCCATGATTGAGGGAGCATTTTTAAAATATTTCGGGATTCCCGTTGCCCTCACATGGTTTATGTCACAGAAAACCTTTGACGGGAAAAAGCCATACAGTTACATCAAGACGATGGTGCTGTATGCTCTGCGTCCCAAAGTGACTTATGCCGGAAAAGCCGTGAACCTGCATAAGCAGAAATTTGAGGAAACTATCACGGCAGTAAGGAGTGTGACCTATGTTCCCGATTAAATATATCGACAACAACCTTGTCTGGAACAAGGACAATGAGGTGTTCGCCTACTATGAGCTGATACCTTACAATTATTCGTTCTTATCCCCAGAACAGAAATACCTTGTGCATGACAGCTTCCGTCAGCTTATCGCACAGTCCCGTGAGGGAAAGATTCATGCGTTGCAGATTGCAACTGAAAGTTCAATCCGAAGCATACAGGAACAGTCAAAGAAGCTGGTCACTGGAAAGCTCCGTGAGGTAGCAATCCAAAAGATAGACGACCAGACTGAAGCCCTTGTATCCATGATAGGCGACAATCAAGTAGATTACCGTTTCTTTCTGGGATTCAAGCTCATGGTCACAGAGGACGAAGTCAATCTGAAGAACATCAAAAAATCGGTATTTCTGACATTCCGTGAGTTTTTGAATGAGGTAAGGCATACGCTGATGAACGACTTTGTTTCTATGAGCAATGATGAAATCAACCGTTATGTGAAGATGGAGAAATTACTGGAAAACAAAATCTCCCGTAGGTTCAAAATCCGCCGACTGGAAGCCAAAGATTTTGCCTATCTGATGGAACACCTCTACGGCAGGGACGGGATAGCCTATGAAGATTATGTGTATCCTCTGCCAAAAAGAAAATTAAAAAGAGAAACTCTGATTAAATATTATGACCTTATCCGTCCTACCCGTTGTGTGGTGGAAGAAAGCCAGCGATATTTGCGTCTGGAACATGAGGACAGCGAAAGCTATGTATCCTACTTTACGGTCAATGCCATTGTTGGGGAATTGGACTTCCCATCATCGGAAATCTTTTATTTCCAGCAACAGCAGTTCACATTCCCTGTGGATACGTCCATGAATGTTGAGATTGTCGGGAATAAGAAAGCCTTAACCACTGTCCGCAACAAGAAAAAGGAATTAAAGGACTTGGACAATCACGCCTATCAAGCCGGAAATGAAACAAGTTCAAATGTGGTGGAAGCCTTGGACAGTGTCGATGAACTGGAAACAGATTTAGACCAGAGCAAGGAAAGTATGTATAAGTTAAGTTACGTCATACGGGTGTCTGCACCCGATCTTGACGAACTGAAACGCCGTTGTGATGAAGTCAAGGACTTTTACGATGATTTGAATGTGAAGCTGGTACGACCTGCCGGAGATATGATGGGACTGCATGGAGAATTTCTTCCAGCCAGCAAGCGTTATATCAGTGATTATATCCAGTATGTGAAATCTGACTTTTTAGCCGGACTTGGTTTCGGTGCTACCCAGATGTTGGGCGAAAATACAGGAATCTATATCGGCTATTCCGTGGATACGGGAAGAAATGTCTACCTGCAACCGTCCCTTGCCAGTCAAGGGGTAAAAGGTACGGTCACAAATGCGTTGGCTTCTGCTTTTGTGGGTTCGCTTGGCGGTGGAAAATCATTCTGTAATAACCTGCTGGTGTATTATTCCGTTCTGTTCGGTGGACAGGCAGTTATCCTAGACCCGAAAAGTGAGCGTGGGAACTGGAAAGAAACACTGCCGGAGATTGCAGAAGAAATCAACATTGTAAACATTACCAGTGATTCCAGCAATCAAGGGCTGTTAGACCCGTATGTGATTATGAAAGATGTCAAGGACGCTGAAAGTCTTGCCATTGATATTCTGACGTTCCTTACAGGTATCAGCAGTCGTGATGGCGAAAAGTTTCCTGTCCTTAGAAAAGCTGTCCGCACGGTATCCCAGAATCAGAACCACGGGCTGTTGCAGGTCATTGAGGAACTGCGGAAAGAGGATACCGCCGTATCCCGTAACATTGCAGACCATATCGAAAGTTTTACGGACTATGATTTTGCACAGCTTTTGTTCTCAGACGGTTCGGTTGAAAATGCAATCAGTCTGGATAACCAGCTCAACATCATACAGGTTGCAGATTTGGTTCTGCCGGATAAGGATACTACCTTTGAGGAATACACGACCATTGAACTGTTGTCGGTATCCATCTTAATTGTTATCAGTACCTTTGCCCTTGACTTTATTCACAGTGACCGAAGCATTTTTAAAATCGTGGATTTGGACGAAGCATGGGCGTTCTTAAATGTGGCACAGGGCGAAACACTCTCAAATAAACTGGTGCGTGCTGGTAGAGCCATGAACGCCGGAGTCTATTTCGTGACACAATCCTCTGGGGACGTATCGAAAGAAAGTCTGAAAAATAACATCGGCTTAAAATTTGCGTTCCGTTCCACAGATACCAACGAAATCAAGCAGACCTTAGAGTTTTTCGGATTGGACAGTGAAGATGAAAACAACCAGAAACGGTTGAGGGACTTGGAGAACGGACAATGTTTAATGCAGGATTTATACGGGCGTGTCGGTGTGGTACAGATACACCCTGTCTTTGTAGAACTGCTCCATGCCTTTGATACCAGACCGCCGATAAAAAGTGAGGTGGATTTGGAATGATGAAATCTGTCACAAAAGAAAAGGTATTCCATGTACTGAAACTGGTTCTACTTGCCATAACGGTAACGCTGGTACTGCTGTCCCTGCTTGGGACGGTGGCTCATGCGTCTGGACTGGTCGATGATACAGTCAATGCAGACAATCTTTATTCCAAATATCCGCTTTCCAATTATCAGCTTGATTTCTATGTGGACAATAGCTGGTCTTGGCTTCCGTGGAACTGGCTGGACGGCATTGGAAAATCGGTGCAGTACGGGCTTTACTGTATCACAAATTTTGTCTGGACAATCAGCCTGTATCTTAGCAATGCCACAGGATATGTGGTGCAACAGGCGTATAAGCTGGACTTTATCAATGACATGGCAGACAGTATCGGGAAAAGTATCCAGACACTTGCCGGAGTGACCGAAAACGGATTTTCCAGCAGTGGATTCTATGTGGGATTCCTGCTTATTATCATTCTGATTGTAGGTGTATATACCGCCTATACAGGGCTTCTCAAACGGGAAACAAGCAAGGCACTTCACGCCGTTATCAACTTTGTAGTGGTATTTATCGTATCTGCGTCCTTTATTGCTTATGCTCCCAATTATATCCAGAAAATCAATGATTTCAGTTCAGACATCAGCACCGCTTCTCTGGATTTGGGGACAAAAATCATGCTCCCCGATTCACAAAGCAAAGGCAAGGACAGTGTAGACCTTATCCGTGACAGCCTGTTTGCGATACAGGTAGAAAAACCGTGGCTGTTATTGCAGTTCGGGAACAGCGATACCGAAGAAATCGGGGCTGACCGTGTGGAAGCTCTGGTATCTGCCAGCCCGTCAGACGAAGATGGGGAAACAAGGGAAAATGTCGTCAAAACAGAGATTGAGGATAACGACAATGACAACCTTACCATTCCACAGGTCGTCAACCGTCTTGGCATGGTGTTCTTCCTGCTCATTTTCAATCTCGGTATCACAATCTTTATCTTTCTGCTTACCGGCATGATGTTATTTTCCCAGATACTTTTTATCATATATGCCATGTTTTTGCCTGTCAGCTTTTTACTGTCCATGATACCGACCTATGAGAACATGGCGAAACAGGCAGTTGTCCGTGTATTCAACGCCATTATGACAAGAGCTGGAATCACGCTGATTGTGACCGTGGCATTTTCGATTTCCAGTATGTTCTACAACATTTCCACAGATTATCCGTTCTTCATGGTGGCGTTTTTGCAGATAATCTGTTTTGCCGGAATCTACATGAAGCTCGGAGAGCTAATGAGTATGTTCAGCCTTAATGCCAATGACAGCCAGCAGATAGGTCGCCGGATTTTCCGTAGACCGATGGTGTTCATGCGACACAGGGCAAGACGTATGGAACGCCGAATTGCAAGGGCTGTCGGTGCTGGAAGTGTTGCAGGTGCGATGGCTGGTGCAAGTGTTGCTAGAGCCGGAAAGCCAGCAACGAACCAACCGCCAAAGAAACGTGAAAATACCTCTTCCAGCATGGGAAGCCGTGTCGGTTCTGCGGTAGGTGCTGTGATGGATACGAAAAATAAAGTCCGTGACAGTGCTTCCTCTCTGAAAGAAAATGTGAAAGACTTGCCGACACAGGCTGGTTATGCTGTCCACTCTGCAAAACAGAAAGCAAAGGATAATGTATCAGACTTTAAGCGTGGCGTTGTGGAAGAACGGGAAAACCGACAGGAACAGCGTACACAGAAACGCAATCTGCACAGGGAAAATATCTCACAGAAAAAACAGGAATTGCAGAAAGCACAGGAAGCAAGACAGACAGTTCATGCGAATGGATCAGCGACAGCCGGAGCTACCAGAAGCCATGAACGCCCTGTTGCCACACCTGTTCCAAAACCAGCACAGACCGATATAGTTACGAAGCCGGATATGAAACGTCCTGCTACTTCTCCTGTGGTAAAAAATGCAGAAATCAAGGCTGGAAAAGAAACCGTCCGAACCAATATCAGACAGGAACAGCAGGTCAAAGCTGTTGCCAGAGCGAATCAGCCAAACGTAGCGGAATCCAGCAGTAATCATAAGAAATCTACGGTACAGAAAACACAGGTCAATGGAAAATCTGCCCGTAAAACTGTTACGAAACATTCAGAGAAAGGACGGAAGAAATGAGATTAAAACGTATCCTTATCATAGGTACGATATTTCCTGTCCTTTTCTCCATCGTCCTCTTTTTCGGGATACTGATTTCCGGCGAAGATGACGACAATTCCAACAGTTATTCAACTGTCTACTCTGGCATGAACCTGTCAGCCGATGTCCTCAAACATCAGCCGATGGTAGAAAAATACGCCAGAGAAAACGGTATCACGGAGTATGTGAACGTCCTGCTTGCCATCATACAGGTAGAAAGTGGCGGTACGGCTACCGATGTCATGCAGTCCAGCGAAAGTCTGGGACTACCGCCAAACTCATTAAGTATAGAAGAATCCATTAAGCAGGGGTGTAAATATTTTGCATCCCTGCTTTCTTCCTGTAAAGCCAAAGGTATGAATGACATTAACGTGGTCATTCAATCTTATAACTATGGTGGTGGCTATGCAGACTATGTGGCGAAGAACGGGAAAAAGCACAGCTTCAACCTTGCAGAGAATTTCGCAAAGAATAAATCCGGCGGTACAAAAGTGACCTATACGAACCCAATAGCAGTCAGTAAAAATGGTGGCTGGCGTTATAACTACGGAAATATGTTCTATGTGGAGCTGGTCAACCAATATCTGACCGTGAAGCAGTTCAGCAACGAAACGGTACAGGCGGTTATGAATGAAGCATTGAAGTATCAAGGCTGGAAGTATGTCTACGGTGGCAGTAACCCGAACACCTCTTTTGACTGTTCTGGTCTTACCCAGTGGTGCTACGGAAAAGCCGGAATCAGCCTGCCACGAACCGCACAGGCACAGTATGACGCAACCCAGCATATCCCGTTGTCACAGGCACAGGCTGGCGATTTGGTCTTTTTCCATTCCACCTACAACACCAGTGACTATGTTACCCATGTAGGAATCTATGTGGGTAACAATCAGATGTATCATGCCGGAAATCCAATCGGCTATACCAATTTGACCTCTGCCTACTGGCAACAGCACATCATTTGTGCCGGAAGAATCAAACAATAGAAAGGACTTGAAATATGTTTAAGAAGAAAGAAAAAACAGAGAAAGCACCTAAGAATAAGAAAGTGCGTACCATGAAAGTCGGGACACATAAGAAATCTGTCCTGCTGTTGTGGGCGGTGCTTCTGGCAAGCACCAGTTTTGGTGTGTATAAGAACTTTACCGCCATTGACACCCACACGGTACATGAAAAAGAAATCATTCAGTTAAGATTGAACGATACCAATGGTATTGAGAATTTCGTCAAGAACTTTGCGAAAGCCTACTACTCATGGGATACCAGCAAGGAAGCCATTGAAGCAAGGACAACGGAAATCAGTAAATACCTTACCAAAGAATTACAGGACTTGAACGCCGATACCATCAGAACAGATATACCAACCAGTGCTACCGTTACAAATGTGCTGGTCTGGAATGTGGAACAGTCTGGAATGGACGATTTTACCGTTGCCTACGAAGTAGATCAGCAGGTAAAAGAGGGAGAACAGACACAGGCAGTCACAGAAAACTACACCGTGACCGTTCATGTGGATAAGGACGGTGCAATGGTCATTACCCAGAATCCAACCCTTGCTCCGGCGGTACAGAAATCAAAGTATGAACCGAAAGTACAGGAAACCGATGTCAGTGTCAGTTCCGGCACAGTCAAGGATGCTACCGCTTTCTTGGAAACATTCTTTAAGCTGTACCCGACAGCTACGGAAAAAGAACTTGCTTATTATGTTAAAGATGGTGTGCTTGCTCCTGTATCCGGCGATTATGTATTTTCGGAGCTGGTAAATCCTGTTTTTACCAAAGATGGCGATAATCTTAAGGTCAGTGTGTCTGTGAAGTATCTGGATAACAAGTCGAAAATGACACAAATCTCACAGTATGAGCTTATGCTTCATAAGGACGATAACTGGAAGATTATTAAATAAGACAAAAGGCTTGCTTTCGTATAAACTACGCATAGCAAGCCCTTTATATTTTTTGGAGGGATATTACAAATTAAGATGCTCTCTCATTGTCATAATCCATGTTTCGATTGCTTGTACAAGAATAGCCTGTTGTTCTAAAACGGCTAATCCAGTTTCGGGGATTTCAGGAATATTCTTTTTAAAATTCCTATTTTCCTCTATATATGATTTAAGCATTTTAATATTATTTTCGATATTATCAAGACATAGTTTTTGATTATCTTTGGATAAACTGTCAAGGTTGACAATTACGGCATTAAAATCTAAAAAAATATGAATTGGTTTGCAGGATATATCTAGCATAAGTTTTTCAAATTGAGAATTTCCAGAATCAGTCAATGTGTAAACTGCTTTTTCTGGCATTTTTCCATCTTTAACCTGTGTGCTAGTGATATAGCCTTTTCCCTCTAACTGAATCACTTTTTTGTAGATTGAGGGGGTACTAATTTTTACCCATTTAGAGATGTTTCGATATTCCACCATTTTTTGAATATCGTATGCACTCATGGATTCTTTTTTGAGAATCCCTAATACTATTAAATCAATCGTTGCCATAAATTTTTCCTCCATTTATATTGACAGTTACTATAAAATATAGTAGTATAATTCCTACAGCTAAATATGCTGTAATTTATACTATTATATTTTATAATTCATGTCAAGAGAAAGGAGATTTTTGAATGAACAATCGTAACAACAAAATGGAGTTATTAGGAAATGCTCCGATACCAAAAGCCCTTATGGCTATGGGAATCCCTACCATGTTGGGTATGATGGTAAATGCTATCTACAATCTGGTGGATGCCTATTTTGTAGGTAGTTTGGGTACAAGTCAGATGGGAGCAATCTCAGTAGTTTATCCACTTGGTCAAGTAGTAGTGGGATTAGGCTTACTGTTTGGAAATGGTTCAGCATCTTATCTGTCTAGATTATTAGGAAAGGGTGACAAAGAAAAAGCAAATCAAGTAGCAAGTACGGCATTGTATAGTAGTATTACTGTAGGTGCAATTATGATTATTTTATCCATAATTTTTCTTCGTCCTATTCTTAAATTTTTAGGAGCAACAGACAGTATCATGCCTTACGCTATTACCTATGCCAGCATTTATATTATTTCTTGTATTTTCAATGTGTTTAATGTAACGATGAATAATATTGTAACCAGTGAGGGAGCGGCAAAAACAACTATGTGTGCCTTAATGACTGGTGCAATATTGAATATTGGTTTAGACCCTGTATTCATTTATATATTAAATATGGGTGTTGCAGGAGCGGCAATCGCAACTGCTATTTCACAGATTGTTTCTACATTAGTTTATTTAACATTTATTCTTAGAAAAAAAAGTACCTATCATTTTAGAATTAGGAATTTTTCATTTACAAAAGATATTATGTCAGAGATATTTAAAATCGGAATACCAACACTTGTTTTTCAGATATTAACAAGCCTTTCTATTTCTTTTGTAAATACAAAATCTATGGTCTATGGAGATTCTGTAATTGCTGGTATGGGGGCTGTGACAAGAATTGTTTCTATGGGAAGTTTGATGGTATTTGGATTTATTAAAGGTTTTCAGCCGATTGCCGGATATAGTTATGGTGCAAAGAAATTTTACCGTTTACAAGAAGCAATTAAAACATCAATTTTATGGTCTACCATATTTTGTGTTATTTATGGATTGATATTGGCAATATTTTCAAAAGGAATCATATCACAATTCACAAAAATGGATTTAGATATGATTCGTGTAGGAACTCAATCTTTACGGATAAATGGTTTTTCATTTATGTTGTTTGGCTTCTATACTGTATATTCTTCATTATTACTCGCTCTTGGGAAAGGGTTAGCTGGTTTCTTTTTAGGAGCTTGTCGGCAAGGAATTTGTTTCATACCTGTAATTCTGATTCTTCCAGTATTTTGGGGAATCAACGGCATTATGTACGCCCAGCCAATCGCTGATGTACTTTCTGCTGTGATTACTATTTTTATGGCGGTGCATTTACACAAAGAACTTGCTTTATCAAAACAGAAATTTTTATCTGGACAACAAAATACATAAAGGTTAGGAACGCTTTTATATAACAGAGATTAAAAATATGGTAGGATTAAAAAAACGACATATTAAAAAAATGTTGAAAACTGGTGCTAAAGCAGATGGAGCATCGCTTGCTGATATTCGGACTGATATAGAAGCTACTATTGATGAAGCAATGACCAGCACCGACCCAGAGGTACAAGCGAATTTCAGAAAGTTGTTTAGAAATAAGCGTCCCACACCAGAGGAATATATTTATACGATTACAAAAAAGACAA
>OKRU01004369.1_pt1 | contig 10308 bp, 7 predicted proteins | sample 1601131 | NCBI WGS metagenome assembly OKRU01 (sample SAMEA3541558, study PRJEB24748) | human gut metagenome | biome: human gut; feature: human-associated habitat; material: faeces | place: China | collected 2012 | reverse complement strand
AGGTCTATGACGATACCATCGTCATGATCGACACCTTCCTCGCCAAGGTCACCTATGTTGCTCCTGCCGCTTATGACGCTCAGGGCCACCTGCGCACCGAGGCTACCATCAAGCTCGATGTCTATGCCACCAAGGGCTCCACTGCTGCTACCACGCTCACCCTCACCAACGGCGAGGATGCGTATCCGTATGCTGTCGGCGATTACGTTCTCCTGAACGCCTACACCAACGCTGCTAACAACGCTACCGAGAGCGGCCTCATCAAGACCGCCGCTGACAAGTACGGCGAGATCGTTTCCAAGGCCACTTCCATTGACGGCGCTCAGAGCGTGATCTACTACAACGCCAAGCAGCACAACGTCGAGGGCACTGTCTATGACGATGCTGCCAAGTTCTACTTCGACAACGCGGTGGCCAGCACCAACAAGTTCACCTGGTTCTTCGATCAGTACAACAACCTCATCGGTAACGTTGAGATCGCTGCTGCTACCAGCTACGGCGTCATCAACTCCATCTGGTGGGCTGGCAACGCTGCGGACGGTTCCGGCGTTGCTAAGGCGAATGTCACCTACATGGACGGCACCACCGCTGTGGTCGACCTGAGCAAGATGACCTACTTCGACGATACTGCTTCCGGCGTTGGGGCCCCCAAGATTGCGACCGGTAAGGTCACCCACAGCACCGGCATCCAGGACAAGGTCATGAAGGGTGATGGTGACTACTTCTACGTTGACTCCTACATCAACACCAACGCTGTCTGTGATGTCAACGGTATCCTGAACGGCCACCTCTTCCAGTTCACCACCCAGGCAAACGGCACTCTCGCCGCTGTCGAAGTCGCTACCGGTGTTGACGCCAAGTTCTTCAACGAGAACCTGTTCGTCAGCAAGAACACCCAGTACAACGGCAAAAACCTGATCGTTGACGATGCCACCGTCTTCCTGGTCCGCAACAACACTACCAATCCCTACACCTTCAAGTCCATCGTTGGTCTCGGCAACATCGACAACTATGCTGAGACTGAGGTCGACTTCGTCGATCTGAACGGTGATAAGGTCGCCGATTACGTCTACGTCATCGCCGATCCCGTTGCCGCCAAGGTCACCAGCCTCTTCTACTATGCCAACGAGCAGGTCTCCTATGACGCCAAGACCGGTGTCTACACCATCCCCGGCTACGTTGACGGCGTGAAGGGCAACATCTACGGCTCCAAGGACGACGCTATCGTCCTCACCCTGTTCAACGCCCTCAGAACCCAGGCTACCAATAAGGTCGCCGGCGGTCTCTTCAAGGTCGCTCTGAGCAACAACTACGTCAAGGATTATGTCGCCATCGCTGCGATCGGCACTGAGTCCTCCACCACCGCTGCCATCACCGCCTTCACCGGCTATCCCATGGCTGCTGCCTACACCGGTTACACCGTTAAGGTCGACTCCATCGTGGGCGCTGACAAGGACACCTACAAGAACTCTGTCTACACCGACTATGTCGATGGCACCATCACTGGCGACAAGTTCTACACGGTTTCCGGCAACGGCGTTGACGGCCTGACCAAGATGCCTCTGGCTCTCGGCGACGTCACCACGCAGAACGTCATCGTTGTTTACAACGCTGATCCCCCTGACACCTACGCCCCCCTCAACCGTCTGGCGCTCCAGGTTTACGCTGTGAACAAGGTCGACACCTCCACCAACCCCGATCCTCTCGCTACCTCTTACACCTACACCCTGAACATCGTGAATAAGGACACCGGTGCTGTTCTCCAGTCCTACGCCAAGACTGTTAAGAATCCCGTTAATGGCACCTACACCATCACCCTTGCTGATGCTGCTGCTGAGTTCGGCGTCTCTACCGCCAAGCTCACCGCTTTCGGTCCCGACTCCATCACCCTCACCATCGACAGCGCTGCTGGCAAGCTCACTGATTCTGGTGTTCTCAACGCTTACTACGCCAACTAATCATTGACGTAAGCGCAAAAAATCTCTGAATAGAGTTTCAGCCCTCGGCTCTTTTGAGCCGGGGGCTGTTTTTTGTTTTTCTGCGTCTCAGTCCGCGTCACAGCCGAGCACCACATAATAATATGTTTTGCCCGCCTCATTGAACTGAATGGCGGGCGGGGCGAAATACTGATCCTCTTCCTGCTGGCAGAACCAGCTTACGCTGCTGTTGTCCCATATCGCCGCGTTGCCCCGGTTATTCGAGTTGTAAAACCCGCTGACACCGCGCAGCGCCCAGTGCTGCGTGTCGCTCTGCTCGCTCACCATCACAAGCAGCGGGTAAAAGCCGCAGTCGATCTTGTTGGGATTTTCCGCGCCGCTCAGACCATTGCCGGCGTAGCTGCCGTATTTGATGCGGCAGATTTTACCGTTTGCGATCGTCTGCGCCAATGCCGTGATGCGCTCCGCCGCCGTGCTGTCGGCCTCGCTGCGCGCGTCGGTCTCAGCCTTGAGCGCCGCGTCGATGCTCGCAAACGCGGCATTGAAGTCCTGCATTTTGATCGGGTCCGTCTTGACCCATTGCGGAAGTTTGTAATTTGTTGTCGTCTCCATGCTCTTTCCCCCAAATTTTGATAATGTTGGAAAAGGCAGCCCACACCCCCCTGCAAACGCGGGAACACTGATGCATGATTTGCCTTTTCATGATACGCCGTATCATGAAGCAGCGTTGCACACAACGCGGCAAAAAGTTGTACCGCCTCCGGTATTAGAATTCACGATACCACAAATTGCCGCGTTTTGTGCAACGATCCCCGTTGTGCGTGGGAACTTTTTCGGCTATCATACGTCTATAGAAGTATCCGAAAGAAATGAGGAACGAACGATGAAGAAGCTCCTTTCCCTCCTGCTCCCGCTCGCGCTCCTGCTCTCCCTGACCGCCTGCGGCGAAAAAAGCACAGACGAGGCCGCGCGCCAAACCCCGCCAACACTGACGGTGACAGGCGCAAACGCTTGCAGCGTCACCCTCAAAAGCAGCAGCTACGACTGGACCTACCCCCAGGGCCTACAGAGCATGACCGTCATTGCCTGCGGCGCGCACCCGCTGGACGAAACCTCCCGTGACATCACACCTGTACTGGAAATGCCCTTTACAGTGTCGGCCGCCTATTTCTACACCGTAACGCTCGATTTCGGCGATAATTCGCCCGATTCCGTCAGTCTCCGCTGCTGGCCGTCCGACGCCTGGGGCAGCACCGGCATGCCGTCCGAGACCGTGACCGCCCAGCGGCAGGATAACGGCACATTCCGCGCAGAACTGCCGCAAAGCGACGGCATTTTCGCCGTCGACGCGCTCTGGGACGGCAGCAGCGCGACCTACACCTTCTGCACGCAGGCGGAGGGGAGCGAAGAGCTCCACCCGGGCGCGGTGCTCAGCATCGGCGAGAGCGAGGACATCCGCAAGATCGACATCTCGTGGCGCAGCGGCAGCGTGAACATCTATACCGCCGAGCAGAGCGCGCAGATCAGCGTGAAGGAGGAATCCACCGCGCCGCTCGCCGAGAGCGAGAAGATGGTCTGCGCGATCGACGGCGACACGCTGCGCATCCGCTTCCTCGGCGATGCCTACCGCGGCAGCTACGATGGGAAAAAGTATCTCGACGTGGGACTTCCGGCGGAGTTGGTCAGCGCCGGTCACTTTGAGGAGATCGAAGTCGAAACGACGGACGCCTACGCCTATGTGAGCGCCGATGCGCAGAAGATCGACCTTTCGACCGTCGGCGGCGACGCGCGCGTGATGTGCGCAAGCTGCCCCGCGGTTGAGATCGAGACGGTGAGCGGCAGCGTGGGCGTGGTGGACGGCACGTGGGCAAGGGTCGATATTTCGACGCTCTCCGGCGCGATCGAGCTTGCAGGCGAAGTGGAAAATGCCGAGATCGAAACCGCGAGCGGCAAGGTGGATATCGCCGGCGCGCTCGGCGCGCTGGACTTCGAAAGCGTCAGCGGCAACCTGATTTTGGCTACCGAGCGTGCGCTGCGCCTTGATGCCGAAACGGAGAGCGGCAGCATCTATCTGACCCTTCCCGCGCAGGACGGCTTCACCCTTGACTATGAAACGGAAAAGGGCTCCTTCGACTCCGCACTCACCGAGCGCGAGGGCACGCTCATCGCCTGCGGCGATCACGAAACACACTACACCGTGCCCGCGCTCGAGGGCGGTGAGATGAGCGAGCTGGAAATTTCGACGGCCAGCGGCACGCTGACGATCAAAGCCTCTTCCTCCGGCAGCAACTAAAGCGCAAAAAAGAGAGCGGCAGCGCCGCTCTCTTTTTTCGCTATTTCTCGTCGATTGCAAGCCACGTCTGGTCAAAGCCGTAGGGGAGCAGCTCCTTGATGTGCAGGTGCTTTTCCTCGTTGTCCTTGTTCAGGCACACGACCTCCATGTCGGGGCCGAACTCGTAGAGCACCTGACGGCACGCGCCGCAGGGGTAGCAGTAGTCGTCGCTGCGCCCAGCGATGACGATGCGCTTGAAGCGCCGGTGCCCCTCGCTCACGGCCTTAAACGCCGCGGTGCGCTCGGCGCAGTTCGTCAGGCCGTAGCTCGAATTTTCGATGTTGCAGCCGGTGAAGACCGCGCCGTCCTCACATTCGAGTGCCGCGCCCACGGGGAAGTGGGAGTACGGCACATACGCCATGTCCAGCATGGCGACGGCCTTCACCTTGAGTTCTTCTAACGTTGCCATAATAACGCCTCCTCACCAGTCTACGCCGAGATCGGGACGGACTTGCGTATCCATGATGTCCTCGGCGTTATAGAATTGCAGATAGCGGCTGCGCGAGTGGCGCAGCGTGGTGCCGTCCGGATGCAGACGGTCGCAGATGACGGCGGAAATGTCGGGTTTCACATAGCTGAACGAACTCGTGCCGACGCTCGCGAAGATGCGGAAGCCCTGGCTTTGCAGGTACTGGAAGCGCTCGCCGGTCTGGTGCCAGTCATCACCGTCGGGACGGCCGCCGTGCGGATAGAACAAAATCTGCGTGGGGCCGACGAGCGAGCCGACCTCGTCCGCCCAGCGCTCGGTGTCGTTGATGACGGTCTGGAGCGGTTTGGTGTCGAGGCGGATGTGGCCCCAGGTGTGGCTGCCGAACGTCCAACCGGTCTCCTTCAAACGCGCTATGACGGGCTTGACGGCCTCAATCTCGCTCGCGCGGTAGGCATCGAACGCGGGGCGGTCGGGCGAATCTGCCGCGATGTCGCGGTCATCCTGCGTGCGATAGCCTAAAATACCCTGATAGCCCGTCAGCGAGAAGATGGCCTTCGCGCCGTTCAGCGAAAAGTCGGGGTGCTCGTAGACAAACTGGTCGAGAATGGGCGTTGCGTCGAGTTCCTTGGTCAAAAAGGTCTCATTTGTGTACGGATCGGTGCACTGCGCCCAGATCTCGCCGTCCTCGCCGACGACGAGCTTGCTCGTGAAGCCTTCGTCGAGCATGTAGGGGTAGTAGTTTACGTCGTCAAAGCTGATGATGAGCGGCTTTTTGCCCTCTGGCAGCATCAGGGTGTTTCGCACCATGTGCGTGCCGGACTCGTCCGTCACCTCGCTCCAGACGTCTTCCATCGCGACTAAGATGTAGCCCTTGTCGTACACGGACTGCAAAATTTTGTTGTATTCGTCGACCGTCACCATCCAGTCGTCGAGGCCGTAGCGCTGGTCCTGACTGGCATTGCAGTCGTGGAAGGCCCACTGCGGGTAGGCGATGATCGGGTGGAAAAAGAGGTGCTCCACCACCTGATCCGGCCCCCAGGCCTGCGTGAGCTGGTCCTCGGACCAGTAGCTGCGCACGGCGTCGTAGGGGTCAGTTGTATCGTCAGTATTGTTGTCGGTGTCGCTGCCATTCTCGTCCGTGACGGTCTGATCGTCGCCGTCGGACGGCGTCGTCTTATCGCCGCAGGCGGTCAGCAGCGACAGCACCATCAGCGCGCTGAGCAGCAGTGCAAAAAAGTGTTTCATGTCAAAATCTCCTCTCTCAAAACTGCGCGGTCATTATAGCAGACTTCACTTCTTTTGACTACACCTTTGGCGCTTTTGTTCCCATTTGTAACTATTTACCACAAATAATGAAAGCGTCACAGCTTTTCGCATCCGCAGACGCGAAATGATTTCGAATCGTTTTTTGGCGCGACATGCGCGTGCCAAAAAACTCTTCTCGCGCAGCGAGTGTCGAGCCGTAGGCGAGGCACAGAGCGGAGTGAAAACGCTTCAAAAGGCAGGCCTTGGCCTGACTTTTGCGTAGTTCACAAACTGTTTACACTGCCTCCTATTGACAATGGGAAATGTCGGTGGTACACTGCGTTTAGCACTCGAGGGAAAGGAGTGCTAAAGCTACGAAAGGAGCGCGGCGTATGGACTTGACCGAGCGCAAAAAGCAGATTCTCAAGCGCGTTGTCGAGGATTACATCGCCGCGGCTGAGCCGGTCGGCTCCAAGGCGCTGGCCGAGGAGATGGGCGGTTCGGTGAGCTCCGCGACCATCCGCAACGAGCTTGCAGACCTGGTCGAAATGGGCTACCTTGAGCAGCCGCACACGTCCGCCGGACGCGTGCCGTCGCCGAAAGGTTACCGCTTGTACGTCAACGAGCTGATGGAAAAGCGCGAGGTCTCCGAAACAGAAGCGGAGGAGATCAACGAGCAGCTAAAGTCCAAGTTCAGCGGCACGGACAGCGTGATCGCCAAGGCGGGGCAGATGGTGTCGAGCATCGTCAATTACCCCGTGTACAGCGTGACGGGCGGACGGCGCGAGGCGAGCGTCAAGCGCTTTGAGCTCATCGCGGTCGATGAAATGAGCTTCATCGTCGTGGTGATGGGCGAGGATAACCGCGTGAAGAGCCAGCTCCAGCGCTCGGACCTCCCGTTCGACAGCCAGCGGCTTGCGGACGTCAAGGAGCTTTTGAACACGCACTTCACCGGCCGGAGCGCCGATGAGATGAGCGCAAGGCTGATGAGCCTTTCCGAGCAGCTTTCGCCCGAGCTATTTTTAGTGGTGTCCAAAGCGGTCGAATATGCGATCGGTGTGCTCGAGCAGAGCGCGCAGCGCAATGTGGAGACCGCGGGCGCGAGCCAGATCTTGAAAATGCCTGAGTACCGCGATGTCGACAAGGCGCACGATCTCGTGACATTCCTTGTGGATAACAAGGAAGAGCTTCCCGTGCCGGATGACGGAGCGCCGCTCAAGATCCTGATCGGGCCGGAAAACGTGAACGAGGCGCTCAAGGAAACGAGCGTGGTCGTCGCCAGCTACGATATCGGCGACGGGATGCGCGGCCTCGTCGGTGTGGTGGGTCCCACCAGAATGGACTACGCCACCGTGACGGCGCGGCTGAGTTATTTTGCAGACAGCCTGACGCGGATGTTCGGCAAGAACGAGCTTCCGCCCAGGGAAGAAGATAAGGAGTAAGAAATGGGTAAGAAAGACAAGCAGAACGCGGCGGAGAGCACGCCGGAAAAGAACACGGCGCAGCAGCCGACAGCAGACGAGGCGGCCAAGACCGCAGAGACCGCCAAGGCTGACGAGACCGCTGAGAAGAGCGCGGAGCCCGAGACCTTCACCGTCACGCGCGAGCAGATGGAGAAGATGGAAGGCCTTGCCAAGTCGCTTGCCGACGAGCAGGACAAATACCTGCGCCTTGCCGCCGAGTACGACAACTACCGCAAGCGCACTGCGAAGGAAAAGGAAGGCCTTTACGCTGATGCGAAGATCGACACGATCAAGGCGCTGCTGGGCGTTTACGATAACCTCGAGCGCGGCCTTGCCCAGTACGGCGACGAGGAGTCGCCCCACCGCAAGGGCCTTGAAATGGTGTTCAACCAGTTCAAAGAGAGCCTCAAAAAGCTGGGTGTTGAAACGATGGACGCCGTGGGTCAGCCCTTTGACCCTGAAAAGCACAACGCCGTGATGCATGTGGAAGACGAAAACTACGGCGAAAATACCGTGGTCGAGGTGCTTCAGCAGGGCTTCACGCTGGGAGATAAGGTGCTGCGATTTGCCATTGTAAAAGTGGCCAATTAAAGTGCAAATTCCGCGCGGAAGCGCGAAATGATAAATTTATTTCGTTAACAAAAAAATTAAGATAGATCTTAGGAGGACAACATTATGTCTAAAGTTATCGGTATTGACCTTGGTACTACCAACTCTTGTGTGGCCGTGATGGAAGGCGGCGAAGCCGTCGTCATCCCCAACGCCGAAGGCAACCGCACCACCCCGTCCGTCGTCGCGTTCAGTAAGACCGGCGAGCGTATGGTCGGTCAGGTCGCAAAGCGTCAGGCCATCACCAACCCCGACCGCACGATCTCTTCGATCAAGCGCGAGATGGGCTCTGATTATAAAGTCGAGGTCGACGGTAAGAAGTACACCCCGCAGGAGATCAGCGCGATGATCCTGCAGAAGCTCAAGAGCGACGCTGAGGCTTACCTCGGCGGCCCCGTGAGCGAAGCCGTCATCACCGTTCCCGCTTACTTCACCGATGCGCAGCGTCAGGCGACCAAGGACGCCGGTAAGATCGCCGGCCTCGAGGTCAAGCGTATCATCAACGAGCCGACGGCCGCGGCCCTCGCCTACGGCGTCGACAAGGAGCAGAGCCAGAAGGTCATGGTCTACGACCTCGGCGGCGGTACGTTCGATGTCTCCATCCTCGATATCGACGACGGCGTTATTGAAGTTCTGGCCACCGCGGGCAACAACCGCCTCGGCGGCGACGACTTCGATGAGTGCATCATGAAGTGGATGGTCAGCGAGTTCAAGCGTACCGACGGCGTCGACCTCAGCGGCGACAAGGTCGCCATGCAGCGCCTGAAGGAAGCTGCCGAGAAGGCCAAGATCGAGCTCTCCGGCGTGACCTCCACCAATATTAACCTCCCGTATATCACGGCCGACGCTACCGGCCCGAAGCACCTCGACCTGACCCTCACGCGCGCTAAGTTCAACGAGCTGACCGCGCACCTGGTCGAAGCCACTGCCGGCCCTGTCCGTCAGGCGCTCAGCGATGCGGGCCTCACCGGCAACGACATCCACAAGGTCCTGATGGTCGGCGGCTCCAGCCGTATCCCCGCCGTGCAGGAAATGGTCAAGAAGCTCACCGGCAAGGAAGGCTTCAAGGGCATCAACCCCGATGAGTGCGTCGCCATGGGCGCTGCTCTTCAGGCGGGCGTTCTGACCGGCGATGTCAAGGGCCTGCTGCTGCTCGACGTCACCCCGCTGTCCCTCGGCATTGAGACCATGGGCGGCGTTTGCACCAAGCTCATCGACCGCAACACCACCATCCCCGTGAAGAAGAGCCAGATCTTCTCCACCGCTGCCGATAACCAGACGAGCGTTGAGGTCAACGTTCTGCAGGGCGAGCGTGAGATGGCCGCTGCCAACAAGAGCCTCGGCCGCTTCCACCTCGATGGCATCGCTCCGGCCCGCCGCGGCGTGCCTCAGATCGAGGTCACATTCGATATCGACGCCAACGGCATCGTGAACGTCAGCGCGAAGGATCTCGGCACCGGCACCGAGCAGCACATCACCATCACCTCTTCCTCCAACATGAGCAAGGAGGATATCGAAAAGGCCGTCAAGGACGCCGAGCAGTACGCCGCTGAAGATGCCAAGATCAAGGAAAAGGTCGAAGTCCGCAACCAGGCCGACCAGATGGTCTACCAGAGCGAGAAGACCCTCGGCGAAGTGGGCGACAAGATCCCCGCGGACGAGAAGGCCAAGGTCCAGAGTGGTATCGACAAGCTGAAGGAAGTCCTCAAGGGCGACGACACCGACGCCATCAAGAGCGCGACCGAAGAGCTCACGCAGATGTTCTACCAGATGAGCGAGAAGCTCTATCAGCAGGCGAACCCGCAGGGCGGCGCACAGGCCGGTCCTGACATGGGCGGCCAGAACGGCGGCGCGCAGACCGGCCCGAACGGTCAGCAGTATTATGATGCTGACTACAAGGTCGTGGATGACGACGAGAACAACAAGAAGTAATTTGAAACCGATCGACGCAGCGGGGACAGTTTATACTGCCCCCGATTGCGGCGTTTTTAGGAGCGTAGTCTATGGCTGAAAATAAAAGAGACTATTACGAGGTGCTCGGCGTTTCCAAGGGCGCTTCGGAAGAAGAGATCAAAAAAGCATACAAAAAGCTCGCACGCAAGTATCACCCCGACATGAACCCCGGCGACAAGGAAGCCGAGGAGAAGTTCAAGGAGATCAACGAGGCGAACGAGGTTTTGAGCGACCCGGACAAGAAGGCGCGCTACGACCAGTTCGGCTTTGCCGGCGTGGACCCGAACTACGGGGCCGGTGCAGGCGGCGGCGCTTACGGTGCAGGCGGCTTCGACTTCG
>OKRU01004366.1_pt1 | contig 10310 bp, 10 predicted proteins | sample 1601131 | NCBI WGS metagenome assembly OKRU01 (sample SAMEA3541558, study PRJEB24748) | human gut metagenome | biome: human gut; feature: human-associated habitat; material: faeces | place: China | collected 2012 | reverse complement strand
AAGGCTGCTATAGAGGAAAACGGCCTTAAGCCGCTATCACGCCCGGTTCGCGGCGGTACAGACGGTGCACGTTTATCATTCATGGGACTTCCTTGTCCAAACCTCGGTACCGGCGGCTACGGCTTCCACGGCCCGTTTGAGCACATATCAGTGGAGGGTATGGAGACTGCGGTTAATATAATCAAATCAATTGTGAAGCATGTGCTGATGCTGGCTGACGCGTAATTTTGACACATGTTTCAGAAGGGAGACCATATGGTAGTACTTGCAGCACTTATCATTTTTGCGGTTGTTGGTGGAATATTTGTAAATTATCTTCGCAGAAATCAAAATGATATCGGCGGAGGAATGGGAAAAGATTACATGAAAGAGCATTGGGGAATCGATGACGACAAGTAATCAAAATACCGGGCAACACATTTTGTGTCCCGGTATTTTTTATACAACCATCGTAACTATTCAGAACCACTGAGAATAAGAAAAGCTGATGCGTCATCAGAAAAGCCTGACTTTGCTATCGTGAATTTGCAGGCTCCATGTTCACAGAGCGGCCCTTTATCTTTGCATTCTTCATGGCATTGAGCACTTCCTTGCCATACTCAGCCGGCACCTCAACAAATGTATACTTGTCGTACATGTCGATTGCACCGACAAGCCTGCCAGGCATGCCTGACTCGCCTGCAATGGCACCTAAAATATCGCCCGGCTTTATCTTGTCCTTCTTTCCGACGTTGATAAACAGGCGAACCATGCCATCCTCAGCTCCTGTATTGTGGAAATCATAGTCGTCCTTTGATTCAGCTGTGGATATCTCTGAAGCACCCATAGCCTGGTATAAAAATGCCGCCGCTATATCCATTGCCGTGTAATCTGACTCATTTATCTGATTCTCTATAATATCAATGACACTTGTGAGATTTTCCTCATCTATAATGGTGGAAATCTGGTCCATAATCTTTTCTGCCCTGATTTTGGCAACATCATCAGATGATGGAATTGGCTGTGCATAGATTTTTGTCTTGCAGTAGCGCTGTATGTCCTTGAGCTTATAAACCTCCTTGCCCTTTACAAAGGAGAATGCCTTTCCACAGCGGCCTGCTCTACCTGTACGGCCGATTCTATGTACATAATACTCGTCATCCTGAGGCAGATCATAATTGAAAACAGCCTCCACATCATCCACATCAATTCCGCGCGCTGCGACATCCGTGGCAATAAGAATATCTGTCTTTCCGTTTCTGAAGTTCTTCATGACACGATCTCTCTGCACCTGCTTCATATCGCCATGAAGTCCTTCTGCACTGTAGCCGCGTCCGCAAAGCTCATATGCCAGCTCGTCGACCATCTTCTTGGTGTTGCAGAATACAAGTGAGAGCTTTGGATTATAGTAATCCAACAGTCTTGTGAGTACATCTATCTTGTCCTTGCGCTTCACATCATAATAATACTGGTCGATATTTGCAACTGTCAGCTCTTTTTTCACAATCTTGATATTGATAGCATCATGCTGATATTTTCTTGTTATTTCCAAAATAGGCTTTGGCATTGTTGCCGAGAAAAGTACTGTCTGATGCTCCTGTGGCAGGTATTCGAGCACTGTCTCGATGTCCTCCCTAAAGCCCATGTTAAGCATCTCGTCTGCCTCGTCGAGCACTATTGTCTTTACATGGTCAGGCCTGATTGTCTTTCTCCTGAGATGATCCATAAGACGCCCCGGGGTTCCGATAATAATCTGCACACCGCCCTTAAGTGCCTTAATCTGGCGGCTGATATCCTGTCCTCCGTATACCGGAAGTACCTTCACACCATGCATATATTTTGCAAGCTTCCTGATTTCATCTGCCACCTGGATGGCAAGCTCCCTTGTAGGAGAGAGGATGATAACCTGTGTCTTGTGACTTGATGCATCAACGCTCTCAAGCACCGGAATACCAAAGGCTGCTGTCTTTCCTGTTCCGGTCTGCGCCTGTCCGATTACATCCCTGCCCGAAAGCACTGCCGGAATTCCCTGAGCCTGTATTGGAGTTGCCTCCTCAAAGCCCATATCCTTGATGCCTCGCAAAATCTTAGGGTTTAGTTCTAATTCGTCAAATCTGATTGTTTCCATATATTTTTTATATTTCCTTTCAAAAAAATAAAGTGTGCATATTTTTATAACATGCACACTTTAACATATTTGTGAGATAATTACAAAATATTATTTCTACATGCTGCTAAATAAAGCGGCTATCTCATCCGGTGTCAGATTACGATTTGTGTTATTCAAATCTACAACCGGAGACTTTGCCGGTTCCGTAATCACTTCCTCTGCCGGTTTTGATTCAGGTTCTGTCGCACCTGCGTTTGCACTTGCAAAAAATGCTGCTATTTCATCTGCACTCAGCTGGCGGTTCGGATCGCTGTTTGTCGTATCTGCAACAGCTTCTTCTGCAACAGGGCTTGGCTCTACTACCTGTTCAGGTTCAGGTACATGTGGTGCCTCTGTGACAGGTTCCGTAATCACTTTCTCTGCCGGCTCTGATTCAGGTTCTGTCGCACTTGCGTTTGCACTTGCAAAAAGTGCTGCTATTTCATCTGCACTCAGCTGACGGTTCGGATCGCTGTTTGTCGTATCTGCAACAGCTTCTTCTGCAACAGGGCTTGGCTCAACTACCGGCTCCGGTTCAGGTGCCTCTATGACCGGCTCCGGCTCGATTACCGCAACAGGCTCTGGCTCAGCTATCGCGGCTTCCTCTACGACAGGTTCAGGTATCGCCTCCATGGCCGGTGCTGATTGTGGTGCATCGGTCGTTTGCTTAGGCATCTCAACATTTGCTGTAAACTGAATAGGATTTGCTGTGATTGCCTGACTCAGACGGATTTCCATATCCTTTATGCTGTCAGACAGAACCTGCTGCTTTTCCATAATGTCCTTGAGGTTATCATAAATCACATTTTTCTGGTTCTCAATAATGAAATCATTGCTCTCCTTGAGCTTATTCTCAAGATGTTCAAACGTCTCCATAAGCTGTTCATTGGAGTTCATAATCGCATCAGCATTTTCCTTATTCCTGTTGATGACAACCTTTGCAATTCCCTTCTGTGCATTGATGATATCCTCAGTCGGAATCTTTGACTCCTTCTGCAGTATCTCAATCTTTTCCTCTATCTCATCAAAGTACTTCCTAAGCATGAGGTAAGATGCCTTTTCCGACTTAAAAATACTGTCATACTGTTCCTCCCTCCTGTCCTCCTTTAGAGCACTCAGTGAGAAAAATCCGCTTATCACTCCCCACAGGCAAATCATAAAGATAACTGTGATTGCTGCAATGAGCATGTATTCCTTTGGATAATTAATTATCGCATAAAAATCCGCCAAAAGAACCAGCGTGGAAATAAGAATTAGAAATATAACCTGTATTTTTGCCTTTTTTTGCTTTTTATCCTGCATATGCTTCCCCTTCCCGGGCCTGACGCTATCCGCGACAGCCGTACCGCATGATGGCTGTGGATAATACAAGTCCCAGTACATTTATCCTAATGTATCTATTATAGCGTTTATTTGCTGTAATGTCGATTGTTTTTAATGATTTTTCAGACATTTTCCAAGTATCCATGTTTTCCGAATAGCGTACGTATATACTGATGTTAGTATATTTTTTCATTTACTCCCCCGATAATTGTAATCCTTTATTGCAGTTACGGTTGACAATCGACATCTTTTCATGTTAATGTGTTAACCGTATAAAAATTACCATGAAATTTACAAAAAGGAGATTTTATCATGAACCAGACAGAAACTATAGACTACAAGCATGGGAAGACCTATGCCATAACGGTAACAGCTCTCATGACAGCTGTCACATGTATTCTTGCACCATTATCCATCCCGATTGGACCAGTACCGATTTCACTGACAAACCTGGCCATATATATTTCATTATATCTGCTCGGATGGAAACGCGGAACTATAAGCTACCTGATTTACCTGCTTATCGGACTTGTCGGAATCCCTGTATTTTCAGGCTTCACCGGTGGCCCAGCTAAGCTTGCCGGCCCTACAGGCGGATATATCATCGGTTTTATCGCCATGGCAATCATTGCAGGACTTGTAATCGATCATTTCCACCAGCCTTGGCTCCAGCTCATTGGTATGATTGTCGGAACTATCATATGCTATGTGCTCGGTACAGCATGGTTCTGCTTTGAGGCAAAAAGCACAGTCAGCGGTGCACTCTCAATATGTGTATTCCCATTTATCCCGGGCGATCTGATAAAAATGATAATTGCCATGCTTATAGGACCGGCTATTAAAAAAAGACTTCGCTAAACATCAACTCCAAGCTTTCTAAGCTCCTGATACAGGCGCGCTACCGGAAGCCCTACCACATTATTGTAATCACCATGTATTCCCTTAATGTGGATGGCAAAGCGTCCCTGTATCCCGTAGCTTCCTGCTTTATCCATCGGATCCCCGCTTGAAATATAGCGGTCAATTTCCTCTTCCGTCAATGTATACATGTTGACATCCGTCTTCTCATAAAAGCAGTGTTCTCCTGTTCTTCCGGCTTTGTCAATAAAAACAAACGTTACCCCTGTATAGACACTGTGCGTTTTTCCCGAAAGCATCGAAAGCATACGCCTGGCATCTTCTTCGTCCTTCGGCTTTCCAAGAATCTGATTCTCATAAGCCACTACCGTATCCGCTCCGATTACAAGAATATCCTGCGGTGTCACAAGCTCTGCATGCTGTTCATTGTAGGTAAGCACACCTGACGCTACCTCCTCTGCCTTTTGACGGGATAGCTCCATGACAACCGCAGATGGCTCCTCCTCTGTGATTATCTCTTCTCCCTTTGCAGGACAGACAACAAACTCTGCCCCAATCTGCTCTAATAATTCCTTTCGGCGCGGTGATGCCGACGCCAATATTATCTGACTCATATTTGTTTTAACCTTTTCCTTCAACTCTGATTTTGGAGCTTTTTCATCGCACGCTTTGCCTCATACATTTTATTTTTGTTACACTAATATTTTCACTCATAATATTCTTCTCCCAAAATCTATCATCGTTTACCAAATTTTTTCTTTTTCATATCTTAACACACAAAAATAATTTAAAAAAGAACAAATTAATCCCGAATGGCTTATTTATCTAAAAAAACATTCGGGATTAAAATAAATTTTATATCTGATTTTTGATTATCCGCATAAACACTATACTTTCAAGCATTTTGAAATATAGGAAAGCACTCATTTTACCACGAATTTACCACGATTGAATGAGCCTTGATATGACGTAAGAATTTGAAAAGGACACCGTATAGTTTGGTGTCCTTTTACATGAAAATCATTAGTCGCTATTGATTGTTATTATACATTTTGTTAATTGTTCTTATTTCTTTTACGTTTTTTACCGAATAAAACAGCTAATACACCGGTTGAACCAGCAAACATAGAAGTAAACAATCCTACGTTTGTCATATCACCTGTTTTTACAGGGTTCTTTTGTCCGCTAGGCTTTGTTGGAGTAGTTGGCTTGCTCGGTTTCTGTGGCTGTTGTGGACTTACAGGTTTATTTGTTGCTTTTTCTTTTACGGTAACTGTAATTGTTTTTTCAGTAATTGCACCATTTTTATCTACTACACGGAAAGTTACATGATAAGTGCCAGCCTTAGAAGTATCTACATCATTTGCAATAATGTTATCTTTTGTTAAAATAATCGTTCCGTCCTCTTTATCTGTTGCTGTCACATTTGCCAATGGATCGAACGTATCGCCTACATTCAATGTAACATCATTTGCTGAAATGATTGGAGCAGAGTTAAGGTCGCCTGTATTTTGTTTCACAGTTACAGTAATCGTTTTTTTAGCAGAAGCTCCGTTTTTATCTGTTACTTTATAAGTCACATGGTAAGTACCAGCCTTAGAAGTATCTACATCATTTGCAACAATATTATCTTTTGTCAAAGTGATAGTTCCGTCCTCTTTATCTGTTGCTGTTACATTTGCCAATGGGTCGAAAGTATCGCCTACATTCAATGTAACATCATTTGCAGAAATAGTTGGTGCTGTATTATCTTCTCCTTGTGAGTTTAACGATAATTCTACTTTTAAAACAACGTTTCCGTCTTTATAAGTACCGCAATCATACTCATAAGTAACTGGTTTTTTTACATCATCTACCGTTATAATTCCTGTATCTTTATCTAAAGTTCCATTTGCAGTAACTTTTACTTTTGAAATATCTATTCCTTGTTCAACATCTTTTTTTAAGTCGATTTTATTCCCTTTAATATCAATATAACCGTTGCCTACAAAAGCATGATTATTTTCAAGAACTTTATTCTCTCCGACATTTAACCAGTATAAATCATCGCAAATTAATTTTTTAATTTTTGTGTTTTTACTTATATCAAGACCTCTTATCCCTTGTTCAAAAATTTCACCGCAACGTAGCATTTCAAGTTCTAAATTATTGCTTAAATCTAATTTTTTAATAGTTGTATCATGACAAAAAAGGCGTGTCAGTTTTGTGTTTTTTGTTACATCTAATTCAGCTATATTTGTCATATAACATGATAGTTGTTTCAAATTAGGGTTCTTACTTATATCAAGTGTTTTTACTTTTGTATCTCCTATATCTAAAGTGACTAATTGCGGATTATGTGTGACATCAAGTTCCATTAATCCTGTATTGCTACAAGATAGTTGTTCTAAGTTAGGATTGTTTGTTACATCTAAATTGGAAATAGAGGTACTATCTGCAAATAACGTATTCAATTTTTCATTCTTAGATACATCAAGACTGTTAATTGATGTATTATCGCAAAGGAAAGCTTCCAAATTCGGATAACGTGTTAAATCAACGCTTCCTACTTTTGAAGAACGACAATCTAATCTTTTTAAAGATGAGTTTTTAACCGGACTTAAGTCTGAAACAGAAGTCGTAGAAACATCTAAAGACTGCAAATTTGTTAGATATTGAATACCCTCTAATGAAGATATCGTTTTCATACCATGTAAGTTTAAGAATTGGGCTTTTGATATTTCATCAACAGATAACACACTATCGCCGTCTTTATCAAATTCTGCAATGATTTGTTCTCTAAATACTTTGTCTGGAAAATGTGTTTCATCAATAGCAATGCTTCCAGCTTTTACTTCTGTATTTTTGCTTGCTTCAACGGTCTTATCTTCGGTAACCACTTCTTTTTCTGGTGTTGCAGGTGTTTCCTGTTTTGTACTTTCTTCTTTTAAAGTTTCTGCATTTTCAGCAGTTTCTTCCTGTTCCTTGTCTGTTATATTCTCTTGTACTTCTGCGTTTTCTGTTTTCTGTTCCACAGGAACTTGCTCTGTCTTGTTTTCTTCTACAACGGCTTCCTGCACAACTTCTGTGTTTTCCTGTGCCATGACAGGAGTAGGAAGCCCTGTAAGTGCAGTTGTTGTTCCAATCATCAATGCGGAACTTACTGCAAGGACTTGTTTTTTCTTCATAGTTTGTTCACTCCTTATTTTTCATAAATTCTTTGCATAGAAAAACGCACAAACTCCCCCTTATAACTGGATAATCTGTGCGTTCTGTTTATTATTGATAGAATTGAAAAAAGGGCAGAATTTACTTGTCTGTCTGTCTGTCTGTCTGTCTGTCTGTCTGTCTGTCTGTCTGTCTGTCGCAAGCGTAACAATGTGTGAACATGACTGTCAACCCTTTCTTTCAAAAAAATTCAATCCTTGCTTCTATACAAAAAACATTATACTGGAAACAAACACCTCTTTCAATCTTTTTATGCGTGCAAGATAAAAAAATTGAGACATCACACTTTTCCTTTTTTCCTCTTGAGTACCCACAACAGAAAAGAAAAAGCCCTGTCAAGAGCTTGCCACCATTGGTGGTGCTTTGCACTCTTGATCGGGCTTTTTGTTTGCTGTATCTTCTCGCAAGAGGAAAAAGATTACTCGTCCTCATCATCAAAATGGTTATTTCTTAATACTTCCCGTAACAGTTCCATATCCTCTTTTGAGTTCGGATTTATCATTTTCACGACTTGATAAGGTGTCCTATATTTATGTCCCTCTATGCTTTCCCCAAACATATCCATACTGTATAAATCATCATAGCGGTCTAGTAATTTTTGAAACTTCAAATGCTGGATAAATTCTTTGATTGGGTAAAGGTCGGACGCTTCAATGCTTTTCCCGTTGATATAGTCTGTAATGTATTCCCGTAACTTTTCCAATTCATATTCCAGCCATTCTTCCTCGCTGTCAAAGAAGTTATCATAGTGTCCGTGTTTCAGTTCTGCATTTAGACGTTCTTCTGTTCTTAAAAACTGACAGACTTCTTTTTCAGACTGATTGACATACTTCCATTCTCCCGATAATAATTCATTCGGCGTTACGTCCAGCACTTCCATTATCTTTTCCAGCGTTTCATAAGCAGGATAGTTCAACCCTCTTTCAATCTTGGAAAGGCTCTGCATATTGATACCGATTTTGTCCGCAAGTTCCTGTTGTTTCATTCCCCTAAATTTTCTTATGGTCTGTATATTATTTCCTAAATGGCTTATTTTCATTGCACAACCCTCCATATCTCGTTATATCTTCACTGTTATAAGTCTATCATGCTTAATATGATTTGTAAAGGCAAAAAAAGATATTGACAAATAAGCATATAAGAATTACTATGCTATTGTGAGTGAATAAGCACAATAGAATGAAATACAAAAACATTCAAAAAGAAATCCCCATCTGATTAAACCCGTAGATATGAATATTGGTTGAAATGGAACTTGTTAGAAAAGGCAAAACAGGACTTGCTGACAAAGTATTTCTGACACGGTGGCGGAAGCCTCTCAGGCTTACCGCCATGACACCTTGTGTCAAGGGGAAGAAATGCTTTGTCGGCTGGCGAGCCTGCGAGCCTTGACTGTGCCCCCGTTATCTAACAGGGGGGCACTATTTCACAAAAGACAAGTCAAAAACCATACAACCCCAAACCTGTGAGTAGTAATGAGAAGTTTTAAGAAGATAGTAATTTCACATTCTTTTGAATAGTGGTTTACAGGTATTTCAAGGCTGTTGTGGGATTGGAGGAATACAATGAACAATTTAGAATTTGCACTTGAAATGAAGAACAAACGTCTTGCAAGCGGTCTTTCACAAGGAGAACTTGCAAGTCTTACCCATGTATCAAGATATAGTATCAACCGCTTTGAGAACGGAAAAGCCAACGCAAGTAAAGAAACACAGAACATTATCCTGCGTTGTCTGAATTACTATGTCTGTGATAAGCCTTTTTATCTGCTCGTTGATTATCTGTCTGTCCGTTTTCCAACGACTGACGCATTAGAAGTTATCCGAAAGGTGCTTGGCATGAAAGCGGACTATTTTATCCATTATGACTATGGGTATTATGGCTATAAGGAGCATTATGCCTACGGGGAAATCAAGGTCATGGCTTCTGATGATGAACACATGGGTGTATTTTTAGAATTAAAAGGGGCAGGCTCACGCAACATGGAATATGTCTTACAGGCACAGAACAGGGATTGGTATTCATTTTTAAACCGCTGTCTTGACTGTGGCGGTGTTATCCGACGTTTTGACTTGGCAATCAATGATATGTGCGGTCTGCTGGATATTCCCGTTTTGTCTGAAAAATACAAAAATGGCGGTGCGGATTGTCGCTGTAAAAACTATGAAAATGTACAAGGTGGAAAACTAAGCGAAAAAAAACGTAATTTAGCAAGTACCCTTTATATCGGCTCAAAGGCAAGCACAAAATATTTCTGCCTGTATGAAAAACAAAAGGAGCAGGCAACCAAAAAGAAACATACGGATATTATCAACCGTTTTGAAATTCGTCTGCGTGATAAAAAGGCAGTACAGGCAGTTGAGGAATTGTTATTGACATATAACCCTCATGGGTTGGTGTTTTACCTTATTACTGATTTTGTGCAATTTCCCGATTATCCGCTGTGGGAGATATTCATTTCCCATGACAGTTTACCTTTTGAAATGAACCCCGTACCTGTCAATATGGAACGCACTCTGCAATGGCTGGAAAGACAGGTCATGCCGTCAATCGTGATGATAGAGGAAATCGACAGGCTGACAGGCTCAAACTACATGAAAATGATTGATGAATGTACCCACCTTTCCGAAAAACAGGAAATGCTTGTAGAACAGATGTGTACGGATATAGCAGATGTAATCGAAAGTGAGGGGGTGTTTTATGAGTAATGCACAGGATATTCCCGTATGGGAAAAATATACCCTTACCATTGAAGAAGCGTCAAAGTATTTCCGTATCGGAGAAAACAAGTTAA
>OKRU01004357.1_pt1 | contig 10326 bp, 10 predicted proteins | sample 1601131 | NCBI WGS metagenome assembly OKRU01 (sample SAMEA3541558, study PRJEB24748) | human gut metagenome | biome: human gut; feature: human-associated habitat; material: faeces | place: China | collected 2012 | reverse complement strand
CTTTTCTTCGGTGGACGAAACCAGGCTTGATAAACCGCAGTACAACTGGTATCCGCAATTTTGACCGATTGCTGAAACAGTATTTTGCAGGCTTGCAGCAGCAAGTTCCGGCAGAAGCGTTGCAAGCGGCTCTGGAACAATCTTACCTGCAAATGCAGGCTGGATTGTCATAGAAACAACTTACAGCCACACAACCAAAAGAGAGAAATTCGATTGGATGACCGATTGCAAAAAATTGGCGTCCGTTTTGATACAAGGAGGAATGAATCATGAATGCACAGAAATTGACAGAAAAATCATTGGAAGCCATTCAAAGTGCAAATGATATGGCGATTTCTCACCAGAACCAAATGATTCAGCAGGTACACTTGCTGTGTGCATTGCTGGAGCAGGAGAACGGCTTGATTCCGCAGCTGTTTGAAAAGGTCGGCGTTTCCAAGGAAACTGCCGTTCGGGATTTGGAACAGCAAATCAACCAGCTGCCGTCCGTAACGGGCAGCGGCAGAAAAGCAGATTCCGTTTACATCGCACAGGATGTGGACATGGTTCTGACGGATGCCGAAAAGCAGGCAGATAAAATGCGGGATGCCTATGTATCCGTGGAACATTTGATGCTGAGCTTGTTCGACCATGCAAATGCAGATGTGAAAAAGCTGTTCCAGAAGTGGAACTTGAAAAAGGCTGACTTCATGAAAGCTTTGATGGCAGTACGGGGCAATCAGCAGGTAACCGGACAGAATCCGGAAGAAACCTACGATGTCCTGAAAAAATACGGACAGGATTTGGTACAGCTGGCTCGGAACAACAAGCTAGACCCAGTCATTGGCAGAGATAGTGAAATCCGAAACGTCATCCGGATTTTGTCCAGAAAGACCAAGAACAATCCGGTGCTGATCGGTGAACCGGGTGTTGGTAAAACAGCGATTGCCGAAGGGTTGGCACTGCGAATTGTACGGGGCGATGTTCCGGATAATCTGAAAGACAGAATCCTGTTCTCTTTGGATTTGGGTGCATTGGTTGCCGGTGCAAAATATCGTGGTGAATTTGAAGAGCGGTTGAAAGCCGTTTTGAACGAAATCAAGAAGAGTGAAGGCAAAATCATTCTGTTCATTGATGAACTGCATACGATTGTCGGAGCAGGGAAAACAGATGGTGCAATGGATGCCGGCAACCTCCTGAAGCCGATGCTGGCAAGAGGCGAACTGCATTGTATCGGTGCAACCACCTTGAATGAATATCGGCAGTATATTGAAAAAGATGCAGCACTGGAACGGCGGTTCCAGCCAGTCATGGTCAATGAACCAACTGTCGAAGATACCATTTCGATTCTGCGTGGTCTGAAAGAACGGTATGAAGTGTTCCATGGCGTAAAAATTCAAGACCAAGCTTTGATTGCAGCCGCAACGCTTTCTGACCGGTATATCACCGACCGGTTCTTGCCGGATAAGGCAATTGACTTGATTGATGAAGCGTGTGCACTGATTCGGACAGAGATGAACTCGATGCCGACCGAAATGGATGAAATCCAGCGGAAAATCATGCAGCACGAAATCGAAGAAGCTGCCCTGAAAAAGGAAGACGACAAGCTTTCTCAGGCACATCTGCAAGAAGTGCAACAGGAACTGGCTCAAATGCGGGAACAGTTCCATGCGATGAAAGCAAAGTGGGAAAACGAAAAGGCAAACATCTCGAAAGTGCAGAAGCTGCGGGAAGAGCTGGAAAGCGTCAATGCTCAGATTGCAAAGGCAGAACGGGAATACGACTTGAACAAAGCAGCCGAATTGAAATACGGCAAGCTGCCATCCCTGAAAAAGGAACTCGAAGCTGAAGAGGCAAAGGCAGAAGCTGCCAAGGAACAGAGCGACAATCTGTTGCGGGATAAGGTCACGGAAGAAGAAATTGCAAGAATCATCTGCCGTTGGACAGGGATTCCAGTTGCTCGACTGATGGAGGGCGAACGGGAAAAACTGTTGCACATGGAAGACATTCTGCACCGCCGTGTCATCGGTCAGGATGAAGCTGTCGAAAAAGTCAGCGATGCCATCTTACGTTCTCGTGCTGGCATTCAAGACCCGAATCGTCCGCTGGGTTCGTTCCTGTTCTTAGGGCCGACAGGTGTCGGCAAAACCGAACTCGCAAAGGCTCTGGCAGAAGCCCTGTTCGATGATGAAAATAACATTGTCCGGATTGATATGAGTGAATACATGGAGAAATTCAGCGTGAGCCGTCTGATCGGAGCTCCTCCTGGATACGTTGGCTATGAAGAAGGCGGTCAGCTGACCGAAGCTGTCAGAAGAAAACCGTACTCCGTGGTATTGCTGGACGAAATCGAAAAAGCACATCCGGATGTCTTTAACATCCTGCTGCAAGTCCTCGATGATGGTAGAATCACCGACTCGCAGGGCAGAACGGTGGACTTCAAGAATACGATTATTATCTTGACTTCCAACTTAGGTTCTCCGTATATTCTGGATGGCATCAACGCAGACGGCGAAATCTCCGAAGAGGCTCGCCAGAAGGTTGACCAGCTGTTGAAGCAGTCGTTCCGTCCGGAATTCCTGAACCGTCTGGATGAGATTGTATTCTATAAACCGTTGATGAAGACGGAAATCTATAAGATTGTAGACCTGATGCTGAACAGCTTGAGAAAGCGGCTGGAAGACAAACAGTTGTCGTTGACCGTAACGGATGCAGCCAAGGATTATATCATTGCCAACGGCTATGATGTCAACTATGGTGCTCGTCCGCTGAAGCGTTGGATTCAGCAAAAAGTCGAAACGTTGTTGGCTCGAAAAATCATCGCAGAAGACCTTGCACCGAATACCATGTTGACCGTAGATTATGACGGCAGCAAATTGATTGTTCGGTAAAACGCTCATTTATGCGTATTTTTCCATAAAAAAAGAGGAAAAAAACGGCGAAACTTCTGTACATTTGTCATTTTTGCAAAGAGTTCTTGACAAATCCTTTGGAATCCGCTATAATGCGTATAGATAACGAATTATGGAGGAATTACAGTATGACAAAAACAGAATTGATTCAGGGTGTACAGGAAAGATTGAACTGCACAAAGAAAGATGCAGAACTGGCAGTAAACACCGTTTTTGAAGTGCTTACAGATGCACTGGTTCACGATGAAAAGGTTGCAATCTCAAAGTTCGGTTCTTTTGAAGTGCGTCAGCGGAACGAAAAGCTCTGCAAGAATCCGCAGACCCAGGAATTGATGGTGGTTCCGGCTTCCAAGGCTCCTGTTTTCAAGGCAAGCAAGACGCTGAAGGACGCTGTGAATCAGAAGTAATCAAACACAAAGGATTTTCCAAACAAGGAAGGGAGTAATTGCAAGATGCCAAAACAGACAACAACAGAAAAGGCTGCTGCAACACCGGCAAAGAAAACTGCTAGCCGGAAAAAGGTTGTATTTACCTTACAGTTTGCAGGCAAGGAACTGACCGTAGCAGAAATGGAAGCTCTGGCAGTTGCTGCATGGATGGAACAGACTGGCGGACTGAAGAAGGATGCAAAGGATATTCAGCTCTATGCAAAGCCGGAAGACAGCATGCTGTACTACGTCATCAACGGTGAATCTGGTTCAGTTGCCCTTTAATGGAATCAACAAACAACACAAAAGCCCGTCTGTGGTTTCTCACAGACGGGCTTTTTGTTGTTATCATGCTGTGTGTTACTGTTGAAACTTTGCAGCAATGGTGATTTTTTGCTTGATACCGAAAGCAATGTTTTGCATCGCCAGCAGCATCGAAACAGAACCATTTTGTTCCGCAACTTTGATGTTCTGGAAGTCCAACATGGTTTCTTCTGCTGCCAGTATCGCTTGCAATTGTGGACAGTTCGAGAAAGCAGCAGTTTGAATCTGCGTGACACTGGTGGGAATCACAAGCAGCCGTAATTGACTGCATCCAGCAAATGCATTTGTTCCAATTTGTGTGATACCGGATGCAATCACAACTTTCTGAATCGAGTCTTTGTAGTCGTTCCACGGAGCAGGGCTTGCATCGGAATCATCGGTCATTGCTCCCGTGCCAGAGATGGTAAGAACGCCGTCTTCAAACGTCCAAGTTGCATCTGTTCCGCAACTTCCGTTTGTTGAATTAGAAAGAGTGTAAGTGGTCTGCGTTCCATCCTGAAAGGCAACTTGAAAGGTATTTGCTCCCTGATAGGTGATGGTTGCAGGGGCACGATTTTCTTTTTGCGAGTCGATGAGGACATCGGAATAAGAGCCATCCGGATTGACGGTAAATTCAGAAACCCGAAATGGTTCATCATAGTTGTAATTGAAATCGATGAGAATGATTTTGTTGTCAACAGCAAATACATTTGTAAAGGTGCTGGATAATTTGATGTAGTTGGTGCATTTCGTCCATGTTTTTCCAGCATCTTTTGTAGCATAGACAAAGTAAGCCGTTCCGCCTGCTTCTCCGCCTTGTTCCACAAATGCAACGCCGTTGTTTCCATCCTGCATGACGAGTTTTTTGTCGTTGTATAATGCCTGACAGCGCAAGCCGCCTGAATGCAGTTCACTGTCGAAAGAATGGTTGTCAATCGTTACCGTTTCGCCATCTCCGCATGAAATCGAAACCGTACCGGATGCACTTGCTCTTGCAGGCACGGAAAAACAGGATACAAACAGACACCAGCAAAGCAGAATGCCAAACCAACGCAACAGTTGTTTTTTCATAAGAAACACCTCCAAAGAAAAATTGCAGGAACAAATGATACTTCTGTTCCTGCAATCTGTTTCAAGATTCTGTTATTTCGCAGCGTTTTCCACTGCAAATGTCAAAACGCACATCAATCCTGTTCCAATGGCAACGGCTGCCGGCAACGCTCCGCTCTTTCCGAGCAGGAGACTTGCGATTCCGCCCAGTGTTCCGATGATGGCGAGAATCGCACACACCAAAACCGGAACGTGCAGGAACAGCAGAATGCCGCTCAGCAGCGAAATCACCAACGCCAGCAGACCGACCAACAGGGAACGGTCTTGCAGGGGATTCTTCTTTTCGTTCATATGCAAGATTCCTGATTAAGCACGCAGAGTTGCACCGTGTTCTTTCAATGCCTTCAGAACCCGTTTCATAGCTGCATCTGCCTGTTCATCGGTCAGCGTGCCTTCGTGAGAACGCATCCGGATGGAGAACGAAACGCTCTTCATACCAGCAGCAATCTGTTCGCCCTTGTAAACGTCAAACAGAGTAATCTGTTCGAGGATGTTGCCAACGGCATTCTTCATGGCAGCCTGCAAATCGCCAACTGGAACTTCGTCTGCACAAACCAGACTCAAGTCACGGGTGATTGCCGGGAACTTCGGCAGCGGCTGATAGGTGATTTCTGTCTGTGCGAGCGGCTGCATTTCGTCAATCAGCAGCTTTGCAACATAGGTGCGAGTACCGATGTCATAATTTTTCTGAACGGTCGGGTGTACTTCGCCCAGATAACCAATCGGGGTTTCTCCGGCATAAATCACAGCACTTCTGCCCGGATGCAAAGCACAGATTTCATCAAACGGTGCATCTGTACCGCAAGCCTTGTAGGTGCAGTCATGCAGTCCAGCGGTCTCGAGAATGGTTTCGACCATGCCCTTGAGCGTGAAGAAATCTGCATCATCGCCATACATACCGATGGTCAGGCGGTCTGGTTCTTCCGGCAGCTTGTCCGGAGCAGTCGGCAGATATTCTTTTCCGATTTCATACAGAGCAACCGCAGCGTTCCGGTTCTTGTAGTTCAGGGACAGGGTTTCCAGCATGGATGGGAGGGTTGTTGTCCGCATAACGCTGGTATCTTCGCCCAGCGGGTTGGAGATGACAACGGTCTTCCGCAGGCTGCTGTCTGCTGGCAGAGCGATCTTATCGAAATACTTCGGGGAGATAAAGGAATACGTCAGAATGCCGTAGCAGCCGACTGCAACCGTTGCATTTTCCAGTGTCCGGCGGAATTTCTGCTTCGGGGTCAGGCTGGCATTGGCAACGCCCTTGATAACGGTAGACGGAATGTTGTTGTAGCCGTAAATCCGGGCAACTTCTTCGGCAAGGTCTGCCGGACGTTCCAAGTCAATCCGGAAGCTTGGAGAAATGCAGGTGTCACCGTCCACTTCAATTTCCAGCATCTTCATGGTGTCGCACATTTCTTCTCTGGAAATATCTGTGCCGAGGAACTTGTTGATCCAATCCGGGTCAAACGGAATGCGGTTTCTCTGCTTTTCGTTGTAATCAAGGTCAATGTGGGTGCGAACCGGTTCGCCAGCTCCCAGCAGTTCAACCAGTTCAAATGCCCGTTCGAGTGTCCGCAGGCAGCCCTCTGGGTCTAAGCCCTTTTCATAACGAGCGGATGCATCTGTCCGCATGCCGAGTTTCTTTGCGGTGCGGCGAACCTGTACCGGTTCAAAGTAAGCAGATTCAAATACAACGGTGTTGGTATCTTCCATAATACCGCTGTATTCGCCGCCCATAACACCAGCAACGGCAATCGGCTTTTCAGCGTCTGCAATGATGAGCATTTCCGGAGAGAGGGTTCTTGTTACGCCGTCCAACGTGGTGATGGTTTCACCCTCGGCAGCGTTCCGAACGACAATCTTTCCATCCTTGACATACCGCAGGTCAAATGCGTGCATTGGCTGACCATATTCCAGCATGACATAGTTGGTGATGTCCACGAGGTTGTTAATCGGACGCACACCGCTTGCACGCAGCCGTTCCCGCATCCAGCGAGGAGATGGAGCAATCTTTACATTCTTGACGATACCAGCTGCATAGCGTGGGCACTTTTCCTTGTTCTGGATTTCCACCTGCAATGCGTCCTGAATGTTGCCGTCAATGCCTTGGAAAGTCGGCTTTTTCAGGTTCAGCGGAACGTGATAGGTTGCAGCAGCTTCTCTTGCCAGACCGGTAACAGACAGGCAGTCCGGACGGTTGGAAGTGATTTCAAATTCTACCGATGTATCATTCAGACCGATGGCTTCGTGAATATCCTGTCCAATCTGACAATCTTCCTGAATGAGGAAAATGCCGTCTGCAATGGCATACGGGAAATCATGAACCGTCAAGCCCAGTTCGCCGAGAGAGCAGAGCATGCCGTTGCTTTCCACGCCACGCAGCTTACCCTTTTTAATTTTCACGCCGTTCGGCAGTTCTGCACCGCAGAGGGCAACCGGAACGATGTCGCCAGCTTTGACGTTTGGTGCACCGGTTACAATTTGAATCGGCTGTTCCTGTCCCACATCGACCTGACAAACGACCAGATGGTCAGAGTTTTCGTGCGGAACAACAGAAAGCAGCTTTCCGACTACAACATTTTTGATTTCGCTGCCCTCTTCGGTGGCAACTTCTACCTTTGAACCGCTCATTGTCATGGCAGCACAGAAATCTTTCACAGTGGTGTCCAGTGTGACATAATCCGAGAGCCATTTCATGGATAAATTCATGCTTATAATCCTCCTTTACGCAAATGCCTTAGAACTGTTCCAAGAACCGATAATCATTCTCGAACAACAGACGCATATCCTGAATGTTATACCGCCGCATGACAATTCGTTCCAGACCCAGACCGAATGCAAAGCCGGAATAAACATTGCTGTCAATGCCGCAGCCTTCCAGAACCTTCGGGTGTACCATACCAGCACCCAGCAATTCGATGTAACCCTCGCCCTTGCAGAGCCGGCAGCCCTTACCGTAGCAGTTATAGCACATTACGTCTACTTCTGCACTCGGTTCGGTGAACGGGAAGTGGTGCGGACGCAGGCGGATTTTGCAGTCGTCGCCATACAGCCGCTGCATCAGCAGTTCCAGTGTGCCTTTCAGGTCTGCCATGGTGATGCCCTTGTCAACAACCAAGCCTTCTACCTGATGGAACAGCGGGGAATGGGTTGCATCAATGGCATCCGAACGGAATACCCGTCCCGGAGAGATGACCCGAATCGGCGGCTTCTGCTGTTCCATAACGTGTACCTGAACAGAAGAAGTCTGTGTCCGGAGCAGGATGTTATCGGTAATATAGAACGTATCCTGTGTATCTCTTGCCGGATGGTCTGGCGGCAGATTCAGAGCTTCAAAGTTATAATAATCGTATTCCACTTCCGGACCATCTGCAACAGAAAAGCCCATGCCGAGGAAGATTTCCTTGATTTCGTTTTCCACGATGGTCAGCGGATGCAGACCGCCGATTTTCTTCTGCTTGCCCGGCAGTGTGATGTCCAGGGTTTCCGACTGGAGCTTCTGTTCCAGAGCAGCTTCTGCAATGGCAGCCTGCTGCTTTGTGATCGCAGATTCAATGTCCGAGCGAACGGCGTTTGCCAGCTGTCCCATAACCGGACGTTCTTCTGCGGAGAGTTTTCCCATTTGTTTCAGGATGGCGGTCAGTGCTCCTTTTTTTCCAAGGTACTGTACCCGAATCGCATCCAGCTGCTTTGCATCCGTACAGGTTTGCAGGGCAGCTTCTGCTTCCTGCCGAATGGCTTCCAATTGTTCTTTCATAAGTGACCTCCCATGTTTTTTCATTCCAGACGTCGTTTCTGCAAAACGGTGTCAATGGAGATGGCTTCGGAAAAACGGCAAACAAAAAAGACCCGTCCTGAAACAGGACAAGTCTTGCAACTTGCTTATGAACCACCCATTTCCAAAGAGCCAGCACTCTCTTGCCCTTTACGCAGGCAATACGTCTGCACCTACCATACTGCCGCAAAGCGGCAGACTTCCGCACAGCCGCTCAGAAGGGAACTTCCGCACTGGATCGGTTGCAGCATTCTTTCAGCCGGGGAATGCCTCTCTGTTGCAGGAATCACAGCCGTACTTTCTTCGTCACAGCGTTCTGCATTCTATTATACACAGTTTTCAAAAAAAATCAAGTCTTTTCTTGAAATTTTACAATTTGTATGATAGAATAAACTTACAGCTTGCCGACAAGCGAAGAATCTTACAGAAAAGAGGCAGATTATTTCATGGATCATTTTGCAGAGTATTTGGTACAAAAGCGGCCGACTTCCCAAGACCGCTTGAAACAGGGATTGATTGTTGCAGCAGCCGTTGTGTTGTCTGTTCTCATTGGGGCAATTTCCGTTTTGACAGGCTGGCTGTTCCTGCTGGTGCTGGTAATTGGAGCAATCTACGGGGCATATTACTTGCTGACCGGATGTTATACGGAATATGAGTACACCGTGACCAATGGCGAATTGGATGTCGATAAAATCGCCGGAAGGCGGAAGCGTTCGCACTTACTGACTGTTCCGGTTTCCAAGTTTACAGGGTTCGGGGTTTATACCGACCAGACCGATGACCCCTCGGATGCAACTTTATTTCTCTGTTCGGACAACACGGGAGAAAATGCATATTATGCCGATTTCACCACAGAGGAATACGGAACGGCTCGGCTGATTTTTACGCCGAATGAAGAGATGGTACAGACCATCGTTCTGTTCCTTCCGGCAGCCCTGAAGCGGCAGTTCCGGCAGGGCTGATGGGAAAGTGGATATTGCTCCTTTGGCTGGGGCTGGCGAGTCTGCTGTTGTTCGGGATGATGGGAGCAGACAAGAAAAAAGCCAAACGGGGACAGTGGCGAATCCCAGAAAAGACGTTGTTTTTGGTGGCAATTTGCGGCGGTGCAGTCGGCGGCACGCTGGGGATGTATCAGTTTCACCATAAGACGAAACATCGTTCGTTTCAGATTGGATTTCCATTTCTCGCCGTTTTGCAGCTGTTGCTGCTGGGGTATCTTTGGATGAATTAGCCAAAAAATCAAGATGTTCCGTGCATTCTGTACAATTCTTGGGGAACGGGGTTGTATAGAATGCACTATTTTTATGACAGAATGAGAAAAACATCTGTACAAGTGTCGGGAAATGTGTTATAATGAGCGATGGTAAAAAATGTCCCGAGTCCTTAAAGGAGGAATTATGAAATTACAATGGTGGAAACGAAGCTGTAGCGTTTTACTGGCAGCAGCGATGGGTTATTTTTCTATTGGGATGCCGGTTCAGGCAGAAGAAGCACCCATTCTGGAAGAACAGCCGGAACAACTAGAACCAGAAGCAACCGAAGCAATCGAAATAGAAGCAGACGCTGTAGAAGATCCGAATGTAGATGTGACAGAAGGCTCTCTTCTACAAGCGGCAATCGATGCCGGATACATGGAGAACGGAAAATTTGTATTGACTTTTTATGCGAAGAAAGCAAGCGGAACGCCGATTGAATTGACGGATGCGGAAATCAATTATTATGATGTAGACGGAAATGGAAGCATTAATGTCAATGATGCCGTTTGCTTTTTGACGATGTATGCACGGAAAGCAGTTGGACTAGATCCCGTACCGCCGGAGGGCTGGCC
>OKRU01004344.1_pt1 | contig 10368 bp, 6 predicted proteins | sample 1601131 | NCBI WGS metagenome assembly OKRU01 (sample SAMEA3541558, study PRJEB24748) | human gut metagenome | biome: human gut; feature: human-associated habitat; material: faeces | place: China | collected 2012 | reverse complement strand
TCTTTCATTTCGTTGGAAGGCGAGAAGATTATCTTTACCCTTTCGATGAAGTCGGCAGACACCTGTTCCTGCTCTTCCACCGCCCTGCACTTCACCGACGGGCGCAGAACGCCCATTCGGCCGAGCGAAACCGGATGGCCGTTTTCCAGATACGTCGACGCCACCTTCGAGAAGGCGCTGAGAACGGCCGTCACGTCGCCCTTTGAGAGTGTCGAAGCATACGCTATGTCAGATGCAAGCTGTTCAAGCGTATAGCGTCCCGTGTAGAAGGGACGAGCCACGACCATGTTCTTGTCGGCCATGGCAACTCTTATTTTCTTCAATTTGTACAGCATATTCGTTATTTTTTAGATGGGAAAAGTACTGACAGGACTTCAAGTATCTTGCTCAGCACATTGATGATTTTGCGTGCAATCTCTTTCATACGCTTACTCCTCCGTTACGACATTTCCGTCCTCGCCGTCATACCAGTTGGACACTTCCGTCACCTGCAGAGGCATGGTCTTGAGAACGTCCTTGATTTCAGTTCGTGCAGTGAACTGATAGTGCAGATATTTCAGAAGCTTTCTGATGTCGTAGCTTCCGTTCTCGATTGCCTTTGCCCTTATGTTCACCTTGATTATCCCGAAATCTCCGAGGTCGCAGATGTTGCCCGCCAGTATGTGCGTCGACAGATAGTCGGACATCGACTGAAGACAGTTCAGCACATCGGACTTTGTCAGCGAAGTTGCGTTGGAAATGTCCGTCGCAAGCTGGTCGATGGTCACCGTCGGGAAAGTTATCGGCCGAAGAAGATATATGTTTTTATCTATCATGGCCGAACGTATTCGCATTACTTTTAGTTTCATATGGCTTCGAATTTAGTTAAATTGTGTTACCGGTAAGCTGGGTGCAATATAGGAAGAAAATCCAGATTGACAAATTATTTCAGAATAAAAATGCGTCAAAATGACATGTAGAATGTAACATTGTAACAATGTAACATTGTAACATTTGTCGTTTCTTATGAAAATCAGAAACTTAGCTCTCATGTACAATATAATTATATATTATATATTATATGAGTTTAAAGTTTTACTGCTTTAAGTTCATATATTTATGTTTGACCTTTACATATTGTTTATCCATCAAAAATAGAAAGGTAAAATTATATTTCTATCAATTTTCTGCCGAAAATATATTTAATTATCTTTTTTCTTCCGAACAAGCAATACCGTTGCAAAGGAAAGAGCCGCCAAGGCTGTGAAAACACCCGTGTATGTTTCACTGCCTGTCATGGGCGAAATAACGCTTTCGTTTTTGCTTGGTTTATCCGGTGTTGTGTTGCCGTTCGTTTTATCTTGTTCGGGATTGATAATCGGCTGTTCCTGCGGCTTTTCTTCAAGTGCATCTATCGCCGCAAGTATTGCCTTTGTTTGGAGGTCTACCTCCTCCTGCTGTGTGATATTTCTGCCGCCGACATCAACAGCCAATTCCTTTTCAACCTGCGAGAAATCAACATATTTCTCTTTATCAAGTCCTTTGGCTTTGGCAACCGCTTTGCCGTATTCGGTGTAATCCGCAGACTTGTATTCAAGTGCATCTATCGCCGCAAGTATCGCCTTTGTTTGGAGGTCTACCTCCTCCTGCTGCGTGATATTTCTGCCGCCGACATCAACAGACAATTCCTTTTCAACCTGCGAGAAATCAACATATTTCTCTTTATCAAGTCCATTGGCTTTGGCAACCGCTTTGTCGTATTCGGTGTAATCCGCAGGCTTGTATTCAAGTGCGGAAATTGCGTTTTGCAGCTGCTCGGCGTAGGAGTCTACCTCATCCTGCTTTGTAATATCCAAGCCGTAATCAATGCCGTTTAATATTTCATTCAAGGCATTAACGGTTTTATCCGTGTAATATTCCAAATGTTCGGGAACGGTATTGATTTGCTCATTAACCCGTGAATAATCGGCAGGCTTCAAAACAAGGTTATCCAAAGCGGCTTTGATTTTTTCTGTCTGCTCGTCAACAACGTTTTGCTGTGCGTTTGACAATCCGCTCACATCAACCGCAAGAGCTTCGTCAAGCTCGGTCAAATCCGTGTACAAACTGCGGTCAAGTGCCTTTGCCTGTGCCACAACTTTGTCGTATTCCGAATAATCAGCGGACACAAATGTTGTATTCTCGCAAACGCCTGTGCGTATCTCGATTGAGTCATATCCCACATCTGTACTTGTTACAACACAATAATAGTATGGGTATGCAGGATAATCGATAGGGTTAAAGTCCTTATCCGTTGCACCGTCAATGGGTGCACCTGTAGTATTGTCTGCTGTAAAACTGCCGTACCACTGATATGTACGGTTAAAGCCGATTACATCTGCGGTTAAAACTCCGTCCGCATCGGTGTATTTTTCAGGCAGTGGAGTAAGCACAGCAGTGTCCTGCGAGATTTCAACAAATGTGTGTCCGTTTTCATTTGCCCACTGCTCTGCATAAGTACCTTTAGTGCCGTACACCTTGTAATTTCTGCCTTTGGTGTCTTCGGTACACTCTCTAAATGTTGAGGGCATAGAAATTATACAGCCCTCTGTCTGTGGCAGGCTTTTTGCTGATTCCAGATGTGAGAATTCTATACGAGATGTGAGGTATTTTCCAAAAGCGTTTTTACCGATATTTTTTGTTTGGTCAAAACAATAAATACGCGGCTTTGAATTTACATTATAGCCGCCGGCAAAAGCACTATGTGGTATCGAAACTATCGATGGCAAATCAATTGTCGTTAAATAGGAACAATTGGCAAATGTATCGGATCCTATTATTTCTAATGACGGAAAGTTAGCTTCGACGATCCCGGTATCTTCAAAACTTGTATAACTCAAATCTCTAATTGCCTGCATTTTAATACTTATAAGACGATTGCAGTCGTAAAACATCTCCGAAGTCGAAGGTAAAAACTCTGTGCATTGGGGAAGATAAATTGTTTCAAGCCTGTCGTTGTATATAAATGCACCATCATATATTGTTGTAACTGCCGGTCCGTCAAATGAAATGATACCGGATTCTCCGAATACATAAGACTCTATTTCTTCAACATTCGTAAAGTCCCCGCAGCAAAAATAATGTGTGCAGGAAAAAGCAGCTGCGCGAAGTATTTTTGCATTTGGAAATTCGGCATACATAATACGAGAATGATCAAATGCACTCTCCCCGATTTCTGCAACTCCTTCTCCGCTGATAAACTCTAATGACTGATTTTTATAAAATGCAAGCTGGGGAATCTCTGTTACGCCTTTAGGCAAGGTTAAACCCATAAGTGTGGATGTATCAAACGCTCCCGCCTCTATGCCGGTTACGGTTATTCCGTTTATCATATCGGGAATAAATAAATCAGCAACTGTACCGTTATATGCTGTTATTATACCGTCATCGCTAATGGTGAATTTTTCGTCATCGTCTATGTATTGAATACGCGGTGTAATCTCTGTTTCACGGCTGTAATATCCACCGTTTTCATAGTAAGCTACCGCGCGAATTCTTGTTCTTTGTGTCACAGAAAAAGGTTTTTCATAGACGAAAGCATTTTCAAGTGCAGGATATGTACCGTCTGTGGTATATAAAATCGTAGCATTTTCGTCCGCACACTGTATGGAACAGTTTTGTTCACCTACATACAGCGTATTTTCCAAATTGAATTCAGGAGCAGCAAGCTCCGACAAGCCTAATGCATTGCAAAACTGAATAATTCCTGCACCGTCCCAAAGAGAATGGAAATTATCCAAATTATCACCTTGAGAAGATGCAGATTCGTTAAATCTTTTCACATCAAACGAGGTGTTTTTCAGGCGTTCCTTTATTTCATCAACTGTTATATTCGGTTCAACCCATTTAAGAATTGCTCCGAGTGCGGCGGCACAGGGAGAAGAAAAGGAAGTACCTTTCCAATATATATACTGATTATCGGAAATGGCAACTATAACATCTTGACCGGGCGCGGAAACATCCGAGTTTAAAGTTAATGTATTCCAAGTGGGCGTTGTGTTATCTCTGTCTGTGGCAGATACAGCAATACTTTCCGATAAATTTGCCGGCAACTGCACGGTGTCAAATCTTCCAGTATTTCCCACACACGCAAACACAGGAATGTTTTTAGAATACGCCTGCTGCAAGCAAGCTCGGATTAATCCGGAATCATCGCTTAGATGTGTAATGCTTACATTAATAATATCAGGATTGTTTTTAATTGCTGCGGCATATCCGGCGGAAACTTGAGAAATCGTAGTCGTTAAATCGTCATTGAAAACCTTATATACTGACACTTTTACATTCTTTGGCGTATTATCTAAAACCACGCTGGCTACGGCTGTTCCATGACTTTTTTGAGCACCGTCCAATTCATCATCAGAATTACCGTCAACAGAAGAATTAAAATAAGAACGGACAAATCTACCCTCGAAGAACTCGTGATTATAATCGAGTCCGGAATCAATCAACGCTACAACAATTTCTCGTTCAGGAATATCTTGTGTTTCAAGATAATCTAAAAGTCGATCTGATTGTGTTCTGTCACAGCTCCAGTCACATAAATGTTTTTTGTTGTTTAACTCAGATTCTGAAAGGGTTTCGGAAATATCTCCCTGCAAGCCGTCTATAACTACATCGGGAGCAACATTTGTTACATTTTTCTCTGCCTGCAGATTTGTGCAGGCTTCCATAGCTGCTTCGGGACTTTCATATTGAAGAATATGAAAGTCCTCAAAGCCGCTGACATGTTCTTTTGCACCGAACTCGTCAAATTTATCGTTCGCACGGACAATCAATCGGGCTGCCTGGAAATCCTGTAAGGTATATTCAGTTTCAGTGATGTCTGTGACTTCTTCTGAATTTTGAGCGGAAAAAGCTTGAATTTGTCCCGTTTCATTTCCTTCGGAGGTAACAAACTCTTTCTCCGAATCATATTTCCTTGCCAAGTCTGCAATCCCGTTTGTAAATTCAGTTATCTTTTTTGATTCATTTGTATCTGCTGCACAAATCGTAAATGAGGGTATAAATAACATAATTATAATAATTGCAGACATTATAATACAGATTAACTTTTTCATAAAGAGCCTCCTACTTTACAAAAACACATAATTATTTATTCGCATAAATAATTGTTGTTGTATTGTTTAACGAGATTTACAATACAGAAAAAATAAGAAAATAAAATCATAATAAGCGGCGGAAAAACGCCCAAAAACAATGCTGAAATTTTATTAAACCCTGCTATGTAGGCATCTGCTTCCCAATGTATAATATCATAGATAGCGAGTCCGCCAAAAACCGTTATTAACAAAATAAAATAAATTGTCCAAATAACCATCTGAGAAAAATAAAATTTCTTCTTCAAAAGCTTATTATATAATACAGAAAATTCTTCTTTCCTAACTTTTACATTTGAGCTTTGAACAATTACGGGATGCAAACATTTAGCCCTTATGTAAAGGAAATTATTATAGCAGCTTGTTTTAATGGCAATTTCCAATTTTGCATTACGATGAATATGCAGCATGTATGTTACTTTGAAACAGGATAAATCATATCTGAAAGCAAACAAATGATTCAATATTCTCTTTTGAAATGATTCGGATAAAAACGAAAATTTCAATTTTCCTAATTGATTTTTCTCAAAAGGAATGCTTTCAAATGTTAAAATATGATTTCCGACTTCTGTTTCAAATACATAATTGATTGCTTTTCCCGTATTTTCAAAGTCCATAGGTTCTTTCCCGTCTAACAGAAGCCGAAATTTATTATACTCGTTAAAGTGCAAGGTCAATGACAATTTGACCTTACCATATTCCGCATTTGCCATTGAAGCTACAATCCATTCTGCACATTATTCGCAATAGTCTTTAAAATATATATGCTTATTTTCGCCGAACGGCACGGCTCAAATTTTATTTTTCTGAATATTTTTCAATGAAGCTCTCAACCGTGTTCCAATAAAGCTCCGGCTCAACCGAGGATGAAAGCGCGTGTCCGGCACCATTGACGGTCAAACATTCTTTCTTGCAGGCCGCCGCCGAATACAGCTTATCGAGCATACTGTATGGAACAAGCTCGTCATCGGAGCCGTGAATAAACAGAGTCGGAATACGGCTTTGTTTGACCTTCTCAAGAGCGCTCGCTTGCTTGAAATCATACCCGTCGCGAAGTCTTGACATCACAGACGCGGCGTTGAGTACGGGGAACCACGGGATATGCAGAGCGTTTGCTTCGCATTTGAATTCATCCCATTCCGAGGTGTAGCCGCAATCTGCGATTATAACCTTGACATTTTCGGGCAGCTCTTCACCGGAGGCCATAAGCACCGTCGCCGCTCCCATGGATACGCCGTGTAGTATTATTTGCGCATTTGGCTCCCAAGAAATAATAAGCTTTATCCATTCGATAACGTCAAATCGCTCAGGCCAGCCCATTCCTATTTTTGTGCCCTCGCTGTCGCCGTGTGCACGTGCGTCTGCTGCCAGAACATTATACCCGAGTGAGTAAAATTTATTTACAAAACCGGCCATATGCTTGGCCTTGCTTGTGTATCCGTGGCAGACAAGTACATATTTTGAACTGTTGTTTTTAAATATCTTACCGTGCAGACGAAGAGAATCGGACGTAATGTAAACATCCTCACCGTGCTCATTGTACCATTTTTTCATTTCGGGAGTACCGGTAAGTCCGCTGTATTTTTCGCTCGCATCTTCTTCGCTGCCGGATGTGTTCGTGACCTTTTGAACGAGATTGTTGAGCTTACTCATATGTATAGGTGATTTTGTGTTTATCGAGAAATCATAGAATATTTCCGCCGACATTGCGGTCAATGCCGTCAGTCCGCAGAGAGTGCCGAAAAACGCACCTGCATTTTTTCTGTTCATAGAAAATCCTCCGTCATTTTTTAAAATTATACCATACTCACGAATTTTGTTTCAAGTCTTTTGCTGTTTATATATTTTATACGGCAATTAAAACTGTTTTTTGTTAAAAAAGTAAAGAGGCTCAAGCAGACCGTTTCAAGCGTTTTGCTCCGTATCGAAAATGTTGTGCGGTATTGATTCCGATTTATCGCTTTGATATAATAAGACAAGAGTAATAGAGGTGGATTATGAAAATAACATACATTAACCACAGCGGATTTTTGATTGAAACCGAGGACTGCTACTATGTTTTTGATTACTACAAAGGCGAGATGCCGAGCCTTGACAAAAGCAAGGAAGTTGTTGTCTTTTGCAGTCACTTTCACCAAGATCATTTCAATCCGAAAATTTTTGAAATTTTTGATGATACGGGTATGAATTATCAGGCTGTTTTGTCAAAGGACATTAGCAAAAAGAAGTATCCTGCCGGTGTGAAAGTTACGACGGCTTACCACGATCAAACCTATATTCTTGACAACGGTACAAAGGTTACTACACTTCTTTCAACTGACAGCGGTGTTGCTTTTATCGTCAAGACAAGCGAGGGTACAATTTACCACGCAGGTGACTTGAACGATTGGCATTGGGAGGGTGAGACGGAAGACGACAACCGCCACATGACTTCCATGTACCGTGCAGAGATTGACAAAATCAAGGGCGCTCATTTTGATGCAGCATTCGTTCCCCTTGATCCACGGCAGGAAGAGCATTATGCCGACGGTATGCTTTATTTTTTGAAACATGTCGATTGTAACGCCGTTTTCCCTATGCATTATTGGAACGAGCCGAGCGTGATTGATAGGTTTATCACCGAATATCCGCAGTATAAATCACGAATAAAAAATACAGAATCAGCAAAAGGAGAAGAAATATGAGCTTTAGAATGATTCACGAAAACTATAATGTTTCCGATTTGGATAGGTCGATTAAGTTTTATGGCGATGCGCTTGATTTGCACGAGGTCAGACGAAAAACCACCGACGATTTTATTATCGTTTATTTGAGCAATGATTCGAGCGATTTTGAGCTTGAGCTTACTTGGCTTAAAGAACATTCGCAGCCGTACGATTTGGGCGAATGTGAATTCCATTTGGCATTTAAGGCAGATGATTTTGACTTGGCGCATAAAAAGCACGAAGAAATGGGTTGTATCTGCTTTGAAAACCCTGAAATGGGTATCTATTTCATTGAGGACCCGGACGGCTATTGGCTCGAAATTTTACCGTAACACAGAATAAACCCAAAAAGCGTCGGAGAAAGCCAATCTCCGACGCTTTTTGCGAGTATATATTCAGCTCTTTACGGGAAACCCGTTGCCCGATTGCTTTTACAATTCTAAAATCGTATATATGAATTTGCCCATTTCGTCTATCACGTCCTCTGCTTGCGGAAAAACTCCGGTCGCGTTTAAATATCCGTGGCCGAGTCCGTTGTAAACGACAAGCTTTGTTTTTACATTTGCGTTTGAAAGCTTATGAGCCCAAGCGACGGCGTCTTTTTTCAGATAGTCAAGCGCGCCTACTGTAATAAATGTCGGAACATTGCCGCTTGCGTCGAAAATGTACGGATTATTGTATTCGTCGGGCGAGAGTATGCCTATCTGCTTAAAATTGCAGCGTGTAAGCATTTGCATTTGTTTTATTACGCCTTTTGAAACAGATTTTTGTGACGGTTCGAATTTATAGTCGGAATATCCTTTTTTATAATACTCGTCAGTAAAATCGAACATATTCAAGGTAGGATAGAGCAGAAGCTGCGCTTTGATTTTTCCGGTACCCTTGTATTTGGTAGAGCACGCTTGAGCAATATTTCCTCCGGCACTGTCACCGCAGACAAAAATTCTATCCTTGTTTATTTTGAATTCGCCACAGCTGCGGCTTATATATTCCAATACGTCAAAGCAATCGCTGTACGGTGCGGGATAGGCGTTTTCGGGCAAAAGCCTGTAATCTATGCTGATTACCTTAACGGCGAATTTATCAACGAGCATTTTTAAGCTCTCGTCATACGGCGCGAGCGTTCCGCCGACAAATGCGCCGCCGTGAATGAAAATCATTGCCGTCCTTGTGACTTCACATTCCGCATTTTCATATATTCTGATCGGAATATCAAATCCGTCGGAAGCTTTAATGTGCTTGTTTTTGATTGAAACGCCTTTTATATGACAGTTTGCATAAGAAATCCTGTCGCAGCCCTTTCTGAAAAAACCGAGGCTTTTCTCGGTTATTTTTAAATGAATACCTTTTAGAACAAAATCCGGGACAAGCCTTAGTTTCCTTGCCATTCTGCCTATGGGTCCGCCGAGCATGCGCGGATCTATGCCGTATTTTGATATGGCGTCGGGCGCATACTTGGCTGTGTAAGTTAAATTTCCGTCGGCTTCCGCGTAGGCTGTTCTCTTTAATTCGTTCAAGAAATCCTCGCTGTACCATTTTTTATCAAAGCTCTTTTTATTATTATTCATAATACACCTTCTGCCGATGATATGGTATAACTATATCATAATAAGGACGGTTGTCAATAAAATAAGTCAAGTGTATAATTATTAATATATTGATTATGCGAAAGGTTTTTTTATGTCTCATATTATCCCAACTCCGTTATTTGAAAAAACAGATGAAACAAAAAGATTGTTCATAAAATCTTTGTCGCTTGATGAAAGAAATGTCAACGGTTCTGTTAAAGACGATTTTTATGATTTTATACGTAAACTCGAACTGCCGGTCGGAAATGATGTTGTTGTTAGTTTTACGCATGATTTTTCTCTTGAAAATGAAGAATACAGACTTGAAGCAAACGAGAAAATCACCGTGTATTCGAGTGGGGAGGCAGGAAAAGTGTTTGCTCTGCAAACACTCAAGCAACTACTGTTTGAATATGGCCGAACGATTCCGTTTATTGCGATAAAGGATAAGCCTAAGTATAAAATCAGGGGCTTTATGCTTGATGTCGGGAGATATTTCTATCCCGTTGACGAGGTCAAGCTGTTTATTAGAAAAATGTCTTTGCACAAGCTTAATTTTCTGCATTTGCATTTGACGGAGGACCAGGGATGGCGAGTTGAGATTTACAAATATCCGTTGCTGACGCAAATCGGGTCGGTAAGGAAAAAGACAAATTTTAATCATAGGCAACATAAGGGCTATTACACAAAAGCTCAGATTAAAAGTATAGTCAAATATGCACATGATTTCGGTATTTCAGTTATGCCTGAATTTGATATTCCGGGACACAGCAGAAGTGCTCTGGCTTGTTATAATTACCTCGGCTGTTTTGAAAGAAATTTGCCGGTCGCAGACCATTGGGGAGTAAAGCATGATGTTTTGTGTGCAGGGAAAGAAAGCACATATGAATTTGTCGAGGATATAGTGGATGAACTTTGTGAGCTTTTTCCGGATAAGTATTTTCATATAGGCGGCGACGAGGTGCCGAAACACAGGTG
>OKRU01004341.1_pt1 | contig 10378 bp, 9 predicted proteins | sample 1601131 | NCBI WGS metagenome assembly OKRU01 (sample SAMEA3541558, study PRJEB24748) | human gut metagenome | biome: human gut; feature: human-associated habitat; material: faeces | place: China | collected 2012 | reverse complement strand
ATAATCCGGTATCGTCCGCTTGAGATTAAATCTGAGCGCGGCAAACCCGAATTTGGTATGTAATTGTAAGGATGGGTGTGGTATGATTGATAAAAAGTGACACAAGGAGGATATTGTAATGCCATTTATTGATTCAAAAATTACAGTAAAATTAACAGATGAGAAGAAGGAGAGCATCAAAGCTCGCCTTGGACAGGTAGTAAGTCTACTGCATAAATCAGAAACCTATCTGATGGTTGGTTTTGATGACGGGTATGATTTGTATATGGGAGGCAATAAGCTGGAGAAAGGTGCTTATGTATCCGTAAGTTTATTCGGAAGTGCATCCTCTGCGGATTATGAGAAGATGACAGGTGCGATCTGCAATGTCATGCAGGAGGAACTTGGAATCCCTGGAGATAAGGTTTATGTGACGTATCACGGAGTGAATGACTGGGGATGGAATGGAAGTAACTTCTAATTTGATCGTGGAGGAGAATGGTATGAAACTGTTGATCAAACAGAGAGTGTTTTCATGGACGGATACGTATGATGTGTACGATGAAGCTGGAAATCCGAAGTATTTTGTAAAAGCGGAATTCTTTACACTTGGACATCAGATTCATGTCTATGACATGAATCATAATGAAATTGGTGCTGTAAAGGAAAGGGTGTTTCATCTGCTTCCGGTTTTTGATATTGAAATTGGCGGAAGAGATTTCGGAACGGTACAGAAGGAATTTACTTTCTTTAAGCCAAAGTATGACATTAATTATAACGGCTGGCGATGCGAGGGAGATTTTCTCGCATGGGATTATGATGTATATTCCGGTTGCAGCGTCGCTGTGCATATTTCGAAAGAAGTGCTGCATTGGGGCGATACGTATGTGATTGACATTGTTGATCCGGCAGATGAAATTATGGCACTGATGCTTACAATTGCAATCGATGCTGCAAATTGTTCCAATTCAAATTGATTGTGGAATGATTGTTGTTTGATTGTATAAAGGAGAAAAAGGCAGACATGAAACAATTATTTGAGATTGATTTACATGATTACGATGAAAGTGATACGGTCTTTCGCCGTCCATCAGCACGTGCAATCATTTTTGACGATGTGGGAAAGATTGCGCTTGTTTACAGTAAGAAAGAGAATTATTATAAATTCCCATAGTGGATATGCAAAAATGTGATATGCAATGAAGCAAAAGCCCCATCTCGGTTGAGATGGGGCTTATTATAAATTTGCTACAAATCAGTGAGTCGCTTTATTGATATAGTTGGTTTTGTACTTGGAATATACAATTTTCTGGCTGCGATACAATCCGAAGTAACCGGAGAGCATATAGCTGAGTGCGGTCGCAAGCAGGAAGTATGGCATTCCGTCATATCCGAACAGTTCGAAGCTGATCAGAAGGGATGTGATCGGACAATTCGTTACGCCACAGAAGACTGCGGTCATACCGACAGCGGTACACAGTGTTGGCGAGAAGCCGAGTAGGTTTCCGAACAGGCATCCAAAAGCCGCTCCGGTAAAGAACGATGGTACAATTTCACCGCCTTTGTATCCGGCACCGAGGGTTAATGCAGTGAAGATCATCTTGAGCAGAAATGCTTCCGGCCGGACGGTTCCGTTGATACAGTGTTCGATGATATTGATTCCGGTTCCGTTGTAATCCTGATTGCCGACAAGAAGGGTAAGAACGATGATAATACATCCACCGGCAATCACACGGATATACGGATTGGTAAAAAATCGCTTATACAGATCCTCACTCTTATGGAGCAGTACGCAGAACAGAATACTTACCAAAGCACAGAGAATCGCAAGTACAGAAATCTCAATTGAGGTAATGATTCCGAATTTTGGAATGGAACGAATGATAAACATCTCATTGGATACACCAAACGAATACGCAATGCCATGTGCGACCAAAGAACTGATGACGCAAGGAACCAAAGCAATGTAGTACATGACACCGACGCTTACCATTTCCATCGGAAGGATTGCAGCTGCCATCGGGGTTCCGAATAAGGCAGAGAATGCAGCGCTCATTCCACACATGATCATGACATGCTTGTCCTTATCGTCGAAACGGAACAGCTTTCCCAAAGCGTTTCCAATACTTCCCCCCATCTGTAGCGCAGCGCCTTCTCGTCCGGCGGAACCACCAAACAGGTGCGTGATCAACGTTGATACGAAGATCAGAGGCGCCATACGAAGTGGTAACTCGTCGTCCGAATGGATGGCAGAGATGACAAGATTTGTTCCGGTGTCTTTCTCGTTATGCAAAAAGCGGTACATTGCAACAATTCCAAGACCGCCGAGCGGCAACAGGAAGATCAGCCAGGTATTCTGTGTGCGTAAAACGGTGACTAATGATAATGCAAAATAGAACGCCGTACCACACAGACCGACGATCGCGCCGACGATAATCGCAAAAATGATCCATTTTAAAGAGACAAGTGCGCGGTGCGCATTGTGTTTGATCTTGTGCCTGATAACATCATTCATAACATTTCACCTCGTGATTTATTATTTTTATACTATCATTCGAGAAAGTTTTTTACAAGAGGACAAAAAAGTGTTATAGTATTAAAGAAGCAAATAAAGCAGGAGGTATAGCTTATGAGAACAAGTGGCGTACTTATGCCTATTTCATCCCTTCCGTCGCCGTATGGAATCGGAACTATGGGAAAGCAGGCTAGGAAGTTCGTCGATTTTCTGGTCAGGGGAGGTCAGAAATATTGGCAGATTCTTCCAATATGTCCAACCAGTTACGGAGATTCTCCGTACCAGTCATTCTCAAGCTTCGCCGGTAATCCATATTTTATTGATCTGGAATATCTGTGCAAGGACAAATTACTGACGAAGAAAGAATGTGAGTCCTTCAAGTGGGGCTCAAATCCAAAATACGTTGATTACGGAATTATGTACGAATCACGTTATGCACTTTTGCGTAAAGCGTATGTGCGCTTTATGAAGAAGAAACCACAGGATTTCGATGAATTCTGTGAGAAGGAGAAACAATGGCTCGATGATTATGCGCTGTTTATGGCGTTAAAGGATGCCAATGACGGTCAGGCATGGTCAAAGTGGGATAAAGATCTTCGCCTTCGCAAAAAGGAAGCGATGGAAGCAGCTAAGGAACAATATGCGGAAGAAATCCGCTTCTACAAGATGCTTCAGTATCTGTTTTACAAGCAGTGGAATGAACTGAAGGCTTATGCCAATGAGGAAGGCATTGAGATTATCGGAGATGTCCCAATCTATGTCGCAGGAGATTCTGCGGATGTATGGGCCAATCCGGATCAGTTCTATCTGGATGAGAATCTTGAGCCGATCGAGGTCGCAGGATGTCCACCTGACGCTTTTTCCGATGATGGACAGTTGTGGGGCAACCCGTTATTCCGTTGGGATGTGATGAAGAAGGATGGATATACCTGGTGGACACGTCGTATTAAGGCGATGTCTGAACTGTATGATATCATCCGTATTGACCATTTCCGTGGATTTGATTCATATTATGCGATTCCGGCCAAGGATGACACTGCCAAGAACGGTCAGTGGAAGCAAGGTCCGGGTATGGATCTGTTTACTGAGCTTGAGAAGAAGTTAGGAAAGCTTCCAATCATCGTTGAGGATCTTGGTTTCCTGACACCATCGGTACATAAACTTCTCAAGGATTCCGGATTCCCGGGAATGAAGGTAATCCAGTTCGCATTTGACAGCAGAGAGGAGAGCGATTATCTTCCTCATACTTATACCAATCATTGTGTTGTCTACACAGGAACACACGATAATGATACGGTTATGGGCTGGATGAAGACAGCACCGAAGGCATCCGTTAAATATGCCAAGGAATACCTGAATCTGACCAAGGAGGAAGGATACAACTGGGGTATGATGCGTGCGGCATGGTCGTCTGTTGCAGATATGGCAATCGTTCCGATGCAGGATATTCTCGGACTTGGATCCGAAGCTCGTATCAATACACCATCAACACTTGGCGAGAACTGGAAGTGGCGTGCCACACCGGAGCAGATTGATACGAAGATTGCAAAGAAGCTTCATCATTACATGCAGATGTATGGCCGTGTAAATAAAGAACTCAGGGTCGAAAAGGAAGCTGAGGCTAAGAAAGTGGCAGAAGCATCCACTGAAAAATAAAACGAATAAGCATATTTGAGTCCTCTTTCCCATATATTTAGGAATATATGAGAAAGGGGATTTTTTTATGGAAAGCAGAGAAAACCGAGACTTTGATTTATATAAAGATATCCAGGGACGGACGAACGGAGAAATCTATATCGGAGTTGTAGGACCGGTCCGTACCGGAAAATCTACATTTATTAAGCGATTTATGGATTTGTTCGTGTTGCCGAATATGGAAGACGAGAATGCAAGAAGGCGTGCGGAGGACGAACTGCCACAGTCAGCTGCGGGCAAAACGATTATGACGACGGAACCGAAATTCATCCCGCAGGAGGCTGCAAGCATTATGCTGGCGGATCAAAGCGAGATCAAGGTTCGGCTGATCGACTGCGTCGGATTTATGGTGCAGGGTGCAAGCGGACATATGGAGGGCGATGAGAACCGTATGGTCAAGACACCGTGGATGGAGGAGGAGATTCCGTTTGTTGATGCAGCGCGCATCGGGACGGAGAAGGTGATCCGTGATCATGCAACCATCGGGATCGTTGTTGTGACGGACGGCTCGATCGGAGAACTGGAACGCGATGCATATACAGAAGCAGAAAAGACGACAATCACGAAGCTTGAAGAGATTGGAAAGCCATATGTTGTTGTATTAAATTCGATGCGTCCGTACAGCGAGGAGACAAGGCAACTGAAAGACTCTCTCGAGAAGCAGTATCAGACCAGGGTAGTGCCGGTCAACTGTCAGCAGATGCACCGCGAGGACATCTTACATATTATGAGTGCCATTCTGATGGAGTTTCCGGTTACAAGAATTGATTATTTTATCCCAAAGTGGACGGAAATGCTGCCAATCGAACATCCGGTCAAAGCAGCACTGCTTCATGCAGCCGGAGATTTTTTAAAACGGATCGATAAGATTTCGGATGCCGGTGCGCTTGGCGCAGAAAAGAATCTTGCGGAACAGATGAATGCACATGGGGATGACGCTTTTTTCAAGGATATCCAGCTGCAAAGCATGAATCTGTCGGATGGAACTGTCGCAATCCGGATGGATATTGATGACAAATTTTATTTTTCCTATATCAGTGAGATGACAGGCGTGGAGATTGACGGGGAATACCAGATGATCTCGATGCTGCAGTCTCTGGCTCAGATGAAGAAGGAGTATGAGCGTGTCAAGGATGCGATGGATGCAGTGGAGCAGAAAGGCTATGGTGTGGTGATGCCGGGGCTTTCCGATATCCGTATGGAAAATCCGGTTCTGATCCAGCACGGTGGCAAGTTCGGCGTCAAAATGCGTGCGCTCTCACCGTCCATTCATATGATCAAGGCGAACATCGAGACGGAGATTGCACCAATCGTCGGCAGCGAGGAGCAGGCAAATGATCTGATCGAATATATAAAGGCAGGAGAGGAGAGCGGCGAGGGAATCTGGACGACGAATATCTTCGGCAAATCTGTGGGTGAGTTGATGGAGGACGGAATCCGCAGCAAGATCATGCAGATGGACGATGAGTGTCAGATGAAACTGCAGGATACGATGAACAAAATTGTCAATGACAGCAAAGGCGGAATGGTCTGTATCATTATCTGATAAAATACACTTGCATATTAACGCTTTGGTGTGCTAAAATGAAAAAGTAATTTTATTTACATATACTTAATATGTGGAGGATATAGAGTATGAAAAACATGAGAAAAATGATGGCTGTTGCGCTGTCAGCAGCAATGGTACTGGCACTTGGAGCTTGTGGAGGAGAATCTACTTCATCCAATTCTTCAACACAGTCAGGAAGTACATCGACAGACGGAAAGGTATATAATATCGGAATCTGCCAGCAGCTGGAGCATCCGGCACTGGATGCTGCTACGGAAGGATTTGAGGCTGCATTAAAGGATAAACTTGGTGATAATGTAAAGTTTGATCTGCAGAACGCACAGAACGAGCAGGCAAACGCTTCTACAATCGCAAACAATTTCGTATCTGGCAATGTTGATCTCATCCTTGCCAATGCAACACTTGCATTACAGGCATGTGCTGCTGCAACAACCGATATTCCGATTCTTGGAACATCCGTAACGGATTATGCAACGGCTCTTGAGATGTCTGACTGGAGCGGTGCTACCGGAAGAAATATTTCCGGAACCAGTGATCTTGCTCCACTTGATGAGCAGGAGAATATGCTTGTTGAGTTATTCCCGGATGCAAAGAATGTCGCAATTCTTTACTGTTCTGCAGAGGCAAACTCCAAGTATCAGGCAACTGAGTTCGAGAAGTATCTCGACGAGGATTCCATCAGCTACAAAGAGTTTACGGCATCCGATTCTAACGATATCGGTTCTGTTGTTCAGAGCGCAATCGAGTATGCTGATGTTATCTACATTCCAACCGATAACACAATGGCACAGAATACAGAAGCAATCAACAATATTGCACTTCCGGCAGGTGTTCCGATTATCGCCGGAGAAGAAGGAATCTGTAGCGGTTGTGGTGTTGCAACACTTTCCATCAGCTACTATGATATCGGATACAAAGCAGGAGAGATGGCTTATGACATCCTTGTCAACGGTGCAGATATTTCAACTATGAATGTTGAGTCTGCTCCTCAGGTAACAAAAGAGTACAACAAAGACATCTGTGATCAGCTTGGAATTACAATTCCGGATGATTATACAGCAATTGAAACGAATTAATTAAGGGGGATGGGTAAGGTGTTATTATCTGCTTATTTTGCTTCCCTGAGTCCGCTCGCACTGTTACGTGCGATACCGGGCTCCATCGCACAGGGATTGATCTGGGGACTTCTTGCTTTGGGAGTCTATATTACATATAAATTGCTTGATTTTGCGGATCTGTCGGTCGACGGATCGTTTGCGACCGGTGGCGCAGTAGCAGTTATGCTGATCCGTGGCAATATGAATCCGTGGCTTTCCTTATTGTTTGCATTTGCTGCAGGCATGATCGCCGGACTGATCACGGGTCTGTTACATACAAAGCTTGGTATTCCGCCAATCCTTGCGGGAATTTTAACGCAGATTGCACTGTATTCCATCAACCTGAATATTATGGGCAAATCCAATCAGGCGGTCAGCGTAGACAATTATAATCTTCCGGTTTCTCTGCGTTATGTATCCGGTGATACAGGTACGAGAATCCGCGTATTTGCAACCTGTATTTTATTCTGCGTGGTTGTGGTTGCTTTACTTTACTGGTATTTTGGCACGGAGCAGGGACATGCTATCCGTGCTACCGGATGTAATGCCCAGATGGCACGTGCACAGGGAATCAATACGAATTTCTGTAAGGTGCTTGCACTGATGCTTTCCAATGGACTCGTTGGTCTGTCGGGCGCTTTGTATGCACAGTATCAGGGTGCTGCCGATGTCAATATGGGACGTGGTGCGATCGTTATCGGTCTTGCAGCTGTTATCATCGGAGATGTTTTGTTCGGCAAAATCTGTGCAGGAAAGAAGCTTGCTTTTGCATACACGCTGTTTTCCGTAATCGCAGGAGCAATTCTGTACTATCTGGTACTGAGCATTATCCTGTGGCTGAAATTCCCTTCCGACGATCTGAAACTGTTCTCAGCAATCGTGGTAGCAATCTTCCTTGCTATTCCGTATCTGAAGAATAAGAAGAAAGCGACAAGGGGGCTGTAAACGATGAGTGAAATGTTAAAAATCGATAATATCAGAAAAGTATTTAATCCTGGAACCATCAACGAAAAAGTCGCTTTGGACGGTGTAAACCTGACATTGGAAGAGGGCGAATTCGTTACGGTGATCGGTGGTAACGGAGCCGGCAAATCCACGATCCTCAAGATGATCGTAGGACAGCTTTCTCCCGATGCATGGACGGTTGTTCTTACTAAAGGCAAAACTCTCGGCTACCTTGCACAGCATCAGGAGATGGAAAGCGGCAATACTATTTACGAAGAAGTCCGCACGGCAAAAGCTGAAGTTATTGAGATGGAAAAGCAGCTCCGTACGATCGAAATGGAACTTCCGTCTCTTTCCGGAGATGCTCTTGAAGCACGTCTTGCCACTTATCAGAGACTGACTTCTGCGTTTGAACACGCAGACGGTTACGCTTATAAAAGTGAGCTTACCGGCGTTCTAAAAGGTCTCGGATTTACAGAAGAAGAATTTACCAAACCCGTAGATTCTTTATCTGGTGGTCAGAAGACCCGTGTATCTCTTGGCAAACTCCTTCTTACCAAGCCTGACGTCCTGCTTCTGGATGAGCCAACCAACCACCTGGATATGAACTCCATCGCATGGCTGGAAACCTATCTTCTGAATTATCCGGGTGCTGTTCTTATCGTATCCCACGACCGCTATTTCCTGAACCGTGTGGTTACAAAGGTGATTGAAGTCGAGCAGGGACAGCTTCATACTTATATGGGCAATTATTCTGATTTTGCTGTCAAAAAAGAACAGCTCAGAGAAGCCAAATTAAAAGAATACTTGAATCAGCAGCGTGAGATCAAACATCAGGAAGCCGTGATCGAAAAGCTCCGTTCATTTAACCGTGAGAAATCCATCAAGCGTGCCGAAAGCCGGGAAAAAATGCTGGATAAGATGACGCTTGTTGACAAACCGATGGAGATCAACACCGACATCCATCTGAAGCTGGAGCCTTCGCGTATTAGTGGCAATGATGTCCTTTCTGTCAAAGGATTAAGCAAAGCATTTCCGCCACAGACACTTTTCACAGATATCAGTTTCGAGATCAAGCGTGGGGAACATGTAGCCATCATTGGCGACAACGGAACCGGAAAAACTACGCTTCTCAAGATTCTGAACAATGTGATCCAGGCAGACAGCGGTTCCTTTACACTGGGTGCCAATGTGGAGATCGGTTACTACGATCAGGAACACCACGTCCTTCATATGGATAAGACGATCTTTGAAGAAATTTCCGATGATTATCCGACACTTACCAACACACAAATCCGGAACATGCTTGCTGCTTTTCTTTTTACCGGAGATGATGTTTTCAAGTTGATCGGTGATTTAAGTGGTGGTGAAAGGGGACGTGTATCTCTGGCAAAGCTGATGCTCTCCAATGCGAATTTCCTGATCCTCGATGAGCCGACCAACCATTTGGACATTACTTCCAAGGAAATTCTCGAGCGGGCCCTGAACGATTATACCGGTACGGTACTTTATGTATCCCATGACCGTTATTTCATCAACCAGACTGCCACCCGTATTCTGGAACTGACCGGCAATACCTTTGTAAATTATATCGGCAATTATGATTATTATCTGGAGAAAAAAGATCTTCTGACCCCGGCTGTTTCCACAGCTGCTTCCGAAGACGCGCCGGCGCAGGTTTCCGAATCCAAACTGAGCTGGCAGGAGCAGAAAGAAGAACAGGCACGTATCCGTAAAAGGCAGAACGACCTGAAGAAAACAGAAGAACGTATCAGTGTTTTGGAGACGCGTAATGGCGAAATCGATAAACTGATGATGCAGGAAGAAGTCTATACGAATTCTGTTAAATGCCAGGAACTGGCAAAAGAAAAAACAGCGAACGAAGCAGAGCTCGAAGAACTCTATGAAAAATGGGAAGAACTGGCTGAATAAGCCAGTCCTTCCCATTTTTCTGTCAGGGATACGCCCTTCATGCATTCCCTGCTCTTTTTATAATCTTTCTGCAATCGCTTTGATAAATCCTTCACTGTTCAGTACATGTACCTCCGGAAGAGTTGTGATCATTGCCAGATCCTTTGTCATATACCCCTCTTCAATCGTACCAATCGTTGCTTTTTCCAAACGGTCTGCAAAATCCATCAGTTCCTGGTTCCCATCCAGTTCTCCTCTCTTGCGCAAAGCTCCCGACCATGCAAAGATTGTTGCAACAGAGTTTGTTGAAGTCTCTTCCCCTTTCAGGTGTTTGTAATAATGACGCTGTACTGTTCCATGTGCAGCTTCATATTCATAAAATCCTTCCGGTGATACCAGTACAGATGTCATCATGGCAAGTGAACCAAATGCTGAGGAAACCATATCACTCATCACATCCCCGTCATAATTCTTACATGCCCAGATATAACCACCCTCTGACTTCATTACACGGGCTACCGCATCATCGATCAGTGTGTAGAAATATTCAATTCCCGCTTCATCAAAAAGGTTCTTATACTCCGCATCAAAGATCTCCTGGAAGATATCTTTGAAAGTATGGTCATATTTTTTGGAAATGGTATCCTTTGTTGCAAACCAAAGATC
>OKRU01004322.1_pt1 | contig 10434 bp, 10 predicted proteins | sample 1601131 | NCBI WGS metagenome assembly OKRU01 (sample SAMEA3541558, study PRJEB24748) | human gut metagenome | biome: human gut; feature: human-associated habitat; material: faeces | place: China | collected 2012 | reverse complement strand
CTACACGCAAACCAATTCTACGATTTTTAGTACGGGAATTCCATTTTTTTGCAGTTCTTCTGCAAATAACTGTTTCCGTGTTTCTCGAATCGCCATATAATCAAAAGATTCCCCGAAAACACGCTTCAAGTATGGCTCTGCAAAGCGATATTGCAGGCTTCGGATATTTAAAGCGTGTTGTTCTTTCATCTCAAATCCATGAAGAGCAGCACTTTTAATCCAGCAACGAATTAAAACCCGTTCTGTATCCAAAAGTGTTCCGTCCATATCAAAAATCACACCATTTATCATGATGATTACTCCTTATTTTCATTTTCTGGCAAAACATCCGGAAGAACAACAGATACCACATCGGGAGCATCTGGTTCTGATTCATCAGATGCTGGATGGTTGATGATTTCGGCAAGTGGGGAGTGGTCAGCGGCTTCTTGCAGGATTGCATTTGACAAATGCGTGTAGATCTCTGTTGTTGCAGTGCTTTTGTGTCCTAGAATTTCTTTTAATGTCAATGTATCTACATTTCCATATTGATAAAGCAAGGTTGCAGCGGTATGCCGGAGTTTATGGGTAGAATAACCCTGTCCGGATAATCCAGCTCGTTGCAGAGCATCTTCTACAATCTGCTGCACACGTCGCTTGCTGATACGAGTGCCACGTTTGCTTAAAAATAATGCAGGTTCTTCTTGACTGTTTTTTATTTTTTTTCGTGCTTCTAAATAATCATCCAATGCATTCATGCATGCATGATTCAAATAAACCATCCGTTCTTTTCTGCCTTTTCCGAATACTCGCATTTTTGTTTCTTTCAAATTGATATGATTTAAATTCAAACCAACCAGCTCGCTTAATCGTAGCCCACAGTTCAAAAATAGGGTAATGATGCAGTAATCTCTTTCTGGGTAGGCAGTATCCATATGTTCCAGCAGAGATTTGCTTTGTTCCAAAGTTAGATATTTCGGCAGAGACATTTTAAGAGAAGGCAGTTCCAAATATTCTGTTGGATTCTGGTGAATCAGTTCTTTATTGACATAAAGATAGTGGAATAGGCTTTTGATCGCAGAAACTTTGCGTCCACGAGCACGGTCATGGTTGTCACGGGATTCTGTCACATAGTATAAGAACTCATATAAATCCTGAAGCTTGATGGTATCCAATAATGAAACCGGAAAATCGACAATAGAAATTTTCTGCATATCCGTTTCGTCCAGCTTCACATATTGTTTGTCTTTCATCATCAGGATGTATTGTAAGAACAACCGAATGTCCAGATAATATTCTTCAACTGTCCGAGGAGAAAGCGATTTGGACATGGAAAGATATAGAATATAGTCATTTAGAAATTCTGGACAAGCGGTGCGGTCAATCGGCATAAATAGCACTTCCCTTCCAAATTTGATTTCTTATTGCACCAAATTTGTATTTGGTGCAATTGGATATAACCCCTTTTGAAAGGGGTTTCTCAGTTATTTTCTATTTTTTCAATTAATTTTTCTGCACACTTGATTCCGTCCACAGCTGCCGACGTAATGCCGCCAGCATATCCAGCACCTTCGCCACATGGATACAATCCAGCAACTGCAATGCATTCCAATTTCTCATTTCTCAAAATTCGAACTGGCGACGAACTTCTTGTTTCAACGCCTGTTAAAATTGCTTCTGGGTCGTCAAATCCTGCAATTTTTTTGCCCATCTTTAAAATACCATCTTTTAAGGTTTGTACCATAAATTCCGGCAGATATTCTCTCGGATTTACAAATTTTACACCCGGTCGGTATGTTGGTGTTACTTTTCCGAAAGAACTAGATGTTTGATTTTGCAAGAAATCACCAACACAGCTAACAGGTGCTGCATAATTGCCACCGCCAGACAAAAAAGCTTGTCGTTCCAATTTCTGTTGTAAAAACATGCCAGCTAATGGATGCTCACTTGCAAGAACTCTTGGAGAGATTCCAACCAACAACGCACTATTTGCATTTTTCTCATCTCTTGCATGATTGCTCATGCCATTGACAACTAAATGACCTTCTTCAGATGCTGCCGCAACAACATTTCCGCCCGGACACATACAGAACGTATATAAGTCATAGCCAGATGGCAAATGAACAGCGAGCTTATAATCCGCTGCTGGTAACTGTTTGGCAAATGTCCCATACATACTTTTATTGATGTCAGATTGTAGATGTTCAATTCTGACACCCATTGCAAAATTTTTCTGTTGGAGTGGGATATTTTTATCATAGAACAGCTGAAAAACATCTCTTGCACTATGTCCAATTGCTAAAATACAATGCTGCGTCTGTTGTTCTCGAATGCTTCCCTCTTTTTCATATGAAATCGATTTCAAGCTTCCCTGTTCGTCTGTTTGATACCCTGTAAATCGTGCAGAAAACAGAATTTCTCCACCTAATTCTTGAATCTGGCAGCGAACATTCTTTACAACCTGCTCTAAATAGTCTGTTCCAATATGTGGCTTTGCAAGGTATAAAATTTCGGACGGTGCACCGCAAGCAACAAATGTCTCTAAAATGAAACGAATACGAGAATCTTTAATGCCGGTTGTTAGCTTTCCATCCGAAAAAGTGCCTGCTCCACCTTCTCCAAATTGAATGTTGGAATCTGTATGCAGAATGCCATTTTCCCAGAAATCCAGAACATCTTTTTTTCGTTCTTCGACACATTTTCCTCGTTCTAACACCAATGGCTGTAACCCTGCTTTTGCTAAAACAAGAGCGGCAAACATACCAGCTGGCCCAAATCCAACAACCACCGGACGATTTTCCGGTCTTTTAGAAATAGATGGAATCGGATAGACATAAGGCTGATAAGCTGTGATATTTTTTTCTTTTTTAGCACTTGCCTGTTGTAATAACTTTTGTTCATTTGGATGAGAAACGAGAACAGAGATTTGATATTGAATTTGCTGCTTTTTTCTTGCATCAATGGACTTTTTAAAATAGTTCCATGTAAGAGCAGTATTGTTCTTTAAATGCAATTTTTTTAGGATGCTAGCGGTTACCATCTCTTCTGTATAACCGACTGGCATTTTGATTTCACTGATTTTAATCATGCTTTTGTTTCCATTCTTTTGCTGCATGTGTCCCCGTCCACCAACCGGATGCCCATGCCCAATTTAAATTATAGCCACCGCAATCCCCTTGCAAATCCAACGCTTCCCCACTAAAATATAATCCCGGATAACGAATTGATTCCAAGTCAGCGGATACTTCTTCGGATATAATACCACCACAGGAAATTTGTGCGTTCTTCCAGTCCCCTTTTCCGATGACTGGAAATTTCCATGCTTTCAAAAAAGATGCTAATTGTTCTATTTCCTTTGGTGTACAGGAAGCAATCAATCGTGGTTCTTTTTGTAAAATTCCACATTGCTTTAAGACTTGCAAACCCACTCTTCTTTGAAATACACCTGTGAAAAATTCTTCTACTGATAACGTCCCACGCAGTGCATATAGTTCCCACAGAAACGCATAAACCTGTTCTAAATCCCAATCCGGCAATAAGTCCAACGCTACTGTATACGTTGCGTGTGACAGCTTATCACAGTATGCAGATAGATTGAATATACAAATGCCAGACAATGCTTGTTCTGTAAACTGCACTTCCCCACGTTCTTGCCGCTTTAGAATGCCGTTTTCATAAAGCAATACCTTTGCAAGCAATCGAATCCCTTTCAATGCACGAACCAGTTCTGTTTTTGTCTTTAGAAAACAAAGTGCAGGCGTACAAGGACGAATGGCAATCTTTAAATCTTTCAGCATTGCATATGCAGAACCATCTGTTCCAAGTGCAGGGGCTGCATATCCCCCACAAGCAAAAATTACCTGCTCCGCAAAGTAAGATTCTGTATCTGATTGCAACAAAAACCCATGCTTTTTCGGAATCAGATTCTGAATTTGACAGTTACATTGTACTGCAATTCCGTAAAGTTCAACTTGTAAGCGTAAGCTGTCCAATACAGCACTGGCATGATTACAATAGGGATATAAGCGGTGTTCCTCTTCCCTACAAATCAACCCCATCTGACGAAAATAATCCTCTGTTTTCGGTGCTTGCTGAAAAATTGCAAAGGCTTTTTCCAATAAAGAACCACTGTAATTTTCCTTCTGGATTACAGTATTCCCAAGATTGCATCTGCCGTTCCCTGTTGAAAGAATTTTTCGACCAATGCGGTCATTTCGTTCCAAAATGACAACGCTGCAATCTGCTCCACCTTCTATTTTTGCAGCAATGGCGGCAAGTAAGCCAGAAGCACCGCCGCCAATTACCGCAATATGATATTGTTTCTGCATTAGTTCTTTAAGCTCTGCATCGGAGCCGGAATTTTACCGCCACGATTGATAAACCGAGCAGAAGATTTCTTGCTAACCGGCATAACTGGAGCACTACCGAACAATCCGCCAAATTCCAGCATGTCGCCTTCCTTCATGCCAATTGCCGGAATGACACGAACGGCTGTTGTCTTAGTATTTACCATACCAATTGCCATTTCATCCGCAATAATCGCAGAAATAGTAGTTGGGTCTACATCGCCCGGAATTGCAATCATATCCAGACCAACGGAGCATACTGCTGTCATTGCTTCCAGTTTGCTCAAGGTCAATGTACCGTCTACCGCAGCATCAATCATACCAGCATCTTCAGAAACCGGAATGAATGCACCAGACAGACCGCCAACACTGGAGGATGCCATAACGCCGCCCTTCTTAACGGCATCGTTCAGCATTGCCAAAGCAGCAGTTGTACCATGTGTACCGCAGATTTCCAGACCCATTGCTTCCAGAATGTGTGCAACACTGTCTCCAACTGCTGGAGTTGGTGCGAGAGAAAGGTCTACAATGCCAAATTCTACGCCGAGCATTTCAGAAGCCCGCTTACCAACCAGCTGACCCATTCTAGTAATCTTGAATGCAGTCTTTTTAATGATATCTGCCAGTTCGTTGATGGAAGCATCCGGATACTTGGAAATCGTAGAGCGAACAACGCCAGGCCCAGAAACGCCAACATTGATGACACAATCCGATTCACCAACACCGTGGAATGCACCTGCCATAAACGGATTATCTTCCGGTGCGTTGCAGAATACAACCAGCTTAGATGGGCCAACACACTGCCGGTCAGCAGTCAGCTTGGCAGATTCCAGAATGATTTCACCCATCATCTTTACAGCATCCATGTTAATCCCGCTCTTAGTAGAACCAACATTGACAGATGAGCAAAGGCGTGTTGTAATATCCAGTGCTTCCGGAATGGAACGAATCAGAGCAATGTCCCCTGCACTAAAACCTTTATGTACCAATGCAGAATAACCGCCAATGAAGTTGACACCGCAGGTTTCTGCTGCACGCTGCAAGGTCTTTGCAAACAGTACCGGACTTTCGTTCGGGCAAGCTGCTGCCAGCATTGCAATCGGAGTGACTGAAATTCGCTTGTTAATAATCGGAATGCCATATTCCTTTTCAATGATTTCGCCGGTGGAAACGAGCTTTTCTGCCCGTCTTGTGATTTTGTCATAAACCTTATCGCAAGCCTTATGAATGTCGGAATCAATACAATCCAGAAGAGAAATTCCCATCGTGGTTGTACGGATATCCAAGCATTCATCCTGAATCATACGAATGGTTTCCAGAATGTCCCCGGCATTAAAGATTGCATTATTCATGATGTTTCTTGTTCCCTTCCTTAAATTCGATGCATTGCGTTAAAAATGTCTTCGTGCATGCAGTGAACAGAAAGACCAAGTTCTTCTCCCAATGCAGTCAGCTGATCGCTCAGCTTTGCAAAGTCTGCTGTCATCTTTGTGATGTCTACCATCATGATCATTGCAAACATATCTTGCAAAACACTCTGGGTTACTTCCAAAACGTTTGCCTGATATTCTGCACAAACGCCGCTGACCTTATGTAAAATACCAACGTTGTCCTTACCGATTACTGTAATTACTGCTCTCATAATAATGATAATCCTCCAAATTATTTCTGTAACATTTTCTTGAAGCGTTCCATTGCTTCCTTTGTGCGTTCCCGATCACCGAATGCAGTCAGACGGAACCAGCCATCGCCATTCTTACCAAAGCCTTCGCCCGGTGTGCCGACCACTGCAATTTTATGCAGCATTTCATCGAAGAATTCCCAACTGGACATGTGATTCGGGCACTGGAACCAAATATACGGAGAGTTTACGCCACCTGTATACGGGATTCCCAGTTCATCCATGGTTTTGCTGATAATGGCTGCATTTTCCTGATAGTAAGCAATGTTCTTCTGAATCTGCTTTCTGCCTTCTTCTGTGAAAACAGCAGCTGCTGCACACTGTACCGGATAAGAAACACCATTGAACTTACTTCCCTGCCGTCTGCCCCAAATCTGAGAGATGCTGACAACCGTTCCATCAGAAGCAGTTACGGTCAATTCGTTCGGAATAACCGTATAACCGCAACGCATACCAGTAAAACCAGCAGTCTTGGACAGCGAGCACATTTCAATTGCACACGTTCTTGCACCTTCTACTTCAAAAATGCTGTGTGGAATATCCGGCTGTGTGATAAATGCTTCATAAGCAGCATCATAGATAATGATTGCCTTGTTCTGCTTTGCATAATCAATCCAAGTCTTGAGCTGTTCTTTCGTATAAACAGAACCAGTCGGATTGTTCGGAGAGCAGAGGTAAATCAAATCTGCATGAACAGAAAAGTCCGGCATAGCTGCAAATCCGTTGGATTCATTGGAATTTGCATAGATAATGGTTCTGCCATCCATCTTGTTGGAATCTACATAAACCGGATATGCTGGGTCTGTTACCATAACGATATTGTCATCGCCGAAAATATCAACAATATTACCGCAGTCTGATTTTGCACCATCATTTACACGGATTTCATCCAGAGATAAGGTAACACCGTACTGCTGATAATAGTCAGCGATTGCCTGCTTCAGGAAATCATAACCTGTACCACTGTCTTCATAACCCTTAAAGGTTTCCTTGACACCCATTTCATCGGCACCTTTTTTCATTGCTTCTACGCAAACCGGTGCGATTGGCAGGGTAACATCTCCGATGCCCATCCGAATCAAGTCAGCTTCCGGATGTTCTTTCAGGAACGCATTGACTTTTTTTGCGATGTTGATAAACAGATAGTTCTTTTCCAACTTCAGAAAGTTTTCGTTAATGGTTGGCATTTCAATCTCTCCTTTAATTAATTTCAATCATAGAAAATCGGCTTATCATACCGGATATTCCATTTTTCCTTCAAAGATGAAGGTTGCAGGTCCAATCATGGTGACAGATTCGTCATTGTGATAGATAATCCGTAGATCACCGCCACGCAGGTGAATCAAAATTTCCTGCTCCCGTTTGCAATAGCCGTTCAGAACAGAAGCAACTGCTGCTGCACAAGCACCTGTACCGCATGCAAACGTTTCACCGCTTCCCCGTTCCCAAACACGCATTTGCAGCGTATGATCATCAATCACCCGAATAAATTCTGTATTGACCCGATTCGGGAATAATGGATGATGTTCAAAAGAAGGTCCAATTTTCTCCAAATCCAGAGAATCAATTTCCGGTAAGAATACAACCGCATGGGGATTTCCCATGGAAACACAAGTCATATCATAGGAAACACCATCTACGACAACTGGCTTTGCAATAAAGCGATCGCCATCATCTGCCACCGGAATTTCTGCCGGTTTTAAAATTGCCTTCCCCATATTCACCTTTACAGCATCCACTTTGTTGGTTACTTCGTTGACATAAAGGGTTAAGTACTTAATACCGGAGTTGGTTTCCAAGGATACTTCGGTTTTGTTTGTCATGCCGTGTTCGTAAACATATTTTCCGACACAGCGAGTTGCATTTCCACACATCATGGCTTCTGAACCATCTGCATTGAAAATCCGCATTCTGAAATCAGCGACTTCAGACGGTAAAATCAATACCAGCCCATCCGAACCAACACCAAACCGAACATTGCTCATAAAAATAGAGAGCTTTTCCGGGTCGGTTACAGTTTCTTGAAAACAATTGATGTAAATATAATCATTTCCAATCCCATGCATTTTTGAAAAAGTCAGCATAATACAATCCTCCTTCTTGATACGCTTCTTTTATTATACAAAAAAATCCGTCATAAATCAAGGCATAATGCAAATTTTTTTCGTTCCGCCAGAAAATTTGGATTCTGTTCAAGAAAAAACTTGCAAAACGCCTGTATATGTGTTATAATTTATCAGAATACAGAAAACAGATTCTCTTTGCAGTTGCCATTTTTCAAGCAATTGTCGGGAAATCTGTTGAGAAATGAGGTTTTAGAATTGGATTTGAACATGGTTTCCTATCTGGCAGAACTGGGCAAACTCGCTTTTTCTCCGGAAGAACTGGAACAAATGGCAAAGGATATGACCAGTATCATTGCAATCATGGACACGGTAAAAGAAATTGACATCACTTATGATGCAGTCGCAGATAATAAAAATGTCTATCTGAATGACTTGCGGGAAGATTTCAGTGTACCGAGCTTCCCAACAGAAAAAATTCTGCAAAATGCTGTCAATGATGAAAATTGCTTCGTCGTACCGAAGGTCGTAGAATAATAGGAAAGGAGATTCACTTTTTATTAAGTGAAAAAGCCATATGGATATTACAACAATGGGCATTCGTGAACAGCGGGATCTGCTGGATCGTCACGAAATTTCTGTAAAAGAACTGACAGAATGCTATCTGAATCGAATTGAAACATATGATCCTGCTCTGCAAAGCTATATTACAGTCACCAAGGAGCAGGCATATCAGGATGCAGAAACTGCACAAAAGAAAATTGATGACGGAACTGCTGCTCCGCTCTGCGGAATTCCGCTTGCCATTAAGGATAACATTTGTACGGATGGTGTTCGCACAACGTGTGCATCAAAAATGCTGGAGGATTTCATTCCGCCGTACAATGCAACCGTTATGGAAAAGTTAAACGCACAAAATGCAGTTATGCTCGGCAAAACCAGCATGGATGAATTTGCAATGGGTGGTTCTACACAGACTTCTGCATTTGCAAAGACAAAGAATCCATTCGGAAAGGATTGTGTACCGGGCGGTTCTTCTGGTGGCTCTGCTGCGTGCGTATCCGCTTCCCTTGCAACCGCTGCACTGGGGTCGGATACAGGTGGTTCGATTCGTCAGCCGTCTGCATTCTGTGGCGTTACCGGATTGAAGCCGACTTATGGTCGTGTTTCCCGATATGGCTTGATTGCATTTGCATCCTCTCTGGATCAGATTGGACCGATTGCAAAGAGTCCGTATGATTGTGCCCTGCTCCTGAATGCGATTGCAGGTTATGACCCACATGATGGAACAGTTTCCAAGAAGCCGGTGGAAGATTATACTGCAAAGATTGGAAAAGACATCAAGGGCATGAAAATTGCATTGCCAGAAGAATTCTTCGGCGAAGGAATTGACGACAGCATTCGCAATGCTGTTATGGAAGCTGCAAAGACCTATGAAAAAATGGGTGCAACACTGGTTTCCTGCAATATGCCAAGCTTGAAGTATGCAGTTGCAGCTTATTACCTGATTGCCTCCGCAGAAGCATCTTCTAACCTGTCCCGTTACGATGGTATTAAGTATGGTCACAGAAGTAAGGTCGGCGAAAACTTTAATGAATTGATTTGTAATTCCAGAAGCGAAGGATTTGGCTCTGAAGTAAAGAGAAGAATCCTGCTCGGAAACTATGCGTTGTCTAGTGGTTACTACGATGCATACTATGGAAAGGCAATGGCACTGCGGCAAAAGATTTCCGCTGAATATGCTGCAATCTTTGAAAAGTGCGATGTTATGCTGACACCGACTACCCCAACCGTTGCTTATCATATTCATGAAAACATCTCCGATCCAGTTAAGATGTATCAGGCAGATATTTGCACCGTTACTGCAAACATTGCAGCACTGCCTTCTCTCTCAACCCCGTGCGGTTATGATGAAGCTGGTATGCCAATTGGTATGTCTTTAACGGGCAGGCAGTTCGATGAAGCTACCATTCTGCAAGTTGCAGATGCATTTTCTCAGCAGTTTACACTGAGAACCCCGTCCCTTTCACTTTAATTCTCAGGAGGTCATATTATAATGTCATCATATATTCCTGTTATTGGTCTGGAGATTCATGCGGAACTGCTGACAAAATCAAAAGTATTCTGTACTTGTAGTGCAGAATTCGGCGGCAGCCCGAACTCCCGTTGCTGCCCAGTTTGTACAGGTATGCCGGGAACACTGCCAGTCATCAACCAGACCGCTGTACAGTATGCTGTAAAGGCTGGTTTTGCACTGGGCTGCAACATCAATAAATTCTCTGTATTTGACCGGAAAAACTATTTTTATCCGGACTTGCCGAAGGCTTATCAGATTTCTCAGTTGCAGCGTCCGCTGTGTATTGAT
>OKRU01004317.1_pt1 | contig 10441 bp, 9 predicted proteins | sample 1601131 | NCBI WGS metagenome assembly OKRU01 (sample SAMEA3541558, study PRJEB24748) | human gut metagenome | biome: human gut; feature: human-associated habitat; material: faeces | place: China | collected 2012 | reverse complement strand
GAAGCAGTCCGGCCGCATCATCGGCAAAAGAAGGATAGACGATGCGGGCTCCCGGAATGGAGGTCAGTGCCCCTTCAATCGTTTGCGAGTGGTAGAGCCCTCCGCCGATATAACCGCCCGATGCCAGGCGGAGTGTCAGGTTAGGGGGGAACTGTCCGTTGCTTCGCCAGTATTCGTGTGTACATTCGACATATTGCTCGATGGCCGGCCAGAAGTAGTCGGCAAATTCGGCTCCTTCCACCACGACATGTATTTTCGGGTCGAAGCGGCACATGCCGTTGGCCGTGCCTACAATGTAGTCTTCGGCAATGGGAGCATTGAAGATACGCTTCGGTCCGAACTCCTGTTGCATGCCTTTGGTGACGTTGAACACGCCGCCTTTGTCTTTGTTGGCCACGTCCTGTCCCCACAGGAATGTATCCGGGTTATGGCGGAATTCTGCTTTCAGTGTTTCGTTGATTGCGGTTACCAGTGTTTTCTTTTCGCCATTTTCTTCTTTGTGTGTGCCGTCTGTATATTTCTGCGGCAGGTAAGGTTCGGGCAAGACATAGTCAAAGATCGTTGCAGGATCGGGTTCGGGAGCCGCCATCGCTTTGCGGTTGGCTGTGCTCAGGTCTTTTTTTGCCTGTGCTTCTATCTGCTTCAGTTCCTCTTCGGTCAAGCGGTTGTAACGGAGCAGCATACGGCGGAATTTTTGCAGCGGGTCGGCTGCTTTCACGTAGGCAAGTTCGTTTTCATCGCGATACAAAGTCTGCTTGTCGGAGTTCGAATGGGAGCCGATGCGTACGCAATTTGCATGGACGATCACCGGATTATGCGTATTGATCGCATGTTCGCGGGCTTCGGTCATGGCGTTCATCGAGTCGAAAACGTCTTTTCCGTTGCAGTGGATGATGCGCAGGTTCTTGAAGCCTGAGAAGTTGTCGGCTACCTTGCGGTTGGCCGTCTGATCCTTTTTGGGGACGGAGATGCCGTAGCCGTTGTCCTGCAAGACAAAGATAACGGGGAGCTGCTCGTTGCTCGCCCCGTTGATGGCTTCGTAGACGTAGCCCTCGGAAGTGGCGGATTCACCGTGCGAGGTGATCGCAATGCCTTTATGGTCGTAATAAACCATTGCACGGGCGACACCTACGGCGTGCAGGTCGTGTGTCCCGGTCGCCGAGGATATGTTCTCGATATGCCACTCCGGCTTGGCGAAGTGGTTGGACATATGCCGTCCGCCGCTGGACGGATCGGTCGCTTTCGAGATGCCGTTCAGGATGATTTCTTCCGCCGTCATTCCGGCAGACAGGACGGTCAGCATATCGCGGTAGTAGGGAAAGAGGTAATCCTCTCCCCGGTGGAATACCTGCCCGATGGCGAGCTGGATGCCGTCATGCCCGGCATAAGGGGCATGATAGGACCAGCCTAAGGACTGGAGCAGGTAAGAAGGCGCCTTTTCATCGAGCGCCCTGCCGAGACTCATCAGGTAATACCATTTGCGGAGGGTCTCGGTATCGGTCGTTTTTATATCGTATCGTTTCATACTTGATTATTTTGTGTGTTGTTTTAATTGTTTTGTGATATGTTACTTTTGGCTTGACCCAAAAGTAACCAAAAAGTCAAGGCTTAACCGTCCGGTCTACTCCGGGCAAAGACTACGCTGTCGCCTGCGAAACTCGCTTCGCTCAAACAGGGCAGGCTCCGGACGCTTCGTCTTTACCCTCCGCTTGACGCCCGTCCGCTTAGGCCTTTCCAAGAAAGCTCCGCTTTCTTTTGGGATTGCCGATACTGATCGTTCTTTTGCGGCCCCGTGCGGGGCACGGGGACAAGCCTGTTCCCGCACTTGATGCGGGATCACAAAGGAGCAGGCAGCATTGGCAATCCCTGAAGAGCCGTTAGGCTCTATCTCCGGCCTAAGCTGGTGAGCGTAAAGCGCAGAGACCGCAGTGAGCGTCCGGAGCGTCTGCTGTTTGAGCGAAGCGAGTTTCAGACGCGACAGCGAACGAAGGGAACGGAGTAGCGAGCCAGCTTAAGCCTTGATCTTTTGGTTACTTTTGGATCAAGCCAAAAGTAACAGATAAATCATCATTTATCCCAGTTCTCCAGATAATCCGCTACGCGTCGCAGGAACTCTCCACCCAGTGCTCCGTTGATGATCCGGTGGTCGTACGACAGGGACAGGTACATCTTGTGGCGAATTGCGATTGTATCTCCTTCGGGTGTCTCCACGACGGCCGGTTTCTTTTCGATGAAGCCGACGCCTAAGATGGCTACCTGTGGCTGGTTGATGATCGGCGTACCGAACAGGCTCTTGAACGAACCGAAGTTGGTGATCGTGAAAGTTCCGCCTTGTATATCGTCTGGCATCAGCTTACCCGTGCGTGCTTTGGCGGCAAGAGTGTCGATGTTGGCAGCAAGGCCGTTCAGATTCAACTTGTCTGCATCATGAATAACCGGTACGATCAGGTTACCGTCGGGTAGCGACACGGCGATACCCAGGTTAATATGCTTTTTCAGAATGACTTTGTAGCCGTCGACCGAAGCGTTCACGTGCGGGAATTCAGCCAGTGCCTTTGCTGTAGCTTCCGCTATGGCAGGCATGAAAGTGAGTGCTACACCTTCACGTTTGAAAAATGCGTCTTTCGTGCGGTTGCGCCATTTTACCAGACGGGTGACGTCGGCTTCGACAACAGTTGTAACGTGGGGAGACACTTTTTTCGACATGACCATATGGTCTGATATGATACGGGCAACGCGGTCCATTTCGACCGTTTCGTCTTCGGTGACAGATGCCGGGTTGCGTCGATCGTCGATGGTGGGCTGCGTCGGTTGGTGATGGTGGACACCATCGACCGGAGAAGGTGGGTTACGTCGATCGGAGATGGTGGGCTGCGTCGACGGTTGACGCAAGTTTTCGGTATCACTTTGTGGGATGATGCCACTTTTCTTGGTCGTGATATAATCTTTAATATCTTTTTTACTGAGTCGTCCTTCGTAGCCGGTTCCCGGAATCGCGTCCAGTTCGGCTTGCGATATTTTGGCTTCCTGTGCTAATTTCAGCACGATGGGAGAATACCATCTTCCGTCTTCTTCCTTGGATGATTTGACGGGCTGGGCGGGTTCTGCCGGTACAGACTGTACCATTGTGCTTTCGTCGCTTTTAGCTGCGGCAGGAGTGGTACTTTCGGGTGCTTCTCCCTCTTCGCCTTCCAGCTGGATCAGGGCGACGGTTGTACCGACGGCCACCGTATCGCCTTCGGAAAACAGCAGTTCGAGCACCTTTCCTGCAACCGGAGAGGGTATTTCCGCACTGACTTTGGCGGTGCTCACTTCAAAGAGGACATCGTCTTCTTGAACAGCGTCGCCTACTTTGACGGACCAGGAGACAATCGTCCCTTCAGTGATGCTTTCGCCCAGTTTGGGCATTTTTATTTCAAATGTCGACATAGTTTAAATGTGTATTTTATGTTCTGATATTGAAGTTCCAGGCCGACGTCGCGTATTTGTTGTCACGTAGGGACCGGATGGCGTTCATGCATGGCGACGTCGGCATGAAAGTCGTACTCGCTCAAGCGGAACCGCACGCGAAGATCGCGGAAAGCCTTGGTTCTTTCTCTGCCTTTCGGCATGGCCCTTGTGACCTGCCACTCAGCTGTGGCACGCATCTGCAGCACACGATCCCATCCACCGCCCATGACGGCGTTCTGAAGGTTGCAGCCGAAGCTGAAACTCTTCCGCAGCCGACGGCGGTCTTGATCTCCGGTGATGATCGGTAGATTGATGGTGAAGGATTTCGTGCTCATGGGAGTACCTTAGCACAGGGGGTGGAAAGACACACGCCTTTCATCGGGGACAACCAAATAGATCGGAAGAGAGAGGTTTGCCGCATTCCTCCATCCGAATGAATTCGGAGGCTTCCTGCGGCTGTTTCTGTGAGCTCGAGTGACTTTTCAGAAAAAAAGCCCGCAGCTTCGGACTTGAAGCGGCGGGCTTGTTGTTGTCCCGTTCAGGGCTGCCGGGCGGCGGGAGCCTGAGTCGGAACGGGCTCGGGTGCGGCGGGCAGAACGGCCCTGTCGCCAAGCCTCTTCTTCGTCTGATTGAGAAGCTGGACCATGTAGGCGGCCACGTTGTCGACCGTGAGGCCGCTGCCGGGATTGGCGCGGCCCGACGCCTCGAGGGCGGGCACGCTGTTCTCGAAGGTCTGGAACCGAACGGCCTCGATCGCGCGGGCATTCGTCCTCACCTCGTACGTCACGACGAAGGAGCAGGCCTGCGGGCCGTCGCCCGGCATGAGCAGCCTCGGCTCGCTGCCGAAGCTCCTCACGCCCGTCTCAAGCGACTTGACGAGCGGTTCGCTCTTGACGTCCTCGTTAACGAGCACGCAGACGACGGAGAGGTCGACGGGGCGCTTCATCGCATCGGCGGGAATGGCCTCGGAACCGCCGCCCGAAAGCGCGGCGCAGCCCGAGAGCAGGAGCGCCGACAGGGCGGCCGCCGCAGCGCGGGATAATGAGGTTGTGTTGAGAATGCCGGTCATGGACGTCGTGTGTTGTCTAAAGGATTGCCCATACTAGCAGAGGAAGGCGCATCCTGCGTCGCCGTTGCGTTTTCTCGGCCAGATTCTGTCGCCCCAACACCTCATTTCGGGTAAGATGAAATCTGCGGGGCGGGAGCGCAACCTCCATCCGCATCCCGCTTCATTTCATGATTCAATAAAAATGGCCGGACGCGCGCCGCCTTCGCCTCCTCCCCTTGGACGATCCGGACGCTCCAAGCACAACCATAATAACTAGGATTTCACCGTGCACGATCCTGCGAAAATCGACAAGCCCCTGATCCGCGTCATCGACGATGACGACGCAATGCGCAACTCCTGGGCCTTCCTCATTGAAGGCGAAGGTTGGGACGTCAAGACCTATGCCGACGCCATCACGTTCCTTTCCTCGAACGACTACATCCGCCCCGGCTGTCTCCTCCTCGACGTCCGCATGCCGCACATGTCCGGCCTTGAGCTTCAGCTCAAGCTGAGGGAAGCCGGCTGCGACCTGCCGATCATCTTCATTTCCGGCCACGGCGACATCGACATGGCCGTCAACACCCTGAAGGCGGGCGCCATCGACTTCCTTCAGAAGCCCGTCGACGACCAGCGCCTCCTCAAGACCATTGAAAACGCCGTCTCGCACAACCTCGCCCAGCGCCGCGGCAAGCGCGAAGTCACCGACTTCCGCAACCGTCTCGAGTCGCTCACGCAGCGCGAGCGCGAAGTCATCCGCATGGTCGCCCAGGGCTACTCCAACAAAGAGGTTGCCCGCGAATACGGCATTTCGGAAAAGACCGTCCAGGTCCACCGAGGCTCCGCCTACCGCAAGCTTGACCTGCACAACGCCGCTGAAATCGCACGTCTTCTCATGCTGACGGGCGATCCGCTTTAAAGCGACAGCTCTCACCAAATCCCGTCCGGAACAAGGCGTTCGGACGGGATTTTTGCATCCTGCCCGCACGCTCGGAAATATTTACGGTTTTCGTCCACCCGTCCCAGCTTTTTGAGGCATACTCTCTCAATCCCGCCATCTGGACGGCAGGAGACGCTCCGTTGAAGGCTCCCTCAGGGTCGAGCGCCGGAGGCTCCCGGACCGTGCCGCAGGCCATCGGTTTTCAGTTTTTTCAGGCATTTACCTTTTTGGGAGATCCCATGCTCAGCGATATTGAAATTGCTCAGGCAACCAAGCTCATTCCGATTGACCAGCTTGCCCACGAGGCCGGCCTCACCGACGCCGAGTTCGAGCCGTACGGCCGCGACAAAGCCAAGGTCGAGCTCGACGCCTCCCGTCCCGACACGGCCAAGCTCATCCTCGTGACGGCCACGTCCGGCATGCCCGCAGGCTCCGGCAAGACCACCACGTCGATCGCCCTCGCCCAGGGTCTCAAGCAACTCGGCAAGAAGGCCGTACTCGCCCTTCGCGAACCGTCCCTCGGCCCGGTCTTCGGCATGAAGGGCGGCGCTGCCGGCGGCGGCTACTCGCAGGTCCTTCCGATGGAAGCCATCAACCTGCACTTCACGGGCGACTTCCACGCCATCACCTCCGCCAACAACCTCCTCGCCGCTCTGATCGACAACGCCCGCCACCAGGGTCAGGTCGAGCTCAAGGAAATCTTCTGGCGCCGCGTCATGGACGTGAACGACCGCATGCTCCGCAACATCGTTACGGGTCTCGGCGGCTCCGCCAACGGCATCCCGACGGAAGCGGGCTTCGACATCACGGCCGCCTCCGAACTCATGGCCGTCCTTTGCCTCGCCACGGACCTTGACGACCTGCGCGCCCGCATCGACCGCATCGTCGTCGGCACGCGCCGCGACGGTTCCGCCGTCACGGTTCAGGAACTCGGCGTGGGCGGCGCCCTCGTCGCGCTCCTCAAGGACGCCATCAAGCCGAACCTCGTCCAGTCCATCGAAGGCAACCTCGCCTTCGTGCACGGCGGTCCGTTCGCCAACATCGCCCACGGCTGCAACTCCGTCGCCGCCACGCGCGCCGCGATGAAGCTCGGCGACTACGCCATCACCGAAGCCGGCTTCGGCTCCGACCTCGGCGCCGAAAAGTTCTACAACATCAAGTGCCGTGCGGCCGGTCTCAACCCCGCCGCCGTCGTGCTCGTGACGTCCACCAAGGCCCTCAAGTGGCACGGCGGCGTCCCCCTGCCCGAAATCGGCAAGCCCAACGCTGAAGCCCTCAAGAAGGGCCTCTGCAACCTCGACGCCCACGTCGAGAACCTCAAGCGCTTCGGTCCGAACATCGTGGTCTCCATCAACCACTTCCACACGGACCTTGACGAAGAACTCGACATCATCCGCAACCGCTGCGCCGAACTCGGCGTGCGCGTGGCCCTCTCCGACGGCTTCGCGCTCGGCGGCAAGGGTGCCGTCGACGTTGCCCGCGCCGTGATCGAGGCTGCCGAGGACGTGCACCCGCTCAACTTCACGTACGAGGCCGACGCCCCCGTCATGGAAAAGGTCGAGAAGATCGCCAAGACCATCTACGGCGCTGCCGCCGTCGAACTGGCTCCTGCCGCCGCCAAGGATCTCAAGCGCCTGCAGGACCTCGGCTTCGACCGTCTCCCGGTCTGCATCGCCAAGACCCCGTTCTCGTTCTCTCACGATCCCAAGCTCCTCGGCGCTCCGAAGGGCTTCACGCTGCCTGTCCAACGCCTCATCCTCAATGCGGGCGCAGGCTTCGTCGTCGTGACGACGGGTGCGATCATGCGCATGCCCGGCCTGCCGAAGGTTCCGGCCGCCATGTCCATCGACGTCAAGGACGGCAAGATCACCGGTCTCGCGTGATCCGTCTGATACGACTGGTTGAAACAGCATGACGAAGGGCCCATGCAGCAATGCACGGGCCCTTTGTCTTGTCATGCCATCGGCTGTCGGGGCCTCGAGAACATTCGAGCGGGCGCCCTGCCGTCTGAAAAACAAAAGCCCGAAAAGACAAAACCCCGGCTTCCTTGGAAACCGGGGTTTTGCAATTGCGAGCCTGACGATGTCCTACTTTCACTGGAAATACAACCAACTATCATCGGCGATAAGGCGTTTCACTGTCCTGTTCGGAATGGGAAGGAGTGGTACCGCCTCTCTATGGTCATCAGGCAATGGCTTTTGTCTGCTTTCGCAAACGATTTTTATGATTTTATCATAAAACCGAGTGTCTGTCGACGGCATAAGTCCCAATCATACAAAACTATGCTTGGGGTCAGTTTTTGGCTACATTGACCTCATGACCACACCAATCGGAGAGGAGCCGACCATGACACTGAACAAATCTCTCGTCTGTCTTGCAATAGCGTCGCTTTCCATTCCCGCCATGGCTGCGCCCGTCACGACCGAGGGCGCGGGCGTCGGCAAGCACGGCGACGTGATCGCCGCAGTGACCTTTGACGGCGGCAGGATTCAGGCGATCGACATCAGATAATCGAACGAGAACCCGATCCTCGCGGGCAAGGTCTTCACCGAAATGAAGGACGCGATGATCAAGCACAACACGGCCGACATCGATGCCGTGACGGGCGCGACCGTCTCGTCGGACGCCCTCAGGAACGCCGTGAAGGAGGCTGCGGCCAAGGCGGGCGTGACGCTCGCGGGCCCGGTGGCCCTTCTCAAGCGCGCGCCGAAGGTGCCTGAGACGAACGTCTACGACGTCGTGGTGATCGGTGCGGGCGGCGCGGGCTTCTCGGCCGCCATCACCGCGAGCGACGCGGGCGCGAAGGTCGTGCTTCTCGAGAAGATGCCCAACGTTGGCGGCAACTCGCTCGTTTCGGGCGCGGAAATGGCTGCTGCGGGCAACTGGGTCCAGAAGAAGCTCGGCATTGAAGGCGACAGCGTCGAACTGCATTATCAGGACACCATGAAGGGCGGCGACATGAAGGGCGATCCCGCCGTCGTGCGCACCATGGTCGAGAATGCGCTTCCCGCCGCCGAATGGTGCCGGGACGTCATCGGCGTCGAATTCCAGGAAGACAACCTCTTCTTCTTCGGCGGCCACTCCAAGAAGCGCTCGCTCATTCCGAAGGGCGCCACGGGCCTCGACTTCATCACCAAGTTCAGCGCTGCGGCCGAGAAGCGCGGCATTCCCATCATCACGAACATGAAGGCCGAGGAGCTCATGCGTGACGCTTCGGGACGCGTCACGGGCGTCAAGGCCACGATGGACGGCAAGCGCTATACCTTCAGCGCCAGGAAGGGCGTCGTGATCGCGACGGGCGGCTTTGCCGCGAACGTTGCGATGCGCACGGAGGCCAACCCGTTCTACGGCGACGGCTTCAAGACCACGAACATGCCCGGCGCCATGGGTGAAGGCATCACGATGGCGAAGAACATCGGCGCACAGGTCGTCAACATGGGCCTCATCCAGACCTATCCGATGTGCGACCCGAACTCGGGCGCCATCGAGCTCATCGACGACGCTCGCTTCGAAGGCGCCATTCTGGTCAACCAGGAAGGCAAGCGCTTCGTCGAGGAACTCCAGCGCCGCGACGTGATGAGCAAGGCCATTCTCGAGCAGACGGGCAAGTACTGCTACGCGATCTTCAACGGCGAGATCGAGAAGCGCTCGCACGCCATCACGCACCATCAGGACGAGGTCGAGGTCTTCACCAAGACGGGCATCCTGCGCAAGGCCGACACCATCGAGGGCATCGCCGACTTCTTCAAGATCCCGGTCGACAACCTCAAGGCCACGATTGCGCGCGTCAACGAATTCGCCAGGACGGGCAAGGACCTGGACTCAACTACCGCAGCCGCTTCGTCGACCTCAGCACGGGACCGTACTGGATCTACAGAGGCGTTCCGAGCGTGCACCACACGATGGGCGGCCTGAAGATCAATCCGAAGGCCGAAGTGCTCGACGCCAACGACAAGCCGATTCCCGGCCTCTGGGCTGCGGGCGAAGTGACGGGCTGCACGCACGGCACGAACCGCCTCGGCTCGAACGCCTACACCGACATCATCGTCTTCGGCCGCATCGCGGGTGCGGAAGTCGCCAAATAATGACGTAGGCTGAAGCCTGGTCGACTTATACTTAAGTGGATCTCCGGGCCCGTCCTCAGAGTGGAGACGGGCCCGGATTCGTTTCATCGTCAGGGGATTCACATGGCCACGAAGGGCGAACAAAGCAGGCAGCGGATTCTGGAGGCGTCCAGAAGCATCATTCTCGAGAGCGGCATCGGGAAGCTGAGCCACGGCGCGATCGCCGAGGTGCTCGACATCTCCAAGAGCGCCATCCACTGGCACTTCCCCACGAAGGACGATCTGCTCAAGGCGCTCATCGACGACTATCTCGAGCATCTACAGGCCGAGGAGAAGCGTCATGAGACGCCCTTCATCGCCTCGGGCCTCAGTCCCGAGGACGCCGTGCTGCCCGCCATGCGCCTCTGGTATCTGGACTTCAGGGAGAACCGCGCCGGCTGGGTCGGACTCGGCTCGCAGCTTCTGAGCCTCTCGTCGCGCCATCCCGCCCTCGTCGAGCCCATCCGCGCATGGTACAAGTCGCTCTACGACAGGATCGGCCGTTCGTCGGCCGACACCGTCAGGGGTTACGTCGCCATGATGGTCTTCGACGGCTTTTTCAACTCGTCCAAGATGGGCGTCATGACGCTTTCGGACGAGGAGATGGACGCCATGCAGATGCACGTGCTGCGCGAGGCCTATGCGGCCCGCCCCGACATGCTTGAGGTCATCGAGGCCGTGATCGGCAGCGGCGAGCGCTTGTGATTCCGAGCCGGTCGAACGATTCCTGACCCGCTCGGCCGCACTCCGGCGTTTTCTGACGAGAAGGCCCTGCCGCAAGGCGGGGCCTTGCGCATTTTGCTACTCGGGAAAAACAAGAACCCCGGTCTCTTTCGAAACCGGGGTTTTTGGAATGGTGAGCCTGACGATGTCCTACTTTCACTGGAAATACAACCAACTATC
>OKRU01004316.1_pt1 | contig 10449 bp, 8 predicted proteins | sample 1601131 | NCBI WGS metagenome assembly OKRU01 (sample SAMEA3541558, study PRJEB24748) | human gut metagenome | biome: human gut; feature: human-associated habitat; material: faeces | place: China | collected 2012 | reverse complement strand
TATAGAGCCCTCGTTTACAGGGGGCAAATATAGTTATTTGTTTTATTATAATAACAGAGAAGTCCCGATTTTGTTCATCATATAGTAACCTTACATTCATCCTCCTGTAATCCGGAAACGGGATCTTTGCGTAACGAAAAAAACAAAAGTTATGCATTTACGGACGTATTATCCCACAGTAGTTCTCTCGGATATTCATCTGGGAACTCAACACTCCAAGACAGAGGAAGTCACTCACTTCCTGAAATCAATAAATTGTGATCGCTTAATTCTGAATGGTGATATCATTGACGGATGGCATTTGCAGAAAAGCGGTTTGGGTAAATGGAAAGCTAAACATACGGATTTCTTCAAAGTAATAATGAAGATGATGGAGAATTTCGGGACACAAGTGATTTATGTTCGTGGTAATCATGATGATTTTCTAGATAATCTGGCACCTTTGAATTTTTATAATATCCAGATTGTGAAAGACTGTATCTACGAAAGCCACGGCAGACGTTATTATGTGACACATGGAGATATTTTTGATACGGTGACTACTCAAATGAAATGGCTGGCTAAGTTGGGCGACACAGGATATACTTTTCTGTTATGGTTGAATAAGGTATACAATCTCCGCAGAATGAAGCAGGGAAAACCTTATTATTCCCTTTCCCAGTCTATTAAGAATAGGGTAAAGACTGCCGTTTCTTATATTTCTGATTTTGAAAAAGAGCTTGTTGACCTGGCAAGGGCTAAAAAGTGTGATGGCGTGATATGCGGTCATATTCACCATCCTGCCAATACTTTTTATGAAGATATCCATTATCTGAATTCAGGCGACTGGGTAGAAACACTTTCGGCTCTTACTGAAGATGAAGATGGTAACTGGACTATCCGCTATTTTGATAGTGGATTACTAAAGGAAGATAATCATAAGGAAAAACAAACTATATCCATAACAATAGCATCATGAAATTTCTGTTTATTGTGCAAGGAGAGGGGAGAGGGCATTTCACCCAAGCCATTACCCTTGAAGACATGTTATTACGTAACGGGCACCAGGTAGTGGAGGTTCTTGTCGGCAAAAGTTCGTCACGTACCTTGCCCGGCTTTTTCAACCGGAGTATCCAGGCACCGGTAAAGCGTTTCACCAGTCCGAATTTTTTGCCTACAGCCGAAAATAAACGGGCTGATCTGAAAAAGAGTTTTGCATACAATCTGATACACGTACCGGAATATTTTCGCAGTATGTGTTATATCAATCAGCGCATTAAGGAAACAGGGGCGGAAGTTGTGATCAACTTCTACGAACTTCTGACCGGACTTACCTACGCACTCTTCCGTCCCTCCGTTCCTTATGTTTGCATCGGACACCAATATCTGTTTTTGCACAACCACTTTGAGTTTCCCCGAAAAAGTGTGATTCAACTCTCCATGTTGCGCTTTTTCACACGGATGACGAGTCTGCGCGCTAGCAGGCGGTTGGCACTCTCTTTTCGTAAAATGGAATCGGACCGGACTGAACGGATATCCGTTGTTCCTCCTCTGCTTCGCAGGGAAGCGACCGCTATGCAGCCGGAACAGGGTAACTACATTCACGGATATATGGTTAACTCAGGTTTTGCAGATAGTGTAGAGGCTTTCCATGCCTTGCATCCTGAAATTCCTATGCACTTTTTCTGGGATAAACAGGATGCTGACGAGGTGACTAAAGTGGATGCCACACTGAGTTTTCATCAGATTGATGATGTGAAATTTCTTAATAAAATGGCCGGTTGCAGAGCATATGCCAGTACGGCCGGTTTTGAGTCTATCTGTGAAGCGATGTATCTGGGCAAACCTGTACTGATGGTTCCTGCTCATATTGAGCAGGATTGCAATGCTTATGATGCCCGGCAGGCCGGTGCCGGAATTATTGGAGAATCTTTCGATTTGGAGTCGTTGCTTCGTTTTGCCGGAACGTATGTTCCCAACCGGGAATTTATTCGTTGGGTTCGTAGCTGTGAACGACAGATCATTGGAGAACTTGAACGACTTGCTGATCAGCATTCGGCTGTCACTGTACCTACATTAACTAATTATTTTCCGATATGAAATTGAATAAGACTGATTATATGCTTGAGCGCACATCCGATGGCGGTTATTATGCTTGGCTTACTGTAAATATGCAGTGTAATGCGTATGGGGATTCACCCGAAGAAGCGGTAAAAAACCTGGAACAGACCATGGAAGACCTGGTTGAAGAAATGTATTTGGTAGAGGATTTTATATAGGACAAGAGTTTATAGCATATCAGATGCTGAAACTGAGAAAAAACTTCATTGATAATAAAAAGAGACAGGGTACGCCGTTTGAACGGAAGTGTACCCTGTCTTTTTATTATTCTTCTACAATATCCAGCTCCTTGATGATGTGTGAGGCACCTGCATACTTATCAATAATAAATAGAGTATAGCGGATGTCTACTACTGCGGCACGTTGTGAAGAAGGCCGGAAAGCAATGTCTCCTGTCAGGCCTTCATAATTACGATCGAATCCGGTCCCGATCAATTGCCCTTTTCCATTGAATACCGGGCTTCCGGAATTTCCTCCTGTATTGTCTGTATTGACAATGAAGCAAACAGGCATTTCTCCGTTTTCCATCGCGTAATGTCCGAAGTCTTTTGCATGATACAGTTGTTTTAGTTTTTGAGGCACTACGAACTCCCAATTATCCGGATCTTCTTTTTGCATTACCCCTTTCAGTGTTGTATAGTAATTGTATACTGTCCCGTCGGCGGGCTCGTACGGCAATACCTGACCATAAGTTAACCTCAGGGTTGAGTTTGCATCCGGATAGATAGGCGTACCGGCAGCTTGACGCATATCCATCATACCTTTTACCCATACTTTATGAGCTGCATCATAGTTCTTATTGGCATCCTTCATGGCGAGTGCCGTTTTCAACAGTCCGTCCGTGATGGAATATTTAAAGAGGACCATCCAGTCTTTATCCAGTTTGTTAAGAGTGGGGTGAGCGATAAACTTGTTGAAGTTCTCTTTCGAACCAAAGATCGAGTACTTGAAGCAAGCATCGATAAAGGCATCCTTGTTCCCTTTAAAACGGCTGTCTATTACTTTGAAAATACCGATTTGCTGATCTTCCGGAATATATCCGGCATAGGTTTCCAGCATTTTCTTTCCTACGAGTCGTTCTACTTCCGGAAACGGAACAGATGCGAAATATTTATCTGCTTCTGCTTTCAGCTTATCGGTTTCTTCTTTAATCTTTGTGGCATTTTTGCTTTCAAGTGCTTTTTTCAATCCGTCGGTTGAAGGAATTTTCATGAAATCGAGTGCCGTTACCAATGCTTCGCTGATGGCTTGCTGATGATACATGGCATCATGACGATGCGCCACAATCGAGCGTATCTCATCAAAAGCCTTTTGATAAGAGTCATCGCCTTTCTCACGTCCCATTGCCAACAGTTGTTCTTGTTGCTTTTCTTTGGTATCCAACACTTTCAGTCGGACCAAACCTTCGTTCATACCGATGGCATTTTTCCAGTAATTAGCGGAGGAAGCATATTTGCTTGCATAATGTATGCGTACTGCCGGATCTTTCAGCATTTGATCCATCAGTACGGCCTGCCGTGCCTCACGTACGTGGTGGCGCATGAAGTTGGTTGTTTGCATTCGTTCTTTCACTTCGTCGGAAATCATGTAGCGCCAGTTGCGTCCGGGAAATCCCATGACAAATGTAAAATCACCTTCTTTAACTCCTGCCAGGCTGATTGTCAAATGTTTCTTTACTTGTAAAGGAACATTGTCTTTAGAGTATTCAGCCGGCTGACCGTTCTTGTCTGCATAAATGCGGAATAAAGAAAAGTCTCCTGTGTGGCGTGGCCACATCCAGTTGTCGGTATCAGCTCCAAATTTGCCGATCGAAGAAGGAGGGGCACCTACCATGCGAATGTCATTGTAGACTGTCTTTACAAATAGATAGTATTTGTTGCCTCCGTAAAATGGTTTCAGCTCCAAACGTGTTGCCGGAGTGATTTGGATATTTTCTGCTTTTGCAAACCGGTCGGCAACCGTTGCCAGATATTTGGGAGACAAATAATTGATGCCGTTGGGATCGTCATCTTTTTTAAGTTGCTCGTTTACATAGGTTGTCACGTCCAGGATACGGTCGATGAAGGTTACTGTCAACCCTTTGCAGGGTAACTCTTCGTTCCGGTTCATTGCCCAGAATCCATTTGTCAGATAATCGTGATCTACACTGCTATGTTGTTGAATTGCTCCATATCCGCAGTGGTGATTAGTCAATACCAATCCCTCCGCCGAGATGATTTCACCGGTACATCCGCCTCCGAAATGTACAACAGCATCTTTTAAAGCTATTCCATCCGGATTGTAGACTTCCTCTATAGGGATTTGTAACCCGAGATCCATCATGGCAGCTTCATTCTGTGCTTTCAGGTCAGTCAGCATCCACATTCCTTCGTCAGCACTGACGGCCAATGCCATCAGTGCAAACGCAGCAGATAATAAGTTTCTTTTCATCATTATTCAACAATCGTCATTTCGTTAATCAAATGTCCGCATCCTCCCAGCTTTTCGAGAATAAAGAGTACATAACGGATGTCCAGGTTGATACAGCGTTGCAGGTTATTATCGAAATTGATGTCACCGCTCAGTGATTCCCAGTTACCATCGAATGCACAACCGATCAATTCGCCGTTTTCGTTCAGTACCGGACTTCCGGAGTTACCGCCTGTGATGTCATTGGTAGACAGGAAACAAACCGGCATTTCACCATTGGGCAATGCATAGCGTCCGAAATCTTTTTTCTCGATCAACTCTTTCAGTTTGGCAGGTACTACGAATTCACGGTCTTCCGGATTTTCTTTTTCAAGGATTCCGTCGGTTGTTGTGTAGTATTTGTAATATACACCATCTTTCGGGCTGTATGGTTTCACATTGCCATAGGTCAGGCGGATAGTGAAATTGGCATCCGGATAAGATGGTACAGGCAATTTCATTTCACCTAGTCCACGGATATATGTTTTGTGTAATAAAGCCAGTTCTTCCGGCAATTTTCCCATTTGCTCGGCCAGATTGGTGTATTTGTCAAACTTGGCACGTGAATATTGAGTGGCTATATCTTTTTCGATTGCTTTTACAGTCGGTTTTTTGATGAATTTATCAAAGTTTGCCTGATTGGCCAAAATTGAAGTATCGTACATTGCATCTACGTAGGCATTGTAGTCGCCTTTGTACTCTTTCTCAATCACATCGTAGATGGCAGGACGCTGTCCGGCAGGAATCATTTCTGCGTATAGTGGCAACAGGGCTTTGGCCACTTTACGGTCTACTTCGTGATCATAGTCTTTATTATGGATGTCGTTGAATACCTCTTTCAGCACTTTGATGTTAGCTTCAATACTTGAATCGTTTTTCTGTTCCAATGCTTCTTTCAGTTTGTCCATTACCATAAATGGGCTACCGAATTCAATACCGCCGAAGAATGTTTCCGTCAGACAGGTCTGTTGATATTTGATTGGAGAAGTTTTAGCTACAGCCTCGTCGATCTTTGCCACTACATTCATGTAGTCGGTATTATTTTTTTCTTTGGCAAACTTAGCGAATTTAGCTTCCTGTTCTGCTTTTGTTCCCAAAACATTGTTATCGATGATAGCTTTGTTCATGCCGATGGAGTTCTTCCAATAGTTGCTTGAACCTGCATATTTATTGGCATATTGAATACGTACTTTATCGCTGGCATTCATCGCTTCTTTCAACACGTCCTGACGGGTTCCGCGGATACGGATACGGGGGGCATTGCTTGCCTCCATGCGTTCTTTCACTTCCGAGACGGTGAGATAACGGCTGGTGCTTCCCGGGAATCCCATAATCATGGCATAATCTCCCTCTTTCAGCCCTTTGATAGAGATGTTCAGGTGTTTTTTGGTTTTCAGGGGGACATTGGAAGCACTGTATTCTGCCGGTTCGCCATTCGCGTCGGCATAGATACGGAACATTGAAAAGTCACCGGTATGGCGTGGCCACATCCAGTTGTCTGTTTCACCACCGAACTTACCGATTGATGAAGGAGGAGCGGCAACCATACGTACGTCCGGATATACCTTCTTATAAAACATATAGAATTTATTTCCGGCGTAAAAAGGCAAAGCTTGAGGAACGATTCCTTTTTTTCCTTTCAAGTCGCTCTTTTCAAACAACTCCTTAGCCAGTTTATTAAGAAATGTACTGCTGAATGATTCTGATTCAGTGATTTCTTTAGCGGCAATTCTTAAATTTACAATATCCGTAATGTCTTCTATGCGTTCGATAAATGTAAATTTCAGTCCTGGAGTCGGCAATTCTTTGTCTCTTGAAGTTGCCCAAAATCCATCTGTCAGATAATCATGCTCTACAGAGCTATGTTGTTGGATGGAAGCGTATCCGCAGTGGTGGTTGGTTAATATCAATCCTTCCGGTGAAATAATCTCGCCGGAACATCCTCCCCCGAAGATACCTACGGCATCTTTCAGTGAGACTCCGTTAGGATTATACAAATCCTGTGCCTCGAGTTTCAGTCCCTGTTTTTTCATCATATCGATAGAGTGTTGCTGCTGCATTAATTGCAGTAACCACATACCCTCGTCCGCCTTTGCGGAACAAACGGCCAGCGCAGTCAGCGCCAGTAAGTAAAGTTTGAGTCTGTTCATTAGTTTATAAAAAAATTAGAATGATTCGTTGTTTTACTATTTTAATCTATGATCAATTTGTTTTCTTTGATAGCGTCCATCACATTGGCCGGCGGCCGCTGGTTCATCAATTCGTTTTTCATGAAATCCATATAAGGAGCCACATGCTTGAAAAATTGATGATATCCTTTGCACAGATAGTTTAGTCCCGGTTCACCATTTGCTGTGCGACAAAAACGATTTTTGGGGCATTCACCATTGCAGGCAAATAAAAATTCGCACTCTTTACACTGGGTGGGAAGTGACTTTTGTTTCATTTGTCCGAAAGCAGTCTGGCGTTCACTATACATCATCTCTACCAAAGTTTGATTGTAAATGTTGCCCAGTTTGAATTCCGGAAACACGAAATGGTCACATGAGTAGACGTCTCCGTTGAATTCCATTACGCCGGCGTGTCCGCATGTTTTTGCCATGGAGCATACTCCCGGTTGTTCGCCTACCCAGTTGGCAAGGGTAGAATCGAAGAGTTGGATATAATAGTCGCCTACATCTTCTTTCACCCATTCATCGAAGAGTGTACAGAGAAAGTTTCCCCATTGCTCCGGTGTTACGGAAAATTCTGCCAGTTCTCCTCCTTCGCGCTGTGCCAGTGAGGCCAGATGACGTCCGTCCTGATGCGGGAAGATCCGTTCCACAATGGGAGCGAACTGAATATAATGGCAACCTAATTCTTTGAAAAAGTGATAAAAGTCCAACGGATAATCAGCATTAAAGTCATTTACTACCGCCATGGCATTCCATTCTACTCCATGCTTTTTCAAAAGATTGATGCCATTCATGACTTTCACAAACGAGGGTTTGCCAAGCTTGTTTTTCCGGTATTCATCATGAAACTCTTGAGGACCGTCTATCGAGACTCCTACCAGCCAGTTGTTTTCACGAAAAAACTCACACCACTCGTCGGTCAACAGGGTTCCGTTAGTCTGTATGCAGTTGTCTATGCTTCTTCCACGGGCATATTTCTTCTGCAACTCCATTGCTTTTTTGTAGAAAGAGGGTGGACGCATCAATGTCTCTCCTCCGTGCCAGGTGAAGAGTACTTGCGGCATGGTTTGCGAATTGATGTATTGCTCGATAAACTTTTCAAGCAGTTCATCGCTCATCACATGTTTGGGATTTTCTTGATAAAGCCGGGACTTTTCCAGATAATAACAATAATCACATGCAAGGTTGCATACAGCCCCTACGGGCTTGAGCATTACGTATAGCGGCTTGGCAAAGGGTGCGTAGGTAGACATTTCTATAATATACGGTTACAATTTTACGGATTAACGGATTGACGGCTTCAATAACTCATTGACTATTTGTCAACTCCGAAAGTGCAAATTTAGGTAAAGTAAATGAAAAATCCGTCCTTATGTAGATGTTTATAAGGATTATTAAAGAAAAGAGTCTTACAAGTTTTAAATATTGATAAAATGTTTCATTTGCATACGAATCCGTTGTACCTTTGTCGTCGAAAAAGTTGTGTATCCTATGAATAAAGTATTGCCTTTTTTACTTTTGCTTTTTGTTTTTACCTCTTGTAGTCGCAAGTATAAGATTGAAGGCGCCTCTTCTGTAACCAGTCTGGACGGTAAAATGCTTTTTATTAAAGTGCTTCAGAATGGCGAGTGGCTCAATATTGATTCTGCCGAAGTGGTGCATGGACTATTTTCGATGAAAGGTAAAGTCGATTCGGTAGTAATGGCTACACTCTATATCGGTGACGAAAGCATCATGCCTTTAGTGATTGAAAAAGGTAATATTCAGGTTTCAATTACAAATACAGAATTGGTAGCAAAAGGAACCGCTCTGAACAATGCCCTCTACGCTTTTATTGATAAAAAGAATTCATTGGATGTTCAGATAGAAGAATTGCAACGTAAAGAAGCCCGCATGGTGATGGATGGTGCCGACTTGGCTGATATTCATGAGCAATTGACTCACGAGGGCGATTCGTTAATGCAAGATATGAATGGCTTTATCAAAAAATTTATCTCAGATAACTACGAAACAGTTTTAGGTCCAAGTGTATTTATGATGCTTTGCAGTACACTACCTTATCCTGTTATGACTCCCCAAATAGAGGACATCATGAAAGATGCTCCTTATTCGTTTAAGAATAACAAATTAGTGAAGGATTTTATTACAAAAGCGAAATCGAATATGGAGCTGATTGAAGAGCATCAGCGCATGGAACAAAATGCGACCTTGAACCATTAGCTAATAAGTTTTTTTCGTATTTTTGCGAAAAAACTTAATGAATATGAACACGCACTCACTATTTGGTTACCTTTTTATTGCTTTATTTAGTCTTTTAGTTGTATCATGTTATTCGACGCCGGATGGAGTCATGTCATCTCTGTCTCAAGCTGAGAAAATAATGGAATCTCGCCCGGATAGTGCAATGGCTATTTTGCAACATATCCCAACTCCGGAAACTCTTCATGGTAAAGCGCAGGCGGACTATAGCCTATTGATGACACAGGCTATGGATAAAAACTACATAAATTTTACTTCAGATTCGCTGATTAAATTTGCTGTTGGTTATTATGGAGGCCATACTGAAGATCTTGTAGCTAAAGGAAAATCTTTTTATTATTATGGAAGGGTGATGGAAAGCCTTGATAAAGTAGAGGATGCAATGACGTTTTATTTAAAGGCGAAAGATGTACTTCAAAGCAGTGATCAGTTTAAATTATTGGGACTTGTAACAGAGAAAATTGGAGATTTAAATCGCCGGCAGAAATTACTTGATGCAGCTTTAAATGATTATAAAGAATCGTTTGATTTTTATGCTTCAATACCAGATTCTTTATGTATGCTTTATGCGTATAGGAATTTAGGTCGGGGATTCTTATATAAGAATCAAATAGACAGTGCTTACTATTATTATGATAAAGCATTATATATTTTAAACCTTAAAAAGTATTCTGCTGTAGGATCAATACTTTTAGAATTAGGAGTAATTCATCGTTCTGAAAAAGATTATGTTGGTGCTGAGCAATATTTTTTATCTTTTATAGAAAAACAGGCACGGATTTTACCAAATAAGCTGTTGTCAGGCATAACCAAACAACTATGCAGCCTTTTGCAAAATCCGTGCCTCCACTAAAAAGTATGCGCTCTTCTATCTCACAATATCTTCCGGGAATTTAGCCGGCATCTCCACCCTCTTCCAGGTTTCATAATACCAGGTATTCAACTCATTTCCATTCAAATCATTCTTGATAAAATATTTCAGATGGAGATAATCATTGTCTTTAATCTCAAATTCCAAAATATTGTCCTGATTGTCCAGCATCGGGAGATGAATGTTCTTCTCGATACTTTCCTTATAAGAATCGTCCGTGAGTTGTTTATAAGTACCATATCCAGTAATAATCGCATCCGCACCGGGAATAATGGTAAAGTTAACGATTTGTCCGTCATCACTCAATACTTTAAATGTATTACTAGGTTTCAACGCTCCCGGAACATCGGGAGATTCGGAGACATAATGGCAGAGCTGCCAAATACCTTTCAAATCGGCCGCTTTGAATTTGGTTTTCTTCTGGGCCGTCGCACCTGTTACCGCTAACAACATTATTGAAAGCATGGTAAAGAAATAGAGCTTTTTCATTGTTGTATTATTTTAGTTAACACTCTCGAATGCGTATTTCCAAATATAAAGATTTATTTTGAGAATACAGCAATTCAGAGCATAAAAAAACTCGCATAACCTGAAGAT
>OKRU01004312.1_pt1 | contig 10458 bp, 10 predicted proteins | sample 1601131 | NCBI WGS metagenome assembly OKRU01 (sample SAMEA3541558, study PRJEB24748) | human gut metagenome | biome: human gut; feature: human-associated habitat; material: faeces | place: China | collected 2012 | reverse complement strand
CGCCGAAGGTTTCAAAACCGGGACAATCTTCAACTTTCGCCATATAACATCACCCAGTTACATTGTATAATTCATACTTTGCCCGTGGAATGTTGCTATATGCAGGTTGGTTGAAGTTTATAATTCACATTTCGTTCCTTGCATTGTTCGAGAAAGAGAACTATAATGTACTCTGTGGAGGTGCGAAATGGACTATATGACATTGAAAGAGGCCGCCGAAAAGTGGGGCGTGACACCTCGTAGAGTAAATTATTATTGCGCTGCTGGGCGTATCCCCGGCGCTGTAAAGATGGCTGGTGTTTGGCTGATCCCAAAGAACGCAGAAAAGCCGATTGACGGAAGGACAAAACAAGGGAAGGAATTAAAACATGAATAGAATATTGCTATTGGAGGATGATGTCAGTCTAATAGATGGCTTGGTCTACTCTTTGAAAAAGAATGAATTTGATGTTGAAGTTGCCCGTACAGTATGTGAAGCAAAACAATACTTATCCGAACTCGACCGATACGATTTATTGATTTTGGATGTTACTCTGCCAGATGGAACAGGATTTGACGTATGCGAAAGAGTAAGAAAAGAAAAGCAGCAGATACCGATTATATTCCTGACTGCATCGGATGAAGAAGTCAGCATAATTCGTGGATTAGATAGCGGTGGGGACGATTATATCACCAAGCCTTTCAAACTGGGGGAATTGTGTTCCCGCATCCGGGCGCTGTTGCGTCGGGCCGGAGTTTCCAAAAGCGAAAAAAACACTTCTATGGAATGTGGCGACATTACCATTGATCTGTTGGGTAGCCGTGCAACCTTAAAGGGAAAAGCATTGGATTTGACAAGCGCCGAATATCGTTTGCTTTGTCTGCTGGTAAGAAACGCAAATCGCGTTGTGACAAGGGACATCATTCTAAATGAGCTGTGGGATGATACAGGAAATTTTGTTGATGATAATACCCTGTCCGTCTATGTACGGCGGCTTCGTGAAAAAGTGGAAACCAATCCGTCCCATCCAGAACACCTTATAACCATTCGTGGGTTCGGCTACCAATGGAAAGAGGTGTCTATATGAGTTTGTACCAAGATAGACAGATTAAAGGGTTCCTGCTATTTTTGACTTTGTTTGCTCTGCTGTTTGTAGGTACAGCAACCGTTTTGACTATTTATCAGGTGAACGATGCAGAAGTCCTATGGCTCAAACATGATGAAGCGGTTTCATCCTCACTTTTGGAACAGGGTGTTCCGAAAGAAGTGGTTGCAGTTGCCTTTACGAACACAGACATCAGTGACGATGGTAGGTCATTATTAGCGGCTGCGGGTTTGGGAAAACAGTCAGAAAGCAGTATGCGGTCTTATTTCAATCAATTTCAGCGTTCCGCTTTCTGCACCATGCTATGCACTGTGCTATTTTTTCTCTTTGTGCTTGCCATAGGAATATTTATTTTTTTCTGGAAAAGGAAGCGATTGTATCAACAGGCCGACAAAATATTGCTAAATTACATCAACGGGGATTACTCTTGTCATTTACCGCAGAATTATGAGGGGGCTATCTACCAAGTGTTTTCTTCGATAGAACAGCTTGCAACTATGCTCCAATCCAAAAATGAAACAGAACGTAAAGCAAAAGAGTTTTTGAAAGACACCATATCCGATATATCTCACCAGCTCAAAACGCCTCTGGCAGCCCTCACTATGTATCAGGAGATCATTGAAAGTGAGCCAGAAAATGCAGAAACGGTCAAACAGTTTGCGGCGAAGATGGGTATTTCTCTAAAGCGTATGGAGCAGTTAATCTTATCCATGTTGAAGATAACCCGACTGGATACGGGAAACATCATTTTTGAGAAAAAAAGTTGCCGTGTGTCCGAGCTGATAGCTCATTCAGTCAATGACCTAACCACAAGGGCTAAAAGCGAAAGCAAGCAGATTCAGATAGATGGCGATGGTGAACAGCAGCTTATTTGTGACATGGAATGGACAGGTGAAGCGATTGGAAACATTGTAAAAAATGCACTGGATCACACGCAAGCTGGCGGTATTGTCCGTATTACATGGGAGCGCACTCCTGCTATGTTTCGGATTTTTATTTCTGATAATGGTAACGGCATAGTCCCGGAAGATATTTACCATATCTTTAAACGCTTTTATCGCAGCAAACATTCCCTTGATACACAAGGAATCGGGCTGGGGCTTCCCCTTGCCAAGTCCATTATTGAGGGTCAAAACGGTGTTATCTCCGTACAAAGTGAAGTCGGAAAAGGTACGCTGTTTACACTATCTTTCCTTACGGATCTGTAAGGTCAAATTCACCTGCTTGTAAGCTGTTTTTGCTATCCTTTTGAGAAAGGAGGTACTGATGACTATGGAAATATTGAAAGTACAAGATTTATGTAAAACTTATGGCAAGGGTGAGGCGAAAGTCGAAGCGTTGAAGAAGGTTTCCTTCTCCCTGGATAAAGGCGAATTTGCTGCCGTTGTGGGTGAATCCGGTTCTGGCAAAAGCACATTACTGAACTGTATTGGAGCTTTGGATACCCCTACTTCCGGCCACATTTGGATTGATGAACAAGACCTGTTTTCCATGAAAGAGGAACAGCGCACGATTTTCCGCCGTCGTAATATCGGCTTTATCTTCCAATCCTTTCAGTTGGTTTCCGAGCTGAATGTGGAGCAGAATATCATGTTTCCGCTTCTTTTGGACTATCGCAAACCAGACCCGGCAGCAGTAGAAGAAATTTTGGAACTCTTGGGACTTACCGAGCGTCGACATCACCTGCCGAGCCAACTATCCGGCGGACAGCAGCAGCGTGTTGCCATTGGCCGGGCGTTAATCACAAAGCCCAAACTGATTCTGGCAGATGAACCTACTGGCAATCTGGACAGCAAGAATAGTCAGGATGTTATCGCCCTGCTTACGCAGGCGTCCCGTCGCTATCAGCAAACAATCCTGATGATTACCCACAATAAGGATTTGACTGCATCCGTTGATCGGGTGTTCCGGGTATCAGATGGCGTTTTGACGGATTTGGGAGGAAAAACAAATGAAGCATTATCTTGACCTTGTTCCCATATCCGCAAAAATCCACAAGAATCAAAGCAGAATGTCTATTTTCTGCATTGTGCTGGCGGTATTTCTGGTTACAACTATTTTTGGAATGGCAGATATGTTCATCCGCAGCCAGATTTTGCAGGCACAGCAGGAGTCTGGGAATTGGCATATTGCCATTAAGAATATCAGCAATGAAGAAGCAGCAATTATTGCTTCACGCCCTGATATTGAAGTATTTTCACCGTATGGCGTACTCAATTATCGTGGAGATTTAGGCTACACTTTGGGTGGAAAAGATGTAGCGATATGCGGTTGTGATGAAAGCTATATAACTGAAATCTGGACTGACCAACTTGAAGAAGGTGTTTTTCCACAGACAAGTAATGAAGCGTTGGTGACTGAAAATGCAAAGCAGATAATGGGTGTTGCGATTGGTGATCCCATTGCCGTAGAAACTCCTGATGGCGATAAACTGAATTTTACCATATCAGGATTTATGAATAATACCGCCTCGATCATGAGTGGCGACTCCTACGGCATCATTTTGAACACAGAGGATTACTGCGCGATTTATCCGAATGTATCAGACGGGGAGCCGAATGATTACGGCATTATGTTTTTTACTCAATTTGCAAACACAAGAAATATACAAGGGAAAATTGCAGATTTGAAAGAACAATGCAATTTATCGAATGAACAAATATCTTCCAACAACAATCTGCTTGGATTGCTTGGACAAAGCCGCGTTCCCTTTTTGTTACAGGTTTACTTGGCTGCGGCTGTATTGTTTGTACTGGTAATGTTAGCTGGTATTATGATGATTGCAAGCAGCCTGAACAGCAATGTAGCCCAGCGTACCGAATTTTTCGGCCTTATGCGCTGTATCGGTGCAACACCAAAACAGGTTATGCGCTTAGTACGGAAAGAGGCGCTTAGTTGGTGCCGTTTGGCAATCCCTGTGGGTATTTCCATCGGTATAGTTGTCATTTGGGTCTTATGTGCGATTTTGCGTTTCCTAAGTCCGGAATTTTTCAAAGCGATGCCTACATTCGGATTTAGCGTACCAAGTATTCTTGCAGGAATCGTTGTGGGCTTGGTAACGGTTTTGTTCGCTGCCTATTCTCCGGCAAAGAAAGCAGCAAAAGTATCTCCGTTGGCAGCGGTTTCCGGTAATGCAAACGACTTGGAGCCTGCAAGAAATGCTGCTAATACACAACTGCTTAAGATTGATACAGCACTTGGAATTTATCATGCAAAAGCAAATCGGAAAAATCTGTTTTTGATGACAAGCTCATTTGCTCTCAGTATTATCCTTTTCCTTTCATTCTCTGTAACAGTTGAGTTCATGCAGCATACCTTAACACCGCTCCAACCTTGGACAGCAGATTTATCTATCATAAGCCCTGATAACGCCTGTGCTATTGACAAAGCATTACTTGATGATCTAAAGGAAAATCCTGTTGTGGATTTAGCGTATGGAAGAAAATTTGCATACGAGGTTCCGTCTGTCACAAACGGTATTCAAAAAAAGATGGATTTAATCTCTTATGAGCAGTATCAATTTGATTGGGCAAAGGACTATTTATTAGAGGGTTCTCTGGAATCTGTGCAAACTGATTTAGGGACGGGCTTAATTGTTTATAATTCGCAGAACACAATACAAATAGGCGATACTGTATCGTTGAATACAAACGGACAAAGTAAAGAAATCCAAATCGTGGGAATGTTGTCCGACTGTCCGTTTTACAGTGCCGCCGGTGTTGGAACAATTATTTGTTCAGAGGATACATTTGAACAAATTACTGGCGAGTCGAAATATACGGTTATTGATGTGCAGTTAGTGAAAGGCACAACAGACGAAGATGTTTATGTGATCCGCCAAATGGTAGATTCCTCATTTACTTTCGCTGATGAACGCATGGGTAACAGCAGTACCATGGGAACTTACTATTGTTTTTGGCTGTTCATCTATGGATTCCTCGTCCTAATTGCAATGATTACAATTTTTAACATAATCAATAGTATTTCCATGAGTGTGTCTGCACGGTTGAAACAGTATGGCGCTTTCCGTGCTATCGGCGTTAGCATGGGACAGCTAAGTAAAATGATTGTTGCAGAAGCCTTCACCTATACCATAATCGGCGGTGTAGTTGGTACGGTGTTGGGACTGTTTTGTAACAAGCTATTGTTTGGAATGTTGATAAGTTATAGATGGGGGGATGCTTGGACTCCTCCATTACCAGAGGTAGCTGTTATTCTGTTGATTGTCGTAAGCTCTGTAATTCTGGCTGTGCATGGGCCAATCAAGAGAATACGCAATATGTCCATTGTTGATACAATCAGCGCACAGTAATTCTACTTTTGAAGCGGGTGGCTTTAGAAGCCGCCCACTTTTGTCTTACAAATTCGTAAGTTGAAATTCACCTGTTTGTAAGCTGATTTTTTTATAATTAAGTTGATGAAAGAGAGGAAAAAATGAAAAAAATCCTTTCCACCAGAGTATTGGTGAAGATTTGTGTATTAACAACTATACTGCTGGTTTTGATAATCTATACTATATGGGGCAATTCAGCATTGATGGTAAGTATGGTTAATATCTCCAGCGATCGCATAGCATCTGCCTTTTCTAATTTTCGGATTGCACAAGTGTCCGACTTGCATAATGCTGAATTTGGAGAAAGCAATACAGAATTGATAGAATTGCTGTCTGAACACGAACCGGATATTATTGTGATAACTGGAGATTTAATCGATGCTGGACATACAGACATTGAGATTGCGTTTGATTTTATAAAACAAGCTGTTCAAATAGCCCCTGTCTACTTTGTAACTGGAAACCACGAAGCTAACTTCTCACATTATGATCAATTCAAAACAGGGCTTGAAGCGTCTGGCGTAACTGTCCTTGAAGATGAAGCAATACAGTTAGTGCATAACAACGAAATGATTACCCTTATCGGGCTTTCTGATTCTGACTTTACGATTAAGGGCGATATGTTTAATGAAGCGCCAGCCATGGTCAACACAAAATTGAATAGCCTTATTGATGACGAAAACAGTTACACTATACTGCTATCACATCGGCCAGAGTTATTTGAAACCTATGTATGCTGTGGTGTTGATTTGGTTTTATGTGGTCATGCACACGGAGGGCAGTTTCGATTACCTTTTATTGGGGGGCTCGTTGCCCCCAACCAAGGGCTGTTTCCTAAATATGATTCCGGCCTTTATACAGACGGAAAGACAAATATGGTTGTTAGCCGCGGCCTTGGAAATAGTATTATTCCATTCCGATTTAATAATCGTCCAGAGGTTGTATTAGTAGAACTTAACACCGAATAACGATACTTCAATCGAATATTGAAATGATCTGCCGCACGACGGCAAAAGAAAAAAAGCCGTCGTAGAGCAGACAATTTGACACGCCCATTTGAAACGGCGGCTTTGATTTTCAGAGCCGCCGTTTCTTTGCGTTTGCACAAACCAATGACGACTTGCAGGGACACGGTAGCCGATTGGAGGTTATTTTGCCGTGTCCTTTTCTCTTTTTCGCAGTATCCATGATCTGCACCAGTTAAAAAAAGCGTAGCCCCTCCGTCGGAGTCGTCTGGCTTTGAGTATGAACTATACCATGTAAGCACTCTTCTTTATAAAACACTTCTGCGCCCAGCAGGTCCGTTGCGACTTGTTGGGCGCTTTTTTCTGTTTTCCGAGGACAAGCCCGCCTCGAAAAAAATTTTTGATAAATTTTCAAAAAGGAGGCTTTTAGCGGGTAGCGATCGGCTTTGCGTTCGCCTTGTTAGCGGAAAGGGAGAAAACCACCTCATTCCCCCAGGAAAGGGGGTGAAAAGATGGATATGATCCCCCGCAATGACTATGGCGAGCGGTGCCAGTTCGATGCTTACTGCAAGCTAGTACTGTACCATGAGGCAATCGACTACCTTCGGGAAATGCAGAGGCGCCGTGACAGGGAACTGTCATTCAGCGACCTTCCGCAAATGGAGATGGACAAGCTCTGCGTTGTAGATCATTACCCAAGTGACAGATTTACATTCTCGTCCCACGGGTATGACCTACATATTGAAAACGAGCTTGTGGCTGATGCCTTCGCCGGTTTGTCTGTTCAGGAGCAGAGTATTTTGATCCTGCATTTTGTTCTGGACCTGCCGGATCAGGAGGTTGGCCGCCTTGTTGGAATGTCTCGCAGCGCCGTTCAGCGGCGAAGGGCAAAATCATTGACCGAGCTGCGGATCAAGTTGGCCGCACTCATGCCGAAGGGAGGTTGAAGGTATGAAGAAACCCGCTTACAAGGGCAAGGAGCTTCTTCCTCTTTCGGTGATTGACGCCGCCCGTGACGGGGACTCTCAGGCTGTGGATCAGGTACTCCGGTATTATGAGGGCTATATCAATAAGCTCTGCACCCGGACGCTTTACGATCCTGACGGCCAGCCCCATGTTCGGGTGGACGAGTACATGAAGCGCCGATTGGAGATCAAGCTCATTCATTCCATTGTCAGCATGAGTTGACAAACCCGGTCTGAAAGCGGAAACAGCTTACCCTTTCCCTGTTTCTCTCTTTCGTGGCCGAAGGCAGCACCTTGACAAAGAAAGCCCGTTGGGAGGCCAACGCCGCAGTATAAGGCAAACGGATACATTCCTGTTTGTGCCGAGCCATACGGCCGGTGCGCCATGACCTCGTTTCAAGTCCGCAGGACGGGACCACTGTAACGGGCGAGCGAACAGCACCAGACCGCAAAGCAAGCGTGGCAGCTTGCGGGCGATGACACACGGGCAGGGTCAAAGATACTCGCGCATTGAACGCCCACAAAGCATTGTGCGCCGCACCCATCAGCATGGGCCGGGGTTAGACTCCCGTGGAGCTGTGCCAGCAGCCGTCCGTTTTGCCTCTTTCATTGCTATCTTTATGCTTTATGAAAGGGGATTTTATCATGCAAGATAAAGCTACAAATCCCGGCAAGACCAGCAGACCAGAGAAAAATCCTCTGGATGCAAAAACGACCTATCACATTGGCAATCGGTCGTTCGTTGTTGAGCCGGTTTTCAAAGAAGAAAGCCCGGATACCCTGGGCAGCGTTCTCCTTCGCCTGATGAAGTCCGAGAGTGAAAAGCTGTAAATAGCTTTCAAACCCGGCTGACAGAGGCAGCAAATGGCGGTATAATGTGTTCGTACAAGTATATTTGCTATTCGACTGCCTTGACGGAAGGAGGACTTATGAAACAGTCGAATAACAAAAAATCCCGTGACGTGACCGCCTTTCTCTATGAAAGGCTTTCCCGTGACGATAATCTTGAAGGCGAAAGCTACAGCATCGGCAATCAAAAGAAACTGCTTGCCAAAGTCGCAAAGGAAAAGGGTTACACAAATCTGGTTCATTTTCTGGATGACGGCATTTCCGGCGTGACGATGGATCGCCCTGGTTTTGTAGAAATGATCTGCCAGTTGGAACAGGGAAAAGCCGCCGCCGTCTTTGTCAAAGACCTTTCCCGCCTGGGGCGAAACTACATTGAGGTCGGACGGCTGACGGAAGAATTTTTCCCGAACCATGATATCCGCTTGGTGGCCGTTTCGGATAACATCGACACGGCAGAGGGCGAAAATGAGCTTGCCCCGATCCGCAACCTGTTCAACGAGTGGTATGCCCGCGATATCAGCAAAAAGCGGCGCATCAGCAATAAGATCAAGGGCAATGCCGGTGAGCCGATGGGCCAGCCTCCCTATGGTTACATCAAGGACCCGAATGATCCGAAGCATTGGATCGTGGATGACGAGGCAGCCCAGGTTGTGCGCCGCGTTTACAGCATGACTTTGGAGGGGTTCGGAACAGAGCAGATTGCCGCCCAGCTTGAAAAGGACGATGTCCTGACCCCGCGGGCCTACTGGCTCACGAAGGGCATCAAACGCCCCGGCAAGGGCAAACAGCAGCCGCCTACCAAGTGGAACAGCTCCACAATAACCAAAATTCTCTCCCTGCAGGAATACTGTGGTGACATTCTCAATTTCAAAACTTATTCCAAATCCTACAAGAATAAGAAGCGAATCGACAATGACCGTGAGAATTGGGTGGTGTTCCAGGACGTCCATGAGGCGATCATCGAGCGTGCTGTGTATGAGCAGGTGCAGCAGAAGCGGGGCAAAATCCGTAAGCGCCGCACCAACAATGGAGAACACAATATGTTTTCCGGCCTGCTGGTCTGCGCTGATTGCGGCAGCAACCTTCACTTTCATTTCAATCAGGGCAATCCGGAGATCAAGTATTTCAACTGCTCCAACTACAAGGGCAACCGCGGCACCTGTACTTCTACCCATTATGTCCGTGTGGACTTCCTGGAGGAAGTGGTGCTGGGAGAGATACGGCGCTTAACGAAATTCGCCAGCCTCTATGAGGATGAGTTTGTAAAAGCGGTGATCGGACATTCTCAGCAGGCGGAACAGACAGACCGCAAGCTGAAGGAAAAAGAGCTGAAAACGCTCCTTGCCCGTGACGAAGAATTGGACGGTCTCTTTGAGCGCATCTATGAGGACAATGTTTCCGGCAAGCTCTCCGATGACCGCTTCGCAAAAATGTCCCGGCGGTATGAGGACGAGCAAAAGGAGCTGTCGGAGAAAATAAAAAAGCTCCGCTCCGAGATAGAGAAGCAGAGCAGCCGTTCCATGACAACGGATATGTTTATCGGTCTTGTTCGCAAGTACACCAGAGCGAGGAAACTGACGCCCCGGATGCTGAACGAACTGGTTGAGAAGATTGAAGTGTTTAATGCTGAGAAGATCGACGGCGTTTGGGAGCAGCGGCTTCGCATCCACTATAACTGCGTCGGAACGATCGAGATCCCAACGGTACTGCCCCTGCCGATCCCGGAAGTGTCCGTAAATACAAGAAAAGGCGTAGTCGTCAACTACGCCCCCTGTGAACTCGCTGTATAAAAAGCGAGTGTTCTTACAGCTTTTCAAATGCTGTAAGAACACTCGCCATGGTGCGAGCGATGGGACTTGAACCCACACGACCTTACGGACACAAGCACCTCAAGCTTGCCTGTCTGCCGATTCCAGCACGCTCGCGGACAAGATACCTGATTATTATAGCAAAACCGGGCAGTTTGTCAAGTACCGGAGGAAAATTCGCCTGCTGCAGATAAAAAAGACCGCCGAAAGGCGGTCTTTCTTATACCTTTTTATTCGTTCCCCGGGAAACTGGGGATGGTGGCGAAGCCCCGCTGCAGGTCCTCGTCGGTGGGGATGACATCGCTCATCTCGCCATCGTTGTACTTGCCATAGGCCACCATGTCGAAGTAGCCGGTGCCGGTGAGACCGAAGACAATGGTCTTTGCCTCGCCGGTCTCCTTGCACTTCATGGCCTCGTCGATGGCCACCCGGATGGCGTGGCTGGACTCGGGG
>OKRU01004311.1_pt1 | contig 10459 bp, 10 predicted proteins | sample 1601131 | NCBI WGS metagenome assembly OKRU01 (sample SAMEA3541558, study PRJEB24748) | human gut metagenome | biome: human gut; feature: human-associated habitat; material: faeces | place: China | collected 2012 | reverse complement strand
GATATCGTCCCCTGCATGGATGTTCCGGGGCAGGGCCTCGCCGGTGAGGGCGGCGGTATCCAGTGTGGAGCTGCCCTCCAGAACGGTGCCGTCCAGAGGCACCCGCTCGCCGGGCTTCACCACGATGACGGAGCCCACCGGCACGTCCTCCGGATCCACCGTTTCCAAGCCGTTTTCCGTTTCCAGATTGGCGGTGTCCGGGCGAATGTCCATCAACGCGGCAATGGAGGTCCGGGACTTACCCACGGCATAATCCTGAAACAGCTCACCGGTCTGGTAGAACAGCATGACGAACACAGCCTCGTCAAACTCCCCGGTAGCATAGGCACCCACGGTGGCAAGGGCCATCAGGAAGTTTTCGTCAAAGACCTGCCCATTGACAATGCCCAGTGCCGCCTTCCGCAGCACATCATAGCCGATGATGAAATACGGCGCCAGACAGCACAGGCCCCGGACCCAGCCGGTAAGGGGCAGCAGCTTGACAAGAACCAGCAGAGCCGCCGCGATCAGAATGCGGTTCCGCATTTTTCTTTGCTTTTTGGAAAGGGTCGTCATCGTATCCTCCTTTTCGGGACCAGGCGAAGCGCCGCCTTACGGCAGTTACGTTCCGAAACGCGCCAGCGGCGGCGGTTCTTACAGGTGCAGTTCGCAGTCCGGCTCAATCTTCTTCGCGGTAGCCACGACCTTTTGCAGGATCTCGTCAAAGCGGGCGTCATCGGCGTCCAGCGTCAGCTTCTGGGTCATGAAGCTAACCGTGGCGTTGTTGACGCCGTCGATCTTTTTAATGGCGTCCTCCACCTTGGCAGCACAGTTGGCGCAGTCGATCTCGAACTTGTAATGCTTCTTCATAATAGCTTCCTCCTGATTTTAATATTTATGAGAACTGAATTGGAAGTCAAAAATTACTCCAAAATATGTTCTAATCCCTGATCGATGATGGTTTTCACATGATCGTCCGCCAGAGAATAAAACACCGTTTTGCCGTCCCGCCGTGACTTTACCAGCCGGGCGTTTTTCAGTGCCTTGAGCTGATGGGAAATAGCGGATTGGGTCATCCCCAGCAGCGCCGCGATGTCGCACACGCACATCTCTGCCTCAAAGAGCACATACAGGATACGGATGCGGGTGGAATCACCGAAGATCCGGAACAGTTCTGTCAGGTCATACAGGGTATCTTCCCCCGGCATCTCCTTTTGTACTCTCTCTACGATCTCATCGTGGGCATGCATGAATTCACAGCACTCCACGTTGTAGCGGTCCTCCATGATTGGCCTCCTTTCGCATGAATGTCTGCTCATATGTTCATGATAACACGTATTAGCCGTTTGTCAACCCTGAATTTGAAAAAAGAGTAGAAATCGGAGAAAATATGTGATACACTCAAAAAGTAGTACAATAGAAAGGTATACGAAAACAAAATGGACGAAATTACAATTGAAATGTTTAAGGACAAAGAGCGCAAAAATCTCTTTGCCACTTACAACCATATTGAAATGGTCATGGTAGAGGAAGATCACGCCGTATTCCGGCTGAACATCCAGCCGGAGAGCAAGAACTCCTACGGTATGGTCCATGGCGGTGCCATTTACGCCATGGCGGACAACGCCACCGGCTTTGCCGCCCATACCGATGGCCGCAATTACGTCACGCAGACCAGCGCTCTTCACTTTCTGCGCAACCAGTCTGAGGGTGAGATCCAGGCTGACGCCCGGGTGCGTCACCGGGGCCACTCCACTTGCCTGGTGGCGGTGGACATTCTGGGTGAGGATGAGAAGCTGCTGGCCACCGGCGAGTTCACCTTCTTCTGCGTGGACCCGGAGATCATGGCCCGTAAGGTGAAAAAGGCGTAAAAGACAGTAAATAGCAAAAAGCGGAACGGAGAGCTTCTCCGTTCCGCTTTTTCATTCTTTTTACGCTTGTTTTCTCAATGGTATGGTGAAGGTAAAGCGGGTGGACGCCGCATCACTCTCCGCCTTCAGTGCGCCCTTATGTTCCCAGGCGATGGTGTCCGCAATAGCCAGCCCCAATCCAAACCCGGATTTTTCCCCACGGGAGGCGTCCGCCCGGTAAAACCGCTCAAACAGATGGGCCAGATGCTCCGGCGGAATGGGGTCACCGGGATTGGAAACGGTGAGTCGGGCCTGCCGGTCCATCTTTTCCAGCGTCAAGGTGATATGGCCGCCCTCCGCGCCGTATTTCACGGCATTGTCCAGCAGAATGGAGATCAGCCGCCGCAGGCGGTCAGCGTCCCCCACCACGGTAATGTCCGCCGTGATCCGCTCCTCCAAGGGCTTTCCCTCCTCAAAGGCCACCGGCTCAAAGGCCAGCACGCAGTCCGTGGCCACATCGGAGAGGTTCAGCGGCTCCATGGCGGCAGGCCGGACGCCGTTGTCCGCCCGGGCCAAGGTCAGCATCTGCTCCACCAGAGTGCGCATCTGCTGCGCCTCGGTATGGATGTTGCCGCTCCACCGGGCAGGCTTTTCCGCAAGACCTGCCCCCTCCAACAGCTCCGCGTTGGAGAGGATTACCGTCAGCGGCGTCTTCAGTTCATGGGAGGCATCCGACAAAAACTGCCGCTGCTGCTTCCATGCCTTCTCCACCGGCCGTGTGACCCAGCGGGATGCCGCTGCCGCAATGCCCAGCAGCACCAGCATAGCGCCCAGTGCAATCAGCAGGTAGGAACGGACCAGCCGCCGCAGCACCGCCTGCTCCATGGACATATCCACAAAGGCCAGTTTCCGATAAAGACCGTTGTCCATGGAGAGATAGCGGAGGTGATACTCGCTGACCGTCCCCTCCACCGCTCCCTGCTCCAGGCATTGGCTGAGAATGTCCCGCAGGGTATCGGTATTCTCCAAATCGGCATAGGTACCGCCGGTGATATAGGCGGTATCCCCCCAGATATTCACTGTGAAATAAGGCAGCAGCACCCGGTCCCCGCCGATCTCAATGGTGGGGTTGGGCACAGCGCCCCGGCCGCTGTCCTCCCGCAAGACCTGATACAGCATTTGGCGGCTGAGGTCCTCAATATTCTGCCGGACGGCGTGATAGGCGGCGCCAAACACCGCCGAGAGCACCAGGGCCACCAGCCCCATACACACCGCCACGAATTTCCAGCGCAGTTTCCGGATCATGACAAGTGCCTCCCCTTGTCGAAAAGTCTGTGGAAAATGTTGAAAAAGCTGTGGAAAAGTCGAATAGTCAGGTTTCCTGCTCCAACCGGTAGCCCACCATGCGGATGGTACGGATCTTTACCTTCGAGTGGAGGTAGTCCAGCTTTTTCCTCAAAAAGGAAATGTAGACCTCCACATTGTTGTCCTCGGCATCGGATTCATACCCCCACAGCTTGAGGATCAGATTCTCCTTGGTGAGGACCATTTCCCGGCTCCGCATCAGCAGCTCCAGCATATCAAATTCCTTCCGGCTGAGCCGGACGGACCGCTCTCCGCAGCTAAGCTGAAAGGTATCCGTTTCCAGCCGCAGATCGCCGTATTCCAGATTCTGAGAGGCCCGCTGCTCCGGCTGACGCCGGGTCAGCATCCGGACGCAGGCCAGCAGTTCCTTGGGTTCAAAGGGCTTGGTGAGGTAGTAGTCCGCACCGCAGTCCAGCCCCTCCACCCGGTCCGCAAGCTCCGAACGGGCCGAGAGCATCAGCACCGGGACGGTTTTCCCCGCCTGCCGCAGCGCCCGCAGAACGGAAAATCCGTCCTTCTTCGGCAGCATCACATCTAAAATCACCAGATCATAGATGTCGGACAAAGCGTTATCCAAACCGCTTTCCCCGTCATGACAGATGTCCGCGGTATAGCGCTCCAGCTCCAGCAGGTCCCGGAGGGTCTCCGCCAGGCGGACCTCATCCTCCACTATGAGAACACGCATCGTTCTTCCCTCCCGTCAGGACGCTTCCTCCATTCCCTGATAGGCCAGCCGCATCATGGGGTCCAGCAGCTCCAGCTCCATGAGGTAGATGGCCGGCTCGTCCCCGAAGCGGACGTAGCGGCCGGTGCCGCCCATATTCTGAGTTCCGACGTTCATTTCAAAAATGCCCTCAATGCCGGTGGCGGTCTGATAATGCACCGTCAGCGTCACAGGGTCCTGAAAACCGCAGAAGGTCACCGCGTCATCAGAGGGACGGAAGTCCACACATTCCGCCACTTTCAGAGCCGCCAGATCCTCCAGCAGCGCCCGCAGGGACGGGGCATCGGTAATGTTGGCCCCGCCGGAACGCCAGGAAACGGCGGTGCTGTCATCCTCCGCATGGGTGGCAGTGAGCACAGTGGAATTCCGGACCTGAGTACTGTTCCCTTCCAGATCCACCTGCTCCACCAGCGGTCCCTGCAGCTGGATGGACGTGATGGTGCTCTCCGTCAATTCCGGCAGTTCCGGCAGGCGGCACATCTGGTAGATGGGCGTCTGCATGGCCTGACGCAGCGTTCCCGCCAGAATAAAAACGTGGTCCGGGTCGCTGTTGATAGTCGCGTAATAGCTGGTTCCATCGGTGGTGGCATTCCCCAAGGTAACGGTCAGCACCGCGTCATCCGGAGCTGTGGCCGTCAGGCTCACATCCGGGGCATCCAATCCGTACACCGACAGGTCCTCCGGCATATCCAAGGTCTGCTGGGGCTTGAGGGTCTCCAAAATCGTCAGAATGGACTTGACGTTGGTATCGTCCAGCGGGAAGTCCGGCTCACTGTCCCAGGTCCAGACGCCGTTCTCATTCAGGGAGAAGGACAGCGTTGTGGAACCGTTGCTGTAAGACAGGGCCACATATTCACTCTGGGCTGCCTCCGCGATGTCCGACGGGGAAACGGTGTTCTGATCCTTGGCAGCCTGAGCCGCCCGGTAGCGGATGCTCAACACGACGAGCACCGCGGCGCACAACACCGCCAGAATGATGCTCAGAATCGTGATCAATCGTTTTTCTTTCCAGCTCATGAAAGCCTCCTTATTGTTGTATCACGCCGGTTTTCGGCGAAATTCCACATTGTGACAGAATATTATACCACGCATCCGCCTGTGGGACAAGCGGAACCTGTGTCATCAGAAACATGGTTTTCCGCAAAAATTTCAAAAATTTAAGTCTGTCCTCTTGACAATTCCCCATTTTGTGCTATTGTATTAGGTGCTTAATACAAAAGTACAAGGAGGTGGCTCATGAACTGGCAGTTTTCCAATGATGCCCCGATCTACGCCCAGCTCATCGGGCAGATCCGGGCCGGCATCGTCTCCGGTGCGTTCTCGCCGGGAGAGCGGCTGCCCTCCGTGCGGGATCTGGCTATGGAGGCGGGCGTCAACCCCAACACGGTCCAGCGCGCGCTATCCGAGCTCGAACGCGACGGTCTGGTGTTTTCCCAGCGCACGGCGGGACGGTTCGTCACGGAAAATGAAAACATGATCGCAAATGCCAAGCTCCGCATTGCGGACGAGCGCGTGGGAGAATTTCTCCACTCGATGAAAACGCTCGGCTGCACGAGAGACGAAGTCATAGCTCTCATTCAGGGAGCTAAGGAGGAGGAAGAATGAGTATTTTTGAATGCAAGGCGCTCACGAAAAATTACGGCGCCAAAACGGTGCTCGACAGCATCGATCTCACGATCGAACCCGGGCGCATCGTGGGCCTGCTCGGCCCCAACGGCAGCGGCAAGACGACGCTCATCAAGCTCGCCAACGGCCTTCTGACGCCGACGTCGGGCGAAATTCTGATCGCAGGCAAGGCCCCCTGCCGCGCAACGAAGGCCATTGTCTCGTACCTGCCCGACCGAAACACGCTGCCCGGCTGGATGACGATCGCGCAGGCGCTTGACTACTACGGTGACTTTTATTCGGACTTCCGCCGCGGCGTGGCCGAAGCGATGCTGATGAACCTCGGTCTTGACCGCACACAGAAGATCAAGACGCTCTCCAAAGGCATGCGTGAGAAGACGCAGCTCATCCTGACGATGAGCCGCGACGCCAAGCTCTATCTCCTTGACGAGCCCATCGGCGGTGTGGACCCCGCGACGCGCGACTACATCCTGCGCACGATCATCGGCAACTACAGCGAGGACGCAGCGGTCATCATCTCCACACACCTGATCGCCGACGTCGAGCAGATCCTTGACGAGGTCGTGTTCCTGCGTGAGGGGCAGGTCATGCTCCACGAGAGCGTGGAGACCATTCGAGATGAAAAGGGCAAGAGCGTTGACGAGCTCTTCCGGGAGGTATTCAGATGCTGAGCAAACTGATCAAACATGAATTCCGCGCAACGAGCCGCATCATGTGGCCGGTCTTTCTTGGAATGCTGGCTCTGACGGCGCTGATGCGTTTTTCTCAACTGCTCCTGAACGGCGGGCACATTCCCTGGCTCTTACAGCTCATCGGCGTACTGCTGGTCATCGGCTTTATGATGGGCCTTGGTGCGCTGGCGTTTGTGCCGCTGGTGCTCTCCGCCGTCCGCTGGCGCGACCATGTGCTCAAGGACGAGGGCTATCTCACGCTGACGCTGCCGGTGAGCCTCCATCAGCTGCTCATCTCCAAGCTCATCGTTTCCGCCGTGTGGTATGCTGCGGCGTTCATCGTGGGACTTCTCTCGCTGATGATTGCTGTCTCCGGCTGGAGCACTCTCCAATATGTCCCCGATTTTTTCAATGATGTTTTCACAGCGTTCTTCGAAATGGAGGCCTCGCTGCGCAGTCACGCGCTGCTGATCGTCTTTGAGCTTTTCTGCAATTTCGTCTTTGCCGTTTCTGCCGCCGAGCTCGTGGTATACGCCGCCTTCTCCATCGGTTACAGCTTCAATAAGCACAAGACGCTCTGGACGACCATCCTTGTGCTCGTGTTCTTCCAGCTTGCGCAGTTCACCGCCATCGCCATGATCGGCGCGTTCTTCAGCGCCGATCCCACGCGCTGGATGTATCTGGACGTTTACAGCGCCAAAGCCGCATGATAAGAGTCCAGACAAAGTTTTACCTCTTTGTCCAAATCATGCTCTTTCAAATACAATACCGCGAGCATCGAGCTGCTGCTCCTCTGGGGCATGCTCGGCGAACTGCTCTTCGCCGCGGCAGGCTACGCCGTGACGTGGTACTTCACAACGAAAAAACTGAATCTCGAATAACGCGTTTTCGAAAAAGCAGCCGCGAAAGGTCTCCGCTTTTCCGGCTGCTTTTTTGCGCCCTTTTTTTGGCAGAATTTTCCGAAAACAAAATATTATGTCAACCGTCAGCTTCTAACTCACTCGTTTGAAAGGAGTCATCTCATGCAAATCCTGACTGTTTCCGGTCTTCAAAAGACCTACACCACGCGCTTTGGCGGCAGCAAGGTCCAGGCGCTCAAAAATGTCAACTTCACCGTCGAATCCGGCGAGTATGTCGCCATCATGGGCGAGAGCGGCAGCGGCAAAACGACGCTTCTCAATATCCTCGCCGCGCTCGACAAGCCCACCGGCGGCACAGTGCTGCTCGGCGGCAAGAACCTCTCCGAGATCCCCGAAGAAACCGCCGCAGCCTTCCGCCGCGACAATCTGGGCTTTGTGTTTCAGGACTTCAGCCTGCTCGACACGTTCTCGCTCGAGGACAACATCTGCCTGCCGCTCGTGCTCGCGGGCAAGTCGCGCACGGAGATGCGCGACCGGCTCTCACCGCTCGCCTACGACCTCGGCATCGAGACGCTGCTCAAAAAGTACCCCTACGAAGTCTCCGGCGGACAGAAGCAGCGCGCCGCCGTCGCCCGCGCGCTCATCACCCGCCCGCAGATCTTGCTGGCCGACGAGCCGACCGGCGCGCTCGACTCCCGCTCGACCGACGAGCTCTTGAAGCTCTTCGGCGAGATCAACGCCTCTGGCCAGACCATCGTGATGGTCACGCACTCTGTGCGCGCGGCGAGCTGCGCCTCGCGCGTGCTGTTCCTGCGTGACGGCGAGGTCTCGCTCGAGTTAAAGCGCGGCAAGGACACGGATTCCCAGTTCTACCAGCGTATCACCGATGCGCTCACGCAGCAGCAGACGGGAGGCGAATGCGCATGAAGCCCACCTTTTACCCACGCCTTGCGTGGATGGGTATCAAAAAGAACGCAAGGCTCTATGTGCCCTATCTTCTCTCCTGCGCGTTCATGACAGCGATGCTGTATGTCATTGCGTACCTCGCCGTCACCCCCGCGCTCTATACGGTCAATGGCAAGGTGAACGGCTCCGGCACCTCTGCGGTCGCGATGACGATGAGCCTCGGCTCGTTCGTCGTATCGGTGTTCATCGCGCTGTTTCTCTTCTACACGAACAGCTTTCTCCTGCGCCGCCGCAAGAAGGAATTCGGCCTTTACAGCGTGCTCGGCATGGACCGCGGCGCACTCAGCGCCATTCTCTTCTGGGAGACACTTCTGGCCGCGGCGTTCACGCTGATCGCGGGGCTTGGCCTCGGCCTGCTGCTCTCCTATGTCTCGCAGTCCGCACTGCTGCGGCTTTTATCTCTCCCCGCCGCGGCTTTCACCGTGAGCCTTGCCGCCATCAAGCAGTGCGCCATCACGTTCATCGCCATCTTCGCGCTGCTCTATGTGCGCGGTGTGCTGTCGCTGCGCCACGCACAGGGCGCGGCGCTTTTGAAGAGTGAAAACGTCGGCGAAAAGCCGCCGAAGTCGCAATGGCTGCTCGTCATCCCCGGCCTTGCGCTGCTGCTCGGCGCGTACTACATCGCCGCGACCATCAACGACCCCGTACAGGCGATGCTGCTCTTCTTCCTCGCGGTCATCATGGTCATTCTATCGACGTATCTTCTCTTCATCTCCGGCAGCGTGACGCTCTGCAAAACACTCCAGAAGGATGAAAACTTCTACTACAAAAAGCGCAACTTTGTTTCCCTCTCGTCGCTCACCTACCGCATGAAGCGAAACGGCGCGGGCCTCGCCTCCATTTGCATTCTCTCGACGATGGTGCTGGTGATGCTTGCTTCGACGGCGAGCCTCTATTTTGGCGCGGAGGACGCGATCAACACGCTTGCCGTCCAGAATCACTGGCATCCCACGGAAATGGCGGACGTCCGTGCGGAATTTTTCTCCCTCTACGGCAGTCTCTTTTTCCTCGGCATTCTTTTAAGCGTGCTGTTCCTGTTCGCAACGCTTCTGATGCTCTACTACAAACAGGTCGTGGAGGGGTATGAGGATGCCTCGCGCTTTGCCATCATGCAGCGCGTGGGCATGACCAAGCGCGACATCCGTGAGAGCGTGAACGCGCAAATGCTGCTCATTTTCCTGCTGCCGCTTGCCGCGGCGGCGCTGCACCTCGCCTTCGCCCAGCCGATGGTCTGGCAGATCATGCAGCTGTTCGGCATCCAGAACCTCACGCTGTTTCTCGGCGTGACCGGCGCGGCGCTGCTTCTTTTCGCGCTGCTCTACTGCGCGATGTATCGTCTGACGTCGAATGCGTATTTCCGCATCGTCAGCACTGGCGGCGCCGCGGCGTGACGCGCTTTACTATATAGAGAACGGGACGGAAATGTTCATTTCCGTCCCGTTCTTCTTTTTCTCTTTTTACACCAGCAGACCGTATTTTTCGACCAGCGGCGCAAGGGCATCTTCGGTGAGATTTCCCTCGTACAAGGCTCTTCCCTGATAGGCGCGCAGGCCCGCTTCCAAAAGCTCCGCGTCGTCGCAGATAAGGCACAGCGGCTTTCTAAGCATGTACTGGTAGTCCGCCAGCGCGTCGACGTCCGCCCAGAACGCGAGCTTCAGCGCGACCATCGGCCATTCGTCATCCATCGCGTCGGAGAGCTTGTCCTCCAAATCGCCGTCCGCGGTCAGCACCGCGCCGTGCGTCGCATCGGCGGGCAGGAAGAAGGCTTCCTTCTCCGTTGCCGCGGGAAGAAGGTCGAGGCATTCCGGTGCGGGGCGAACGTATTCCGCGTCCTTGAGCGCTGCTTTCAGCGCGGCGATGTGCTCCTCCGTCGTGCCGCAGCAGCCGCCGAAGAGAGCCACACCTGCCTTGAGCATCTCGGGCACCAGCGCGGCAAATTCCTCCGGCGGGCAGTTGTACACGGCCTCGCCGTTCACGATCTCCGGCATGCCGGCGTTGGGCTTGGCGATCAGCGGCACGCGCGCGTATTTATGCAGGCGTTGGAGCTGCGGCAACATCTGCTCGGGGCCTGCCGAGCAGTTCAGGCCGAATGCGCTCACGCCCATGCCCTCCATCACGGAAAGCGCCGCGACCACGTCCGTACCGGAGAGGATCTTGCCGCTCTCATCGCAGGTAAAGGACACAAGGATGGGCTTTTTGCTCATGCTGCGGATCGCCAGAACCGCCGCACGCGCATCGGTCAGCGTCATCATCGTCTCAATGACGTAGAGGTCGACGCCCGCCTGCTCAAGGCCCGCCGCCTGCTCGGTGTAAATGTCGACGAGCTCTTCAAACGACGCATCGCCGAGGGGGGCTAAAAAGCGGCCCGTGGGCGCGATATCGCCCGCGACCCATGCTTTTCCGTCCGCCGCCTGCTTC
>OKRU01004305.1_pt1 | contig 10471 bp, 7 predicted proteins | sample 1601131 | NCBI WGS metagenome assembly OKRU01 (sample SAMEA3541558, study PRJEB24748) | human gut metagenome | biome: human gut; feature: human-associated habitat; material: faeces | place: China | collected 2012 | reverse complement strand
GTATAAAATACGTCATTATTACGTCATTTACACCAAAGTAATCAACAGGACTTCTCTAAAATCATTTAGGGAAACAGTAACCCAGCAGAAAAGGACTGCTCCCCCGGGCGTAGATGCGGCGGAGACTGTGAGATTTTCTTGGAAAGTGGTTGAACCGCAGGGGCAACGCGAACACGATGTTCGCGTTAGCCGATAAGTGCCATGGATGGCAACGTAAAGGCGGCCCCGTCATGATGAGAAGCACTTGGCCACTTTCCTTTAGAAAATCCACAGTTGTAGCTAGCATCCGAGTCCGGGGCGGGCAGCCCTTTCTGCGTGGATTTTAGAACAACTATTTCACTAACTCTCAAGTTACAACATCTCTGTGCTGATAGTACCACTTGTAAAGTCCTGTCGGAATCGGTATAATATAGGTAATTGGGAGGTAAATATATGCTGCTTACATTAGTACCGCTTTTTGATGAAAAAATGGCCGTATGTGCCTATTCCTTTTTTACCCAGAGAGAGAATTATCTGTTGAATCCGCTGCTGCTTGGGACAGCACAGTTTGACGGAGCATCACAGATCACCGGATTGGAATTGATCCAAAAGATGGGAATTGATACATTGTCTCAGGGAAAAGAGATTTTTGTACCGATCACCAATATTTCTATTTTTGCGGATATTACGGAGCAGTGCGATGCACCTCATGAAAAAATCGTACTTTTGATCGATAATACCATTCCGCCGATTGAAATGTATGTCAATCGTCTGAAGGAATTGAAACAGCAAGGCTATAAACTTGCCATTCGCAAGCTTGCGGTCAGTGATTTTGAAAATTACAGAGAAGTCCTGAAGCTGATGGATTATGTCCTTCTGAATAACCGCAAAATCGCCATTGACAAAGCTAAGATTTATTTCGGAAAATTATTCCCGAATATCAGTCTGTGTGCCGGTAATATTGATACCATGGAGGACTTCGAGAGACTGAAGGAGACCGGTGGATATCGTTTTTATGAGGGTAAGTTCTATCGTGTTCCCATTACGAAGGGACAGACGGATGTGGTGCCCCTGAAGGGCAATTATATTGACCTGTTGAATATTGTGAACAGTCCGGACTTTGAACTCACGACAGCGGCGGATATCATCAGCCGTGATACCGCACTTACGATCGATCTGCTGAAAATGGTTCAGCCATTGGCTGTAAATTCGGAGATTACATCTATCCGTCATGCGGCTGCCATGCTGGGACAGCGGGAACTGAAAAAGTGGATCAACACGGCAGTAGCCAATGCTTTGTATGCGGATAAGCCGAACGAGGTCACCAGACTTTCTCTGCTTCGTGCGAAATTTGCCGAGAATCTGGCGGAAGCATTTGGTCTGAAGGCACAGAAGGACGAACTGTTCCTGATGGGATTGTTCTCCGTGCTGGATGTGATCCTCGAGAAACCTATGGCAGAAGCTTTGAAGGTGGTCCATGTGGCCGGCGAGATCAGCAATGCACTGATCTACCGCATCGGCGTACTGGCACCGGTGTACGATTTCATGCTGCAGTATGAGACAGCCAACTGGGCGGAGGTATCCCGTCTGATGCTGTTAAAAAATATTGATATGGATACAGTATATGAAGCTTATACATCGGCGCTGAAGTGGTATCGCACCGTACGCTGATTGTATTAAAAAATATACTTGTGTTTTGTATACATTTATGTTATTTTCTTGAATGACTTGTAATTATATCCTCCGGCAGTCCAAAGGACGCCAGATGGAGGAATAGTAGCAAAGGCGCAAAAAGCGCGGAAAGGAAATTTCATATGAAAAAAAACAAGACACTTGAGATGGTACAATTGGCCGTACTCATCGCGATCATGCTGATTCTGGCATTTACCCCGCTTGGGTATCTGCGCATCGGACCGTTAGCAATCTCCCTTCTGACCATTCCCGTAGTCATCGGTGCAATGCTCTTAGGACCCGCAGGCGGAGCCGTACTGGGACTGGTATTTGGACTGACAAGCTTTTACCAGTGCTTTGCAGGAGATCCTTTTGGAGCAGCGTTGGTAGCAATGAATCCGTTTTTCACTTTCCTGGTATGCATTCCTACCAGAACGCTGATGGGATGGTTGTCCGGTGTGATCTTCAAGGCACTGTGGAAGATCGATAAGACGAAGACCGTAACTTACTTCGTGACCGGTCTGCTGGGAGCATTTATGAACACCCTGTTCTTCATGTCCACTCTGATGATCTGCTTCGGTCATACCGAGTATCTGCAGAGCATGAATGCAACCGGAGCGAATCTGTTTATGTTCGCCGTAGCATTCTGTGGTATCAACGGAGCAATGGAGATGCCTATGAGCTGTGTAGTAGGTGGTGGCGTTGCGAAGGCAGTCAGCGTAGCACTGAAGAAAAACGCAGCAATTAAAGAGCAGTAATCGGATCTGAGATTGACAAGAATGAAAAATAAATAGCAAATAAGATAAGCCCCCGGGTGCATGACGCAACATCATGACCCGGGGGTTATTATATTACCTTTCCTTGCCCAGATAATATGTCATGATTATGAAACACCACATGGGATTACAGCGACGCCCACATTGTCTGCAGGGTATCTGCCGTGGCAGCAACATTCCCCTGGATCATGGGAGCGGATCCGCCACCTTTTGCAGAAAGCTCCCGGCGCATGCGGTCTGCCAGCTCCTGGCAGTTACAGGAAGCACTGCCTACAATAAATCGATAACCGTTTGTATCGTCTCCGGCAAAGATACCACAGTAACCGGAATATTTTCCGGTCAGCAAATTTACCGCGTTGCGCAGAGCAATGGCATCCAGTTCACCGACGAAGAGAAGCACATGGTGTACTTCTTCCGGGGAGGGGAGTGCGTCCATCTGTACTTTCAGCAGCTCCGCCTGCAGGGCATTGGCGCGTTCTTTTTGCAGCTTTGCATCCTCTTTGGCGCGGGCAACAGCACCCGCTACTTCCGGTTGCTTCGCAGAGAGCAGAGAAGAAATAGCCCAGACGGAATCCTGTTTTTCGGTATAATCTGCCAGAGCACGGTTTCCGCAGAGAATATTGATGCGGACACCGCCCCGGTGGCTCTGTACATTTACAATTTTGATGAGGCCGATCTGTCCGGTGGTATCTACATGTGGAGCACAGCAGGCACACAGATCCACGCAGGGGATCTCGACAATACGGACATTTTCCGTGAGCGCCAGCTTGCTGCGGTAATTTAAGCTCGCCAGTTCTTCGGCGGTGGGCCAGCTGATGTTGACCGGAAGATTTTTCCAGACATAAGTGTTAGCCTCTTGCTCGATGAGACGCAGCTGCTCCAGAGAGACTTCTCCGTTCATATCCAGTGTCACTTCTCTGTCGCTTAAATGGAAGCCTACGTTTTCCAGTCCGAAATGAGAGTGCAGTAAGCCGGAGATCATATGCTCTCCGGAGTGCTGCTGCATGAAATCAAACCGGCGGTTCCAGTCCACATGACCGGTGACCCGGGTGCCGACGGAAAACTCACAGGCCGTTTTATGATACAGGATGCCCTGTTTAATGCTGACATCCAGTACTTCCTGACCGTTTAAGGTGCCTTTGTCGGCGGACTGACCACCTTCTTCCGGGAAAAAAGCGGAAGCGTCCAGAACGATCAGATAACAGCCTTCTTCTTTGGCAGGAATACATTCAGTCACCACGGCAGTAAAATCTGTCTGATGAACATCTTCATAATATATTTTACGTGTTCCATGGGAATTCATTTGTGCATTGCTGATACGATCCATAGATATCTGTCCAATCTGTTATAAATTTTATTATGTAAACAGTACCGGACATTCAATGAAGATACGGCGCTGTCCACAGGCCTTTGAATGGTTATCTCAAAATAGAAAATATATAACTATTCTATATCAGATACGATAGAAAAAGCAATGGAAAATGTAAGCTTTTACACAGCTTTGTCAGATTCTCCAAGGAGTATCGGGATTGCGTAATTGTTTTTTGTAGGTTTTTACGCAGACAGGGTCTATTGCGACGCATTTTTTTTTATGATATAATAAATCGATTATGCAGATACCAGATTTAAACGGCAGAGGCCGACCGTGCTTGCACGGTAAGACTTTTGAACTTTTAAATCGTCAAAACATGAGGATGCAGTGATTTGCGGAAGCAAATCCGCGGAATCCGAATGTTTTCAGAATTGCGGTAGCTGCGAAGCAGCGGAGCAATTCGTAGGTATCGTAGACAATGCAGATACCGAGCGGAGCAATTCGCAGGTATCGTAGACAATGCAGATACCCAGCGGAGCAATTCGCAGGTATCGTAGGCTACTGAGAGAAATACAAACGTCGCAAAAGCGGCAGAATGTGAGGAAAGAATGAAGGCATTTTTGATTTTGGAAGATGGAACGGTGTTCGAAGGAACGCACATCGGTGCAGACAAAGAGATCATCAGTGAAATCGTATTTAACACATCCATGGCCGGATATCTGGAGGTCCTGACGGATCCGTCCTATGCAGGACAGGCTGTATGCATGACTTACCCCCTGATCGGTAACTATGGCATATGCAGGGATGACTGCGAGTCGGAGAGACCCTGGCCGGATGGATTCATCGTCAGAGAGCTTTCACGTATTCCCAGCAACTTCCGCTGTGACTGCACAATACAGGAATACTTAGAGGAGAACGGCGTACCCGGCATCGCCGGTATCGATACCCGTGCGCTGACCAAGATCCTGCGTGAGAAGGGTACCATGAACGGCATGATCACCACCAACGAAGCCTATGACCTGAACGAAGTACTTCCGAAACTGAAGGAGTATACCACAGGCAAGGTCGTGGAAAAGGTGACCTGCAAGGAAAAATATGTGGTAGCGCCCACCACGGAGCTGGCACAGAACGGACCGCTCTCCGGTGCAGCGCGTTTTGATAAAGAAGCTTATGAAAAAGGTGTCAGAGAGCCTAAGCCCGCACTGGTAACGGAGCTGTCCGGACAGGGACTGAAGGTAGCTCTGTTAGACCTGGGAGCTAAGAGAAATATCGCCAGATCCCTGGCAGAGAGAGGCTGTGAGGTGACCGTATACCCCGCAGGAACTCCCGCGCAGGAGATCATTGATGATAATCCTGACGGTATCATGTTAAGTAACGGACCGGGAGATCCCAAGGAGTGTACCGGTGTGATCGCCGAGATCAAAAAGTTATACGATACCGAGATCCCTATTTTCGCAATCTGTCTGGGACATCAGCTGATGGCTCTGGCTACCGGCGCAGATACCCATAAAATGAAATACGGACACAGAGGAGGCAACCATCCGGTAAAGGATCTGATGACCGGAAGAGTATATATTTCCTCTCAGAACCACGGCTATGTGGTAGATACCGATAAACTGGATCCGTCCGTAGCGGTTCCCGCATTCATCAATGTCAACGACGGTACCAACGAGGGTCTGTCCTACACCGGCAAGAACATTTTCACCGTACAGTTCCATCCGGAAGCATGTCCGGGACCCCAGGACTCCGGTTACCTGTTTGACCGGTTCATTCATATGATGAGAGGAGAGAACTAAGATGCCCAAGAATCCTAATGTAAAACGAGTAATGGTAATCGGCTCCGGTCCTATTGTCATCGGACAGGCAGCGGAATTCGACTATGCAGGTACCCAGGCCTGCCGTTCCCTGAAGGAAGAGGGAGTAGAGGTAATCCTGGTGAACTCCAACCCTGCGACCATCATGACCGATAAAGATATCGCAGATAAGGTATATATTGAGCCCCTGAATGTAAAGGTTCTGGAGCAGATCATTATAAAGGAAAAGCCCGACAGCATTCTCCCCACCCTGGGAGGACAGGCTGGACTGAACCTCGGCATGGAGCTGGAGGAATCCGGTTTCCTGGCAGCTCACAATGTAAAGCTGTTAGGTACTACCGCAGCTACCATCCGTAATGCGGAAGGTCGTCAGGAGTTCAAGGATCTGATGGAGCGTATCGGCGAGCCCTGTGCAGCATCCAAGGTCGTTGAGAACGTGGAAGACGGTGTGGAATTCACAAACACTATCGGCTATCCCGTGGTACTGCGTCCCGCTTATACCCTGGGTGGTTCCGGTGGCGGTATCGCACACAATCAGGTAGAGCTGGAAGAGATCCTGGAGAACGGTTTACGTCTGTCCCGTGTAGGACAGGTACTGGTAGAGCGTTGTATCGCGGGCTGGAAAGAGATCGAGTACGAAGTAATGCGTGACAGCGCAGGCAACTGCATCACCGTATGTAACATGGAGAACATCGATCCCGTCGGCGTGCATACCGGAGACAGTATCGTAGTAGCGCCTTCCCAGACCCTGAGCGATAAGGAGTACCAGATGTTACGTACTTCCGCTCTGAAGATCATCAACGAACTGCAGATCACCGGTGGATGTAACGTACAGTTTGCACTGCATCCCACCAGCTTTGAATATTGTGTTATCGAGGTGAATCCCCGTGTCAGCCGTTCTTCCGCACTGGCAAGTAAGGCGACCGGTTACCCCATTGCGAAGGTAGCAGCGAAGATCGCACTGGGCTTTACTCTGGATGAGATCAAAAATGCCATTACCCACAAGACCTATGCCAGCTTCGAGCCGACACTGGATTACTGTGTAGTTAAGATTCCCAGACTGCCTTTCGATAAATTTATCACTGCAAAACGTACTCTGACCACACAGATGAAGGCAACCGGTGAGGTTATGAGTATCTGCAATAACTTCGAGGGAGCACTGATGAAAGCCATCCGTTCCCTGGAACAGCATGTGGACTGCCTGCGCAGCTATGATTTCAGCGCATTGTCTGTGGAGGAACTGTTAGAGCGTCTGAAGATCGTGGATGACCAGAGAATCTATGTGATCGCGGAAGCAATCCGTAAGGGTGTAAGCTTCCAGCAGATCCACGACATTACCAAGATCGACCTGTGGTTCATTGACAAGATCGCCATTCTGACCGAGATGGAGCATGCACTGGAGACACAGCCTCTGACAGTGGAACTGCTGAAGGAAGCCAAGAGAATCGAGTTCCCGGATAACGTCATCGCAAGACTGACCGGCAAGACCGAGGAAGAGATCAAGAAGATGCGTTATGACAACGGCATTAAGGCTGTTTACAAGATGGTAGACACCTGTGCCGCAGAGTTCGCAGCTTCCACTCCTTATTATTACTCCGTATTCGGCGGCGAGTGCGAAGCCAAGGAGACCACCGGACGCAAGAAAGTCCTGGTACTGGGTTCCGGTCCTATCCGTATCGGACAGGGTATTGAGTTCGACTATTGTTCCGTACATGCTACCTGGGCATTTTCCAAGGCAGGCTATGAGACCATTATCATCAACAACAACCCGGAGACCGTAAGTACCGACTTCGATATTGCGGACAAGCTGTATTTCGAACCCCTGACTCCGGAAGATGTGGAATCTATCGTAAATATCGAGCATCCCGATGGTGCTGTGGTACAGTTCGGCGGACAGACCGCTATCAAGCTGACCGAGAGCCTGATGAAGATGGGCGTGCCCATCCTGGGCACCAAGGCGGAGGATGTAGATGCCGCTGAGGACAGAGAACTGTTTGACAAGATTCTGGAAGAGACCGAGATCCCTCGTGCAGCCGGCGGTACCGTGTACACGGCAGAGGAAGCTAAGGCGGTTGCCAACAGACTGGGCTATCCCGTACTGGTACGTCCTTCCTATGTATTGGGCGGACAGGGCATGCAGATCGCTATCTCCGATGAAGAGATCGAAGAATTCATGGAGATCATCAATCGTATCGCACAGGATCACCCGATCCTGGTAGATAAGTATTTACAGGGTAAGGAGATCGAGGTCGATGCTGTATGCGATGGTACCGATATCCTGATCCCCGGTATCATGGAGCATATCGAGAGAACCGGTATCCACTCCGGAGACAGTATCTCCGTATATCCGGCTCCGACCATTGATAAAGTAGTAAAAGAGAAGATTGCAGAGTACACCAGAAGACTGGCAAAGGCACTGCATGTCAAGGGACTGATCAATATCCAGTTCATTGCCATCGGTGAGGAAGTATATGTCATTGAGGTTAACCCCCGCTCTTCCCGTACCGTACCTTATATCAGTAAGGTAACCGGCATTCCTATCGTGGATCTGGCTACCGAAGTGATCATCGGCAAGACCATCCGTGAGCTTGGCTACGAGCCCGGCTTACAGCCTGAGGCAGAGTATTTTGCCATCAAGATGCCCGTGTTCTCCTTCGAGAAGATCCGTGGTGCCGAGATCAGCTTAGGACCGGAGATGAAGTCTACCGGTGAGTGTCTGGGTATCGCCAAGACCTTCAATGAGGCTCTGTACAAGGCATTCCTGGGAGCAGGCGTAGAACTGCCCAAGTATAAGAACATGATCATCACCGTGAAGGATGCGGATAAGGGTGAAGCCATTGAAGTCGGAAGACGCTTCGAAAAGCTGGGATACACCATTTATGCTACCAGAAGTACCGCAGCTGCTCTGAATGAAGCAGGTGTGAAGGCGAGAAAGGTCAACAAGATCTCTCAGGAATCCCCGACCGTGATGGATCTGATCCTGGGACACAAGATCGACCTTGTCATCGATACCCCTACCCAGGGCCGTGACAAGACCAGAGACGGTTTCCTGATCCGCCGTACCGCTATCGAGACCGGTATCTACTGCATCACCGCAATGGACACCGCCAATGCTCTCGTGACCAGCATGGAGCATATGAACGACTGTAAGCAACTGACACTGGTGGATATTGCACAGCTGTAAAATATTAAATAGAAACATATCAGAACAGTGGAGTTGTGAAAGCGGCTCCACTGTTTATGTTTATGACAAAAATGCGGACGTAAAATAAAATCTGTGAGAAAAGCATATACTAGCCACATGGTAAATATTGTATGATCGCAAGCCTGTATCCCACAGGCGGATTGGAGTCTCATGTTAGAAGAATATTATCCTTTTGTCGTACAGCCCCTGCCCTATGAATATGATGCCCTGCTTCCGGTACTGGATGAGGAGACACTGCATTTTCACCATGATAAGCATTATCAGACCTATGTGGACAAGCTGAATGCAATTCTCGCGGATTATCCTCAGTTACAGCAAATGACCTTGACGGAATTGCTCACTTCGGAGGATAATAAACTTGCATCCTTGCAGGAGGAAGCCCGGGAAAGTATTCACAATAACGGTGGCGGCGTATACAACCATCAGCTGTATTTTGACAGCATGCGAAGCCCTGTGGGGCAGGAGCCTTGTGGAGCACTGGCGGAGGCATTGATCCGTGATTTCGGATCCGTGAGACAATGGAAAGAGCAGATGTCGCAGAGTGCCATAGGAGTATTCGGTTCCGGATGGGCGTGGCTTGTAAGTGATCAGGACGGCACCCTTATGATCCTGACCACAGCGAATCAGGATGTGCCGGATCTGAAATTGTATACTCCCATATTTCTGATAGATGTGTGGGAACATGCCTATTATTTACAGTACCGGAACCGCAGACCGGATTATGTGCAAGGGTGGCATAAGCTCATCCATTGGAAAAAAGCGCAGAAGCGTTACGAGCAGGTACTTTGCAGCCTGGGAAAAGCCGCCGGAGAAGCGGGAAAATTGCAGAACGACGGCGGCACAGCAGAACGAAACGGTAGATAGTGTGCGATGTTGCGACACAGGAAAACAGAAAGAGGAAATGAAAATGGAGAACAGACCGATCATAAAAAAAGAACAGGTGGAGACCGTCTATGACAGCAGATTCATCAAGGTGTTTGATCTGCAATATGAGCCGGGAAAACATTATTTTGATGCCACCAGAAGAGTAAAAGATAATCTTGCGGCGGTAAAAAACGACGAAGAATTTAAACAGATGCTGCCGGATGCGGTGAGCTGTGTCGTGATCCTGAAAGTTAAGGATCAGGAACCGAGACTCTGCTTAAGCCGTGAATATCGCTATCCGGCGGGACAGTTCCTGCTAAGCGTTCCGGCAGGACTGCTAGATCCGGAGGATGCGGCACAGGAAAATCCGGTGTTTCATGCGGCAATCCGGGAACTCTGCGAAGAGACCGGCATCACACTGGAAGAAAGTGACAACATCCGTCTGGTGAATCCCCTGGTATTCAGCACCCCGGGCATGACGGACGAGAGCAATGCACTGGTGCAGATCACTCTGAACCGGGAAGAAATGCCGAAGGTAAGCCAGGAAGGTGCCGTTGGAACGGAATGCTTTGATGGCTTTTTATTACTGACCAGAGAAGAAGCACAGAAAATCCTAAAAGCCGGCGTGGATGATCAGGGACTTTTCTATCCCTTATATACCTGGGCGGCATTGATGTGCTTCGTGACGGGAATGTGGGAATAATTTTGCAGTTGCCAATCGCTCAATTGCGTTTCCGATTGCTCAATTGTATAATGATATTATTATCAGGTATAATTAAGGAGCAAAGACATCATGCAGAAAGAGCAATTTGGTATCCTGCTTACGACTTTAAAAAAGAAAAATGGGATC
>OKRU01004294.1_pt1 | contig 10493 bp, 11 predicted proteins | sample 1601131 | NCBI WGS metagenome assembly OKRU01 (sample SAMEA3541558, study PRJEB24748) | human gut metagenome | biome: human gut; feature: human-associated habitat; material: faeces | place: China | collected 2012 | reverse complement strand
GCACATTCTTCTTTCCTTCGTTTTCTTCATATGCAGCCATTCTGGTCATCAGAATAACCTTGTCTTCGTTCAGCAATAAATATGTCCTCCTTACCTTTACACCTGACTTAAGGCCCCAAAATCCAGGCTTTTTGCTTTTCTTTTTCGGTCATAGGCTGTTCCTGCTGCCCCTCCGGAAGTGTGAACGGGTCATTCAACTGATATTCCGGCACATCCGCCATCGCAAGGATTTCTCCGTTATCGGGACGCAGCACCAGAATCGAAACGCTTTCCCCTTCTTTTTCCAGGCACACCTGCTCCGCCAGCTGCTGTGCGTACAGCTGGATGTTGGCATCCAGACTAATGTATAAATCTTTTCCATCCACCGGCTCTACCCGGCTCTCTCCTTCATCCAGAAGCCGGACGCCGCGTGCGTCCGTCATTTCCAGAATCAAGCCCTCCTGCCCGGAAAGCACTTCCTCATACCGGCTTTCCAATGCCAAAATTCCCTGATTATCGCCTCCGGTAAATCCCAGCACTTTACTTGCCAACTCTCCGTAAGGGTAATATCTCTTATAGTCTTCGTCCACTTTTACACCTGCCAGATCATATTCCCGGATTCTGTCACCGACAGTCTTATCCACGTTGCTTTTCACCCGCTCGATGGAGGAATATTTTTCCACCCGTTTTCTGGCCAGTTCCTCAGAGATACCCAGTTCCTTTACCAGCATGGCGATCACCTGCTCGGGCTCCTCGATCTGGTTATGGATCACGGATACGGTACAGACCGTTTTATTATCCGCCAGCACGACGCCGTTACGATCCAAGATCCTCCCTCTTGCCGCTTTGATGCTTCTCTCCCTCTCGTGCAGTCTGGTAGCTGCATCCCCATAATAATCCGCCCGCCATACCATCAGGTACAAAAGTCGTCCAAGCAGCCCGCAGAAGACTGCCGTACATAGGAAAAATATGGTCATGATCTTTTTACGGTGAAAAAATCGGTTCTGATGATCTGCCATAAAAAACCTCACCCACGGAGCTTTTTACATTTTATGGCTCCAAAGGTGAGGCTATTCGTTCCATGAACGACTATTTATTCATTTTGCTGATTCAGCAGATTATTGTTCACCGGGCTGTCACCCAGGGTATCCTCTCCGCCGACATCCGCTCCTGTAACAGGATCGATCAATCCGCCGTCAATCGGACTTACCAGATATCCGGTAGCAGGATCCACAGGGTAATTTCTCCAGTCCTCAGAAGTTGTGGGAGACTCTTCTCCCTCTCCGGTTCCGGCGCTCTCTCCACCCGTCTGGTCCGTAGGATCGGAAGCGGTGTCTGTTCCGTCACCGTTATCCTGGGTATCCCCGTCTTCCGGTTTCTGTGTATACTGATTCGTAATCTCGATCTGTTTCTCTGCCAGTTCCTGAATCTCCTTCTCAGACAGCTCCTCCGTCATGAAGATATTCAGATAAGGCAGTACTTCCGTCAGAACATTTCTAACGATTCCCGTTGCGAACTTTGCATCATCCTGAGGGGATGCATTGGCACGATCCACGACCACATAAATGGCGATCTGGGGATCATCCGCCGGTGCATATCCCATAAAGGATACAACATACTCGCCGTTTTTACGGGGAATGGTCTCTGCGGTACCGGTCTTGCCGCCGATGGCGTAACCTGCGGGTCTTGCGGTTCTACCGGTTCTGCGGTCACCGCCCTCTTCCATAACGGTAGCTCTGCAATACTGTCGGATCTTTGCCGAAGTGCTCTCGGAGATGGTCTGTCGCAACACTCTCGGTTCAATGTTTTGTACCGTGGCTCCACTGGAATTGGTGATCTTGTCCACCATGTGGGGCTCATAATAATATCCACCGTTGATCAGGGAGCAGAAACCGGTGATCATCTGGATCATGGTCACATTGAAGTTCTGTCCGAAGCTGTTGGTCGCCAGATCAGCGCTTCCCATCTGGTCTACCGGGAACAATAGACTGGCGGTTCTCGCTTCTCCTGCCAGATCCACGTTGGTCTTTAATCCAAAGTTAAAGGTCTGCTGGAATTTGGCAAATTCCTCCTTGCCCATGGTGGCTGCGATCTTCATTAACGCTACGTTGCAAGACCAGGCAATGGAATCCTGTACTGATACATCGCCTTCACCGCCGGAACGGTAGCTGTGACATTTGATCGTATGTCCGCCGACTTCCAGATAGCCGTTACACTGATAGTGCTCGTTGCCGGTGATGGCACCGCTCTCCAGTGCTGCCGCCACGGTAAAAGGCTTCGCCGTGGATCCCGGCTCGTAGGTAGTGGAGATACAGTAGTTCTTCCACAGGTAGTTCAGATTATCCAACAGTTCTTCATCCGTCAGGGCATCGATATCTTCCTGGGTAAAATAGGTATCTGTCTTCGTCAGTACCTGATAACCGTTGGCATTGGTCACCATCTCGATCTTACGGGATCCCAAAAGGGCATCCGTATTCCTGGTATCGTTCAGGTCATAGGTAGGATAGCTTGCCATGGCCAAAATATTGCCGGTATTGACTTCCATGATGATGCAGCCCACATTTTCCGCGCCATTGCCGGGATGTGCCGCATCCTTATGCTCCTCGTTAAACTGCTTCAGGTATTTCTCCACAATGCCCTGAATATTAGCATCAATTGTACTGTGTATCGTGTTGCCATCCACTGCCGGCTTGATTGTACGTTCCAGGTTGGCATCATCATTCAGATAACCGTACTCTCTTCCGGTGGTTCCGTTCAGGACATCATTGTAATACTCTTCCAGTCCGTACTGTCCTTCATTGTCCGCTCTGGCAAATCCGACCACATCTGCTGCCAGAGAACCGTTTGGATAGACTCTCTTATATTCCTCTTCAAACCAGGCACCGCGGATCTTGCCATTCTCCAGAGCTGCCGCCTGGAATCCGCTGATCTGGTCATAAGTCATCCTCCGAAGAGGCACATACCAGGAAGATTCGGGATGAGACGTTACATACTGCCGCACCGCCGTCATGTCCAGATCTGGAAAATTTGCAGCCAGCGCTTCCATGGTGGGTTCCAGATAATCCTCGCGGTCCAGCATTACCCTGGCATCGATGACCAGGTTATACACCTTTTCACTGACAGCAAGCTTCGTTCCCTTGGCATCCACGATGTCACCACGCCTAAACGGCAGGGTGATGGAATCATATTTTTGCTGGGAGAGCACCTGCTTCTCATAGGCAGCTCCGTCCGCTCTCACGATCCATGACAGACGAAACGACAGCAGAATAAATGCCAGTATGATCAATACATACAGGCATAACAGTTTCTTCTGCATTTTGATACTGAATTTCTTGGGGTTCTTCTCCTTCACACGTTCTGCCTCCCGTGCTTAGTTCTGACTGCCGTCAGCCTGACGCATATAATCGTTGCTGATGCCGGCATAAGAAATTACCTGCCCTTCTGTTGCGTAGGTCATTCCCAGTTCACCGATGGCAATTTTCTTGATCTCTTCCAGATTCACACTGCTGGTAATCCGGCTGTATTCTTCATCATTGGCCAATTTCAGAGCATTCAGTTCGCTCTCCATTCTGGATACTTCTGCAATCTTTGTGGTCAGCTGTGACTGCATCTGAATATAGTTCACCAGGAAAAATGCACATGCCACCAGTGCCACCATCAGAAAAGTCACATAGCCGATGCTCATGTGTCTTGCTTTTTCTCTGTTTTTTCTCGTCTCATGAGACAGCTGTCTCCGGGGCTCTTCCATTTGTCTCCGGATCTGCAAGTCTCTTGCTGTATTATCATATATGTATGGGGTATTACTTCTTCTCTGTGCCATACTTTATTCCCACTTTCACTGATTAAAGATTTAAAATTCTTATTTCTTTTCAAACACACGTAGTTTTGCGCTCTTGGACCTGCTGTTTGCTTCCAGTTCTTCCGCACCGGGAAGGATCGGTTTTCTGGTGATCACCTTTCCCTTGGAGACCTTACCGCATACACACACCGGAAATTCCGGAGGACAGGTACAGGGATTTTCATTCCTGCGGAACGCATTTTTCACGATCCGGTCTTCCAGGGAATGGAAGGTGATGATACAGAACCTTCCGCCGGGATGCAACAGATCGATCAATTCGTCCAATGCCTTTTTCAGTACTTCCAGTTCCTGATTGCACTCAATGCGGATCGCCTGGAATGTCTGCTTGGAGGGATGTCCGTTCTGCCGCATCTTCGCCGGAACTGCGGCCCTGATGATCTCATTTAATTCAAAGGTAGTCTCAATGGGCTTGTCCGCCCTGTTTTTTACAATATGTTTCGCAATGTTTTTCGCAAAGGGATCTTCGCCGTAATCCCGGATGATATGATACAGCTCCATCTCGGAATAATTGTTCACGATGTCTCTCGCTGTCAGGGTCTGCCTGCGGTCCATCCGCATGTCAAGCGGTGCATCAAACCGGTAAGAAAACCCTCTGTCCTCGGTATCTAACTGGTAGGAAGAGACTCCCAGATCCAGCACGATGCCGTCCACGCCGGTGACTCCGTATTCTCTGAGTGCCTCCACCGCATTCACGTAATTGTTGCGGATCACGGTCACTTTATCTCCAAAGCATCGTAATCTCTCCGATGCCGCCGCGATCGCCGCGTCATCCTGATCGATCCCGTAGAAATGTCCGTTCTGTAAGCGGCTGCACACCTCATAGGCATGTCCGCCGCCTCCTAAGGTTCCGTCCACATAGATGCCGTCCGGTCTGATATTCAGTTGTTCGATGGTCTCATGCAACATCACAGAATAATGATTAAATTCCACGACGGTCATCCTCTCCTGCTTCTTTCAATCTGCTTCTTTTAAATGGTCAGTCCCAGTCCTTCCATGGCGCCGGTGATCTCATCCATATCCGCATCCGAGTTCATGGTCTCCCACTTATCCTTGCTCCAGATCTCCACGCGGCTGCCGACTCCGACTAACACCACATCTTTTTCCAGTCCGGCGAATTCTCGCAAGTGTGCCGGCAACAGGATTCTTCCCTGCTTGTCCACTTCCACCGTAGCAGCACCGGCTAAGAAGAAACGGGCAAATTGTCTTGCTTCCTTATTGATCAGAGGTAATGAGGTCAGCTTCTGTTCAAAAGCATTCCAGTCATCGCCCGCATACACAAATAAGCAGCCATCCATTCCCTTGGAAATTACAAATTCCTCGCCTAAAGTCTCTCGGAATTTCGCCGGAATGATCAACCTGCCTTTCGTATCTAACGTATGGTTGTACTCGCTCATAAACATCGCACTCACCACCATTCATCCAAAAGGGGACTGCCACGAAAAAGGAGGTCATTTTTCCAAAAATCTACCACTTTGTGGCACTTGCCTCCACTTTCTCCCACTTTTATTATGATTTTATACTAAATTAAGGGATTTTACAAGAGAAATCAAGTGGCTTTTTTCGACGGCAGAATCAAAAAAAGCGTCCTGTCCTATGACAAGAGCGCTCTTTTCCACTATATGTGGTAAAAAAATAAGAGTAAACACAATATCTATGTATTTGCTCTTATTTCGATATTCTTAATAAATTTTTAAAAATTTTTAATTTTTTTCCACTTTCGGCTGTTTTTTCAGGTGCATACGCACCACAATGTCCGTCACCACCGCGAAGATCACCATACACAGGGATAATACCTGGGATACGGCGAGGCTCGTTCCGGGGATAAACAGGGTATCTGTCCGGATACCTTCGATCCAGAATCTGCCGAGGCCATAGCCTCCGAAATACAAAAGGCAAATCTCTCCCTCGAACTTTTTGTGCTTGCGGTATACCAGCATAATGATCAGAATCATCAGATTCCACAGACCCTCATAGAGGAATGTGGGGTGTACCTGAATATAATTCGTTCCCTCAATAATATGTGCCGCTACATTCTCGGAAATATCCCGACTGCGCACCGCTTCGATAGGGAGCCGCATAGCCAGGAAATTATCCGTATATTCTCCGAATACTTCACGGTTCATGAAATTGCCCCAGCGGCCGATAACCTGTCCTAAGATCAGTCCCGGTATACACAGATCTCCCAGCCAGAAAGGGCTGATCTTCTTGATCTTGCAGTAAATGAACAGAGTCAGGAAAGCTCCGATCACGCCGCCGTAGATCGCCATACCACCATTACGGGTATTGAAGATACTTAACAGATTGTCCTTGTAATAATCCCAGGCAAATACCACGTAATAGATTCTGGCACCGATCACGGAAAAGATCACGGCATAAATAGCGAAATCCCAAATAGTATCCGGATTCTCTCCGCTCACCTTCGCTTCATGCACCGCCATCAGGATACCCGCCAGTACACCGATGCCGATGATCAGACCGTAAAAAGCAATCTCGAAACCGAATACGGTAAAGCTTCTGGGAACATTTTCCAGGTAAATGCCTAAATGGGGAAAGGCAATATCTCCTGCATTCATCATATTTTTTATATCCTTTCTTGCTCATGTATGTTTGATCCGCTAATAGACAGATTACTCTGACTGCAAGCAGTCTCGTAATCTGTCTATTGCGAATCTTAGAATCTTAGTATTACACGTTGAATCTAAACAGGATCACATCGCCGTCCTGTACGACATAGTCCTTGCCTTCCATGCCGACCAGTCCCTTTTCACGGGCAGCTGCCAGGGATCCCTGCTCTAAGAGATCCTTGTAATTTACAACTTCCGCCTTGATGAAGCCTCTCTCGAAATCAGAGTGGATCTTGCCGGCTGCCTGAGGCGCCTTGGTACCGATCTTGATGGTCCATGCTCTGGTCTCATCCTCTCCTGCGGTTAAGAAGCTCATCAGACCTAAGATATGATAGCTTGCCTTGATCAACTTCTCCAGGCCGGATTCCGTTAATCCCAGATCATCCAGGAACATTGCCTTCTCATCATCATCCAGTTCGGAGATCTCTTCCTCGATCTGTGCGCAGATGACGAATACTTCGCTGTTCTCACTTGCTGCAAACTCTCTGACCTTCGCTACCATCTCATTGGAGGCACCGTCATCTGCCAGATCATCTTCTGCTACGTTTGCAGCAAAAATAACTGGTTTCCAGGTCAGAAGGTTCAGGGAATTTATAAATTCTCTGTCATCCTCATCTTCTACTTCAAAGCTGCGTGCCAGCTTGCCATCTTCCAGATGTGCCTTGATGGCCTTTAACAGTTCTACTTCTTTTGCAAGATCCTTGTTATTAAAAGCACCCTTTGACTGCTTTGCAATACGGCGCTCCAGGATCTCAATATCAGAGAAGATCAGCTCCAGATTGATGGTCTCAATGTCTCTTGCCGGATCAATGGAACCATCCACATGGATGATGTTCGGATCCTCAAAACAACGTACTACATGAACAATGGCATCTACTTCACGGATATTTGCAAGGAACTGGTTTCCAAGTCCTTCTCCTTTGCTGGCTCCTTTTACAAGGCCTGCAATGTCCACGAATTCGATAGTTGCCGGTGTCACTTTCTTTGTATGATACAGTTCTCCCAGCTTCACGATCCGCTCATCCGGTACGGATACAATTCCTACGTTCGGATCAATGGTTGCAAACGGATAGTTTGCAGACAATGCTCCTGCCTTGGTCAGGGAGTTAAATAATGTACTTTTTCCAACATTTGGAAGTCCGACGATTCCTAATTTCATTTTATGTGTTACCTGTTCAGAAAATGCTGTATTTCACGCATTTTCGCCTTTCTAAATTATTTTCCTACATAAACTGTCACGCAGCCCGGACTTTCGCCCGATACAGCATTATATTATAGCACAGCTTGACAGGTTTGCAAATACACAAAAATAACCACTAATTTACCGTCACAAAATATACAAAAAAGACTGACACATCCATCTGCATCAGTCTTTTTATGGTTATTCTGTTACTCTTCCCAGGCATTAAGCCCACGGCTTTGTTTTTCAATTGCCTGCTCAAGGGTGATTTTTTCCGGATCTCCCTGCAGGTATTCCATAAGCTCAGGGATTCCTTCTTTTGTCACATTGTTGACTTCAAAAATCGGATCACACCCGGAATTTGCCAGCCACTGTCTTACCATCGGGATATTTGCATATGGCGAATCAATCTTCGTAACAATGCCGATCAATGGGCGGTTCACGAAGCACTGACAATTAGCCTCAAATACACTGAACGGCTCATCTGCAGCCATTACGATTGCAATAATATCTGCCTCAAATGAAAAACATGCCAATGCAACACCGACATTTTTGGATTCTGCATATTCTCCCGGGGTATCAATGGTATCTTCAGCTGTATTGGTATACTGCGTCTTATGATAATGCAGCTCTTCACCCTTCAAAGCCTGTGTAAGAGAGGTCTTTCCGGACTCACTTCGTCCCATCAAGAATAATCTTTTCATTTCCTAATTCTCCGTCAGTTCACAAGCTCCAAACTTCAAGGTGTTTCCAAAATAATCCAACACTTCCTGAAGAGCGATCTTTATATTTTCTCTTTCACCAGTCAGGATCAGAGATCCATTAAACCGATCCATAAACCCAATCTCGACATTGGCCACTTTCGTTGCGATGTCAGCAGCTACTACCGCACCTTCCCAGGGTGTAAACTGCAATAATCCAAGGCTCTCTCCTGTATGATCTTCACCTAAATGTACACCGATATGAAGTCCCAGATTTTTATATCCCTCCGAATCCGACACTCCGATCAGATGTGCAAGCGATACCTCGCTTCCAGGAATACGGATACGAACCAGACGAAGCTTGTCACCTTGTAATGCCTCATAGTTCTCCGAAAATATATACTCCAGAAATTCTTCTCTCGTTAATCTCTGTTTCATAGGGATTCCTTACCGCTGGGTAACCGGACAGGTGACATATCCAAGAACATCATGGTAATAGCGAACAACCTCATTGAGAGCACTTCTTACATCTGAAATATCTCCGGTGATGATCAAAGTTCCGGTAAAACGATCTGCAAATCCAAGATATACATTTCCGCTTTTTATTGCAATATCAGAAGCAATAACGGCTGATTCCGGTGGAGTCATATTCATGATCCCGATCGCAGATGATCCATAATCAATAGAAGGATTCAGACCCAGCTTCTGGTAAATGATCGGAGCCGGTCCGCCCATCACATGTGCAAGTGTGATCTCTTTACCTGCAACGGTCTCCTGTACAATTCTGATCTGATCTCTATGGTCAATCATCTCTTATTCCTCCTGGTTACATAATAAACTGGATACAGTCACCTGATATTCCGGCAGTTTGTTATCAAACCACTGTAATTTAATACCCAGTTCTTCTTCCAAAAGTCTGGTAAACTGAAATCCCAGACAAGTCATGGAATATCGCTGATCCTCCGGATGCCTGCATGGCAGTAAGATCTGTCATACTTCCCATTAAACCGCTAAAGTTTGCGGCTTGAATTAAGCATATAGGGAGTATCAGATAAGTTGAATACTTAAACAATTGTTTCCAATTCTCTTTTATAAAATCAAAAGAAGCGTTCAACTTCTCACCGAAAGGACGTTTCACGTACATCGCAATCTTAGGTTTCTGTGATTCCATGTTTTTTTCTATTTGGTAAATAAATATAGTAGAAAATAATAAATGACAACGAAAGTAGAATGAATCCAAGCCTCAACAGATCCGGCAGTTCCGTATGTCGGGTGACAAAGCCTTCAATAAAACCTGCCATTACAAATACGGGAACGGTACCTATGACAATCTTTACTCCCTTCTTTGCACCCCGACGGAAAGACTCCAACCGTGAATAGGTGCCGGGGAAAAGCCAACCGTTACCTAAAGCCAGTCCGGCGGCACCAGCCACAATAATTGCCCAGATTTCAAGCGTTCCATGCAGCCAGATAGCAAGACTGGATTCCCAAAGCAAATCGTGCTGATAAAAGAAGGTTTGAAAGGCACCTATCATGATTCCGTTTCTAAGTAACATATATCCTGTACCGAAACTAGTCAACAGCCCCATTGCAAAACAATTGAAAGAAACCATCACATTGTTAAGCGTAATTCCCAAGAACATCGGCACTTCGTCCGAGACGTTGTAGACCGCCATTGGCTCACCGTTGGCAATATTATCCAAAGTCATATCCACATAGCCGTTCCCTAAAATCAGGCGGACAAAGTTCGGGTCATTCGCAGCGGATATCACTCCTATCAGCACGCTGACAATAAAGATAATGAAGGAAGTCAGCAGTTCACGCCGGGCATCATACATTGTCTGCGGAACTTCACGCGTCCAGAACGTGATGATTCGCGACCACTTTTCCCGTTTGTTCCGGTAAATCTCGTTATGCAGTGCCGAAGCAAGATTATTCAGATAGATAGTAATGCGTGAAGTCGGAAAATGTGTCTGGGCAAATGCCAGATCAGCAGTCAAATCCGTATATACGCCGGCAAGTTGGTCGGGAGACAAGCCCGCGGCCTGCTCCACTACCTTTTCGGTTTCCTTCCATTTTTCAATGTTCCGACGGATAAACGTAACTTCTTTCATGCTTTCCAAGGGATTTCGGATAAGTTTTGTCCGAAA
>OKRU01004289.1_pt1 | contig 10512 bp, 10 predicted proteins | sample 1601131 | NCBI WGS metagenome assembly OKRU01 (sample SAMEA3541558, study PRJEB24748) | human gut metagenome | biome: human gut; feature: human-associated habitat; material: faeces | place: China | collected 2012 | reverse complement strand
AGCCCAATCGCCTGGATATTGGCAGATGTGTTTTTGATTCCGGCGTATTTTCTTGCCCGTCCCGGCATGCTTCTCAAGGCTGCCGAGGACCTCGGCATCGACCTTTCGACCTCGATCATGTTCGGCGACAAGCCGGGCGACATGACGGCAGGCCGCGCCGCAGGCTGCGTTGAGCGCATTCAGCTCGGCACCGACGGCCTTGAGGCCCCCGTTCCCTCCGCGGACGCCACCGGGGCCTTCAGGAGTCTGGCCGACGCCGTCGCCTCCCCCTGGTTCGCACAACTCAAGCAAAGGAGTCTCCCGTGAGCACCCGTCTACCCGCCCCTGCCTTTGAAGGCAAGATCTGCACGATGGACGAGCTCGCCGAGCGCGCCGCCGCGCTTGCGCATCCGGTCGTCATGACCAACGGCGTCTTCGACATCCTGCACCGCGGCCACGTCACCTACCTCGCCCAGGCCCGCAGCCTCGGCGGCAGTCTCGTCGTGGCCATCAACAGCGACGCCTCCGTCAAGATGCTCGGCAAGGGCGACGACCGTCCGATCAACACCGAGGCCGACCGCGCCGCCGTACTCGCCTCGCTCGAGTCCGTCTCCCTCGTGGTCGTCTTCCAGGACAAGGTGCCGCTCAAGGCCGTCGAGCTTGCCCACCCCGACATCTACGTCAAGGGCGGCGACTACCGCATCGAGGACCTCCCCGAGGCGAAGCTCGTCTCCACCTGGGGCGCCAGGACCGTCACGGTTCAGTTCGAGCACGAACGCTCCACCACGGCCCTTCTGAAGAAGGTCCGCGGCGCCTGACGGCCTCCCGAAGCCCTCTGAAACAACAAAACCCGCACGGCTGTCGGCCTGTGCGGGTTTTGTCATTTTTGCGGAAGGCGGGATCAGTTGATCTTGAAGCCGCGCTTGCGTGCGAAGTGAATGGTCGCGTCAAGGAAGCCCTGCTTGCTGCCGCAGTCAAAGCGCGTGCCCTCGAAGCGGTGGGCGTAGGTCGGCACCGTGTCGAGCGACGAGGCGATGCCGTCGGTGAGCTGGATTTCACCGCCGACGCCGACCGTGACCTTCTCGAGGTAGTCGAAGACTTCGGGTTCGAAGACGTAGCGGCCGATCACGGCCATGCGGGACGGCGCGACCTTGGGGTCGGGCTTCTCGACGATGCCGCGCATCTGGGAGGTCTGCAGGCTCGTGTCATCCACGCTCACGATGCCGTACTTGTTCGTGGCTTCGGGAGCAACGTCCTGGACGGCGATCACGGAACCGCCGCCGCGGGCTTCGCGCACGGCCGTCAGCTGGCCGATGCAGGAGCTCGGAGCGTCGACGAGGTCGTCGGCGAGCATGACGCCGAAGGGCTCGTCACCCACGACGGGCTTGGCGCACAGCACGGCATGGCCGAGGCCGAGGGCTTTGGGCTGGCGGATGTAGATGCACTTGACGCCGGCGGGAACGATGCCGCGCACGAGCTCGAGAAGCTCGTCCTTGCCCTTTTCCTCAAGCTCGCGCTCGAGTTCGGGATAGGAGTCGAAGTGGTCCTCGATGGCGCGCTTGTTGCGGCCGGTCACGAAGATCATTTCGGTGATGCCCGCCGCAGCGGCTTCCGCCACTGCGTACTGGATCAGGGGCATGTCGACCACGGGGAGCATTTCCTTGGGCATCGCCTTCGTGGCGGGAAGAAAGCGGGTGCCGAGACCGTTGACGGGGAACACGACTTTGCGAACAGGCTTCATTGTCTTGTGACCAATAAAAAGTACAATTGAGAAAATCAGGGTTGTCCCTCAGTCGGGGCAATCAACGCTGAAATTGTCGTAAAGACTAGCACGAATTAGAGATTCTTATGGTCACGAACCCGTACTTCGCCATCGGCGACCTGCAGGGCTGTCTGGAAAGCCTGGACGGTCTGCTCGAACAGCTCCCGGAGGACGCCCCGCTCATCTTCCTCGGCGATCTCGTCAACAGGGGGCCCGAATCGCTAGCGACCCTTCGGCGCGTCGCTGGCCTCGGCAGCAGGGCGCGATGCCTGCTCGGCAACCACGACCTGCACCTTCTGGCCGTGGCGGCGGGTGCGAGCAAGGTGCACAAGAAGGACACGATCGGAGAAATCTTCGAGGCGCCCGACGCGGACGAACTCATCGAGTGGCTCAGGCACCAGTCCATCATGATCGAAACCGAGGACGCCGTCTTCGTGCATGCGGGCGTTCATCCGCTCTGGACGCTAGAAAAGGCCAGGGGACTCGCACGCGAGGCCGAGGCCATGCTGTCGGGGCCCGACTGGAAGGCCATGCTCCAGCAGATGTACGGCAACAGCGACTGGGACGACGGGCTCAAGGGCGGCGAGCGCATGCAGGCCATTCTCAACTGCTTCACGCGCATGCGTTTCGTGGACAAAAAGACGGCCGAGCTCGACTTCAAGCAGAAGGAGGACATCGGCTCCGCACCCAAGCACCTGATCCCGTGGTTCGAATACTCGAAGCGCCCCATGGCGGGCACGCCCATCTGCTTCGGCCACTGGTCCATGCTGGGCCTCATCCGCCGCGACGACATCGTGGCCATCGACACGGGATGCCTGTGGGGCGGGAAGCTCACCGCCGTGCGCTTCCCCGACAGGCGGATCTATCAGGAGGACTGCCCCTGCTGGGCAGACCCCTTCAAATACAAATAAGTCCGTCTCAGACGGTCTTTTCGGCTTCGGCCTTCGTTTCGGACATGGCCTGCAGGCGGCGCCTGCGGGCCTCTTCGCGTTCAGCGGTGACGTCGGAGACGCCGAGCGCCCCCGACATGAGCGCGGATGCCTCAAGGCAGAGCGCCTGGCGGGTCTTGCCGTCGACGGAGACGGGATCGAGCACCGTCACCTCGACGCCGAGTCCCGGCGTGAAGAGGATTCGCTTGAGGACCGTGAAGAGCGCGACGTCCCCCGCATAGGAAACGAGCCCGCTCGGCTTGCCGTCGAGCGTGTATCGGAGCGTCACGGGCAGAATCTGCGCGCCCGAGCGGACGGCGGCCTCGAAGAGATTCGGATGAAAAGGCAGAAGCTCAAGGCCGTTGCCCGTCGTGCCCTCGGGAAAGAAGAGCACGTTGGTGCCCTCGTTGATGGCGCCCGCCATGGCGTCGGCGATCTCAAGCACGGCGCGCTTGCGGCTGCGGTCGATGAAGAGCGTGCCTGTTCCCCTGGCGATGAAGCCGAAGACGGGCCAGGAGGCGATCTCCTTCTTGGCGACGAAGCGGCACGGAAGGACCGCATCGAGGATGAAGATGTCGATGAAGGAAACGTGGTTTGCACAGACCATGTAGCCCGGTCCCTCTCCGTTCACGCCGCATTCGGCGCTCTGCGCGACGGGCACCGCGCCCCTGACGGTCATGCGCACGCCGAGCACGCGCATGAGCACGCGGCAGACGCGCCTGACGCAGCGGCCGCGGCCCTTGCGGCCGACCAGCGGGAAAAGCACGAGAAGGATGAAGAGGATCACAAGGATCATGATCCCCACGGCGGCCATGCGGCCGCATCCGATGACATAGCGCATGAAAGGCTTCCTCAGGCGACGGCGTCCTGCTCGTCGAAGTACTGTTGCAGGATGACGGCGGCGGCCTCGTCGTCGATCTTGTCCGCGCCGTGTTCGACCATCACGGACGAGAAGCGCTCGTCGACGGTGCGCACGGGCAGGCGGAAGCGGCCGCCGAGCTGGCGGGCGAAGCGCTCGCAACGGGGCGTGAGGTCGCAGTCCGTGCCGTCCCCGTGACGGGGTACGCCGACCACCAGAAGCACGGGCTCCCATTCCTTCACGAGGGCCTCGACGGCCTTCCAGCGCTCGTCGTTCGTTCTGGCATGAATGATCGTGACGGGCTGCGCGCTGCGCGTGAGCGTATTGCCCGAGGCGACGCCGGTTCTGGCCAGTCCGAAGTCAAAGCAGAGTACGGTTCCTTCCTGCATGCTCGATCCTGCAAAAAAACTGTGATTATACGGCCGGGCCGCACGCCGATTCGGGAAGACTGTTGTTGCAATCACGCCGCAGCATTACAATGCCACCACCTCAGGGGACGGCGCTCCCGCGCCTCCCGTCTTCACCTCGCAGGACCCAGACATGAACATTCTGCTCACCGGCGGCATGGGCTTCATCGGCTCCCATACGGCCGTCGTGCTCATCGAGGCCGGCCATGACGTCGTGCTCTTCGACAATCTCTCCAACGCCGACCGCTCCGTTCTCGACCGAATCGAGACGATCACGGGCCGTCGCCCCGTCTTCATCGAAGGCGACATCCGCGACGCCGCCGCCATGGAGAAGGCGCTCGACGGCGTCGACGCCGTCATTCACTTCGCAGGCCTCAAGGCCGTGGGCGAATCCGTCAGCAAGCCCGTCGAGTACTACGACAACAACGTCAACGGCACGCTCGTGCTGCTCGCGGCCATGCGCAGGAAGGGCGTCAACCGCATCATCTTCAGCTCCTCGTCGACGGTCTACGGCACGCCCGAGACGCTTCCCCTCACCGAGGATTGCCCGACCGGCGAACCGACGAACCCGTACGGCCGCTCGAAGCTGCACATCGAGCAGATTCTCGCGGACGTCTGCCGCGCCTATCCCGAATTCAGCGCCGTCTGCCTGCGCTACTTCAACCCGATCGGCGCCCATCCCTCGGGCCTCATCGGCGAGGATCCCAACGGCATTCCGAACAACCTGCTGCCCTACGTCGCCCGCGTGGCTCACGGCACGCTGCCCCGCCTGCGCGTCTTCGGACACGACTACCCGACGCCCGACGGCACGGGCGTGCGCGACTTCATCCACGTGATGGACCTCGCCGACGGCCACGCCAAGGCCGTGCCCTACATCATGAACCACACGGGTTGGATCGCCATCAACCTCGGCTGCGGCCGCGGCTACAGCGTCCTCGAAGTCGTCAAGGCCTTTGAAAAGGCCAGCGACCGTTCCGTTCCCTACGAACTCGTCGACCGCCGCGAGGGCGACATCGCCGCCAACTGGTGCGACCCCGCCCGCGCCGAAAGGCTCCTCGGATGGAAGGCCTCCCGCACGATCGACGACATGTGCAGGGACGCCTGGAACTTCGAGTCCAACAAGCGCTGACGCACCGCTCCCCTACAGGAGAGCCAAAGTTATCCACGGCCGCCCCCTTGGCGGCCGTTTTCATTTCATCTTATTGAAATTCAAGGAGATTCAGACTCTCATTTTTGAGTTATCCACAGGGATTTTTTGGCCTCAACAACGATATCCACAGACTTATCCACACCCTCCATCCACCGTTCCGTCCGCGGAAACTCGTCCTTTTTGAGACTCGAGAGCCGGCAGTTGAGCGGCCTGAAGCCGTCGTCGGCATCCGTTCTCCGCATGCCCTCCCTGGCCTTTCGGAAGCGAATGGCCAGCTTGAATTCACCGAGCCTGATGGCCCGGTCCTCGGCCGCCTCCAGTGCATGAACGGCCATATCGGCCCTGCTGATCCAGCCGCCTTCCTCCACGTAGTGGACCGTCGTCAGTCGATCGACAGGCGTCAGTTCGGGCAGGGCGTCCCAGGTCCATCGGGCGAGCGCCTCCGTCGAAGTAGGCGTACCGATCTGAGAGGCGGTCACGTAGAGAGCCCTGCCCTCGGCCGCCGCCGACAGAATGGCGTTCACGAAGTCGCGCTCGCCGCTGTGAAGCCAGCCCGCGCGCACGATCGCTCCCGAAACGCCGCTTTCCTCAAGGAGCCTCTCCCCCTCGTGCTTCGTGACGCCGTAGACGCCCGCCTGTCTGGGATGGGCCTCGGAAGCTTCGTTCCAGGGTGAGGAACCCTCTCCCGAAAAGACATAGTCCGTCGAGAAGTGCACGATCCTGACGCCCGTGCGGGCGAAAAGACGCCCCATGGCGCCGGGCGCCACGGCATTGACAGCCCGCGCAGCGGCCGCGTTCGTCTGGGCGCCCGCCACGTCCGTCCAAGCCGCGGCATTGATCACGACGTCGGGCCTAGCGAGCGCAATGACGGCCTCGACCGCCCGAATGTCCGTTACATCAAGCTCCGCATGCGTCAGCGCCGTCACTTCGAGCGTCTGCGGACGGCTCTCCCAAAGCGCCCTGCCGAGACGGCCCGACGCACCCAAAATCATCACGGACACAGATGTATTTCCTTATATCGACTTATAAAACACGCTTCAGATAAGGCGACGAGACGCTGTCGGACTCCGCCACTTCCTCAGGCGTGCCCTCGGCCATGATGACGCCTCCGTTCTCACCGCCGTCGGGGCCCATGTCGACTACGTAATCGGCGCACTTGACGACGTCGAGGTTGTGCTCGATGAGGAGGACGGTGTTGCCCTGATCCGTCAGGCGGCGCAGGACGCCGAGAAGCTGCTCGATGTCCTTGAAGTGAAGGCCCGTCGTGGGTTCGTCGAGGATGTAGAGCGTGCGGCCCGTTTCGGGTCGCGACAGCTCGGCGGCGAGCATGATGCGCTGGGCCTCGCCGCCCGAGAAGGTCGTCGCGCTCTGGCCGAGCTTGATGTAGCCGAGGCCGACGTCGGCGAGCGCCTGCAGGACGCGCTTGATCTTCGGATAGGCGTCGAAGAACGGGAGCGCCTCGTCGACGGTCATCTCGAGCACGTCGGCGATGTTCCTGCCCTGATAGGTCACCTCAAGCGTCTCCCTGTTGTAGCGGCGTCCATGGCAGACGTCGCAGGGCACGTAGACGTCGGGCAGGAACTGCATCTGCATGCAGACGATGCCGTCGCCCTGACAGGCCTCGCATCGGCCTCCCTTGACGTTGAAGCTGAAGCGGCTTGCCGCGTAGCCGCGTTCGCGCGCAGTCTGCGTCTGTTCGAACACCTCGCGGATGGCGGAGAAGATGCCCGTATAGGTCGCAGGGTTCGAACGGGGCGTGCGTCCGATGGGCGACTGGTCGACCATGATGACCTTGTCGAAGGCCTCGATGTTCTCGATGCGTCCGTACGGAAGCGGCCGCATCGTCGTCGCACGGTTGATCGTGCGGGACATCGCCGCATAGAGCGTGTCGATGACGAGCGAGGACTTGCCCGAGCCCGAAACGCCTGTCACGACGCTCAGAAGTCCGACGGGAACCCTGAGGGTGACGTTGCGCAGGTTGTGGCCGCAGGCGCCCGAAAGCGTAAGCCAGCCGCGCTCGGGCTTGAGGCGCTCCTTCGGCACGGGAATCTTCAGCTCGCCCCTGAGGTATTTGCCCGTCAGGGAGCGCTCGCTTGCCATGACCTCCTCGGGCGTGCCGGCAGCGAGAACCTCGCCGCCCTTCTCGCCCGCACCGGGCCCCATGTCGACGAGATAGTCGGCCGAACGCATGGCGTCCTCGTCATGCTCGACGACGATGACGGTGTTGCCGAGGTCCCTCAGGTCGGCGAGGCTCTTCAAAAGCCTTTCGTTGTCACGCTGATGCAGGCCGATGCTCGGCTCGTCCAGCACGTACAGCACGCCGGTCAGCGCGCTGCCGATCTGGGTGGCCAGACGGATACGCTGGCTCTCGCCGCCGGACAGGGTGCCGGAGGCACGAGAGAGGGTCAGATAGCTCAGACCCACGGACTGCAGAAAGCCCAGGCGGGCGTGGATCTCCTTCAGGATCTGGGCGGCGATGATCTGCTGGTTGCCGGTCAGGTCCAGATGGTCGAAAAAGGCCAGGGCGTCGTCCACCGGCAGGGTAGTGGCGTCGTAGATGGACTTGCCGCCCACGGTGACGGCCAGCGCCTCCGGCCGCAGGCGCTGGCCCTGGCAGGCCGGGCAGGGGCAGGGGGTCATCAGGCCCTCGATCTCCTTCTTGCTGGCATCGGACTGGGTCTCCTGATACCGGCGCTCCAGGTTGTTGCAGATGCCCTCGAAGGCCTGGTACAGCACACCCTTGCCCCGGGGCTGGTCATAGTGGAGCTCCAGCTTTTCGCCGCCGGTGCCGTAGAGGATAACGTTCTTCACCTCGTCGCTCAGGCTGTCGTAGGGCTGGGTCAGGGAGAAACGGTATTTCTTACTGAGGGCCTCGAAGTACATACGACTGATGCCGTCGGACCGGATGGAGGCCCAGCCGGTGGCAGTAATGGCGCCCTCCAGGATGGATTTGCTGCCGTCGGGGATGATGAGGGCCGGATCAGCCTTTAATTGCAGGCCCAGGCCGGTGCAGGTGGGGCAGGCGCCAAAGGGACTGTTGAAGGAGAACAGACGGGGCGTCAGCTCCTCGATGGAGATACCGCAGTCGTCACAGGCGTAGTTCTGGGAGAAGGTGATATCTCTCTCCTCCCGCAGCAGGTTAACAGTGACGAGGCCATTCGCCAGGTTGGAGGCCGTCTCCACTGAGTCGGTCAGCCGGCCTGCGATGTCCGGGCGGACGATCAGTCGGTCCACCACGATGTCGATGCGGTGCTTGAGGTTCTTCTCCAGAGAGATGTCCTCGGAGAGTTCGTACATATTGCCGTCCACCCGGGCGCGGACGAAGCCGGACCGGCGGGTATCCTCCAGCACCTTGGCGTGCTCGCCCTTGCGGCCGCGCACCACCGGGGCCATCACCTGGATACGGGTGCCCTCGGGCAGGGCCAGTATCTGGTCGATGATCTGATCCACCGTCTGGCGGCGTATCTCCTTGCCGCAGTGGGGGCAGTGGGGCGTGCCCACCCGAGCCCACAGCAGACGCAGATAGTCGTAGATCTCCGTCACCGTGCCCACCGTGGAGCGCGGGTTCTTGCTGGTGGTCTTCTGGTCGATGGAGATGGCCGGGGACAGGCCCTCGATGTAATCCACGTCGGGCTTGTCCATCTGCCCCAGGAACATACGGGCGTAGGAGGACAGGCTCTCCACATACCGCCGCTGACCCTCGGCATAGATGGTGTCAAAGGCCAGGGAGCTCTTGCCGGAGCCGGAAAGGCCCGTCAGCACCACCAGCTTATCCCGGGGGATCGTGACATCGATGTTTTTCAGGTTGTTCTCCCGCGCACCCTTAATGAAAATTTCAGTCTGCATGGTATGCCTCATTTCTGCAACATATGGTTGCAGATAAGTGTAGTAAAATCAATTTTTAATGTCAACAGCGAAATAATTTTTATACGATCACGTCAGCCGTTTTCGCCCGCAGAAGGGCGATGAGGGCGTTGGGATCGCACTCCACCTGATGGCCGATCTTGCCCGCGCTGACGCAGATGGTGCCGTATAGCAGTGCTGTCTCGTGGAACACCGTGGGAAACTGCTTTTTCATGCCCACCGGGCTGCATCCGCCGTGGACGTAGCCGGTCAGGGGCAGCAGCTCTTTCTGTGGCAGCATCGCCACGGACTTCTCCCCCACCGCCTTGGCGGCCTTTTTCAGGTCCAGGTTCTCGGCCACCGGGATGTCGAACACATAGTATGCCCCGCTGGCCCCCTTTGTCACCAGGGTCTTGAACACCTGCTCCGTCGGCTGGCCCAGTATCTGCGCCACGGACACGCCGTCAATGGGGCCGTCCGGGTCGTAGCTGTGAGCGGTGTAGGGTATTTTCTTCTGGTCCAGCGCCCGCATGACGTTGGTTTTTTCCTCTTTGTTCTTTGCCATAGGGACAGCCTCCTTATCTGTTTACGCATACAGGGCGATGAGGGACAGTATCAGGATATGCACGGGGTAAAAGGCGTAAAAGCCGTACTGCACCGCCCGGTTGGAATAGCCGCGCCGGCCATTGTAGAGCCAGAGGGGCAGCAGTGCCGCCAGCGACCACAGCTCGATGGACACGCCGCCCATAAGGCCGATGCTGAATACCGCCAGTCCCACCGCCTGCGCCGTTCGCTTCACGACGGTGCCGCAGGACACGCGGCGGACACCGTAGAACAGCACCACCAGCAGCATACCCCAGCCCCGATAGTCCGTCCCGGCCAGCTCCAGCAGGCAGAACGCGGCGGCCACGGCCGCGCCGGTGAGCAAAAAGGCCGCCGGCGTTTTCTTTCGCAGCGCCCAATCGACGCACCAGCAGATCAGCGCACCGGCCAACAGCGTCCACAGCACGTTCTGGGAATAGGGATACCACACCGTGCCGCCCACCATCAGGTCGAAGGGGACTTCGGACAGCAGGGCAAACACCAGCAGCCGCAGGGCGTATTTCCTCCGATCACGGGTATAGACGCAGCCCTCGGCGATGAGGAAGCAGAAGATGGGAAAGGCGAGCCGCCCGATGCAGCGCAGCCACAAAACCGTTGGGAACAGCGTGTGCCCCATGTGGTCAATGAACATGGTGCAGGCGGCGATGAGCTTCAGGTGAAAGCCGTTCAGGACTTGACAGGTTTTTCTTCGCATTTTTTATCTCCATTGGCCAGCAGGATCACGCAGCCGAACACGCAGGCCATACCCAACACGGTCCAGACGGTCAGCGCCTCCTTGAACACGAACACACCTACGAGGGTCTCCACCACCGGCTCGATGTTGGTAATGATGGAGGCGCGGCCGCTTTCCACGCCCTCAAGCCCCTTCGTATAGAAGATGTAGGGCAGCACCGTGGCCACGATCACCACACCGCACACGCCCACGATGCCCTGCGTGCCGGAAAAGGCCAGCGGTAGCGTCTCGAAATCCGCGAAAAATA
>OKRU01004287.1_pt1 | contig 10515 bp, 5 predicted proteins | sample 1601131 | NCBI WGS metagenome assembly OKRU01 (sample SAMEA3541558, study PRJEB24748) | human gut metagenome | biome: human gut; feature: human-associated habitat; material: faeces | place: China | collected 2012 | reverse complement strand
GAATCGGAGCAACAGCGGTTTTTGCAGAGAAGAACAGCACCGCAGTCACAGCCGACTATTTCTTCTTGAAGAACAAGTCTTTTCATCCGGGTGAAACTATTTTTTCATCCGGATGAAACAACTTTTCCATTAGGGTGAAACAATAGTTCCATCCGGGTGAAACAACTTTGTCACAATAGTGAGGAAACTTTATTGTGGTTGCGATAAGATTTGTGCATCAGGAAGAACAGGCGTATTCGTCCGTTACTTGCTCCTGATTCCTCAGTAATTAATAAACAAAAGAGTCTTATGAAAAAAGGTTTCATCTATATCCTGTCCTTTTTGTTTTGCTTGTCTTCTCATGCGCAGATATTGACTACCGAGCCTGATTTTGTGACCGAGAGTGGGAGCATAAAGGTCGTATTCGATGCATCCCAAGGGAGCAAAGGGTTAATGAACTATAACGGTGATGTCTATGCTCATACGGGAGTGATTACCGGTAGCAATGATTCCCGCTGGGAATATGCATCTACATGGGGAGTCAACTCCGATAAATATAAGATGGCTTCTTTAGGGAATAATAAATGGGAACTCACCCTGTCACCGGATATCCGTACGTATTACGGAGTACCTGCGGGCACACCGATAAAGAAGTTGGTTTTCGTATTCAGAAGCGGAGCTAAATCCGGCAATGACTATCTTACGGGAAAGGAAACCGGAGATAAAGACATTTATTTGTCTGTTTATGAATCCGGTTTAAATGTAAAGTTGGATAGTCCTGCCAAAGATATGGTGGTGGAGAAAGGCACTTCCCTCACGTTGACGGCTTCATCATCGGTGGCAGCCGATTTGCAACTGTCTGTTAATGAAACGGTAGTTGCCACGAAGAATCGTGCTACAGATATATCCGCGTCCTATGTCTTTTCTTCACCGGGTACTTATACCGTGAAGGCTACGGCTACGTTGGATGGTGCCATCGGTAGTGCAACTCGTCTGGTCAGTATCCTTGAACCTTCTGTTTCGGCTCCCTTGCCGGATGGAGTACGTCCCGGTATCAACTATGTCAGTCCTACGGAAGTCACACTGGTGCTGCAAGCTCCCGGTAAGACAAGTGTCTATGCCATCGGTGATTTCAATGCGTGGAATCCGTTGCCCGATTATCAACTGAAAAAGGATGGAGAGTATTTCTGGATAACTTTGCAAGGGCTTACACCGAAGCAGGAGTATGCCTTTCAATATTTGGTGGATGGGGCGATAAGGATTGCCGACCCGTATACCGATAAAGTACTCGACCCATGGAACGACGGTGATATTACGGCAACCACCTATCCCGGACTGATGGCTTATCCCACAGGGAAGACCGAAGGTATCGTGTCTGTGCTACAAACAGATCAAACCCCTTATACATGGAAAAGCGTTGGATTTGATAAACCGGCAAAGGAGAAGCTGATTATCTACGAACTTCTGTTGCGCGACTTTACAGAAGAGCATACCTTCAGTTCGGCACGGGAGAAGATTTCCTATTTAAAAGGTTTGGGTGTAAATGCCGTTGAACTGATGCCTGTCAATGAGTTTGAAGGTAACTCCAGTTGGGGGTATAATCCGTCTTTTTATTTTGCTCCCGATAAATATTACGGTACGAAGGATGATATGAAAGCTTTCGTGGATGAATGTCACCGAAACGGTATTGCCGTTATCATGGATTTGGTGCTGAATCACAGCTATGGACAATCACCGTTCTACTTGTTGTATCGTGATGCCGACGGTACACCGTCTGCCGATAATCCGTGGTATAACCGGCAGTCCAATATTGCTAATCCGTCTTTGAGTTGGGGTTATGATTTTAACCATGACAGTCCCTACACCCGTGCATTAGTGGATAGTGTGGCAGCTTATTGGATGAATGAGTATCGGGTGGATGGTTTCCGGTATGATTTTACGAAAGGGTTTTCTAATACCATCTATTCCAATGCCAATGATTATGCGTCTGCGTATGATGCTTCCCGTATTGCCAACCTGAAACGGATGGCAAGCGAAGTGTGGAAACGTAATCCTGATGCCTATGTCATTTGCGAACATCTTGCGGATAACACGGAAGAGAAAGAACTGTCGTCTGCAGGGCTGATGCTTTGGGGGAATATGAACAACAATGCTTGCGAGGGGGCGATGGGATTTACTGAGAACTCTAAGTCGGATATCTCCGGTGCGGTTTACAAGAAACGTACATGGTCTGCTCCCAATTTGGTGGGTTACATGGAGAGTCATGATGAAGAACGTATGGCTTATAAGCTGAAAACGTATGGTAATGCCGCAGGCGGATATGATACGAAAGACCATACTACAAGCATGAATCGCCTGAAAATGTCCGGATGTCTGTTCTTCCTTATTCCCGGTCCGAAGATGATTTGGCAGTTCGGTGAATTGGGGTATGATTATTCTATCGATTACAACGACCGGGTAGGCGAGAAACCTGTTTGTTGGAATTATCTCGAAGATGCCGATCGTAAGTCTGTCTATAACACATGGGCTCAGCTGTTTGCTATGAAAACCCAATATCCGGTATTCTCTACGAGTGATATTACCTATAAACTGTCCGATGCCTGCAAGTACCTGGTTCTGAAGTCTTCGGATATGAATGCCGTGATTGTGGCGAATTATGGTGTAACGCAAGGTAATGTAGCTGTAACTTTTCCTGCTACCGGAACATGGTATAACTATTTCTCTAAGACAACAGAGCAGATAACCTCCGCGAGTAACACTATAACATTAGCTCCGGGAGAATATCGGTTATATACTGATAAAGAGATGATAATCTCTACTTCGTTGAGTGAGTTTCCTGAAAGTTCGGTTTCGGTTTATCCTAATCCTGTTTCGGATATTCTAAATGTTTCCGGTGAAGATGTCTCGCGTATTTCCGTTTACTCTCTTCATGGTGTGTTGCTGAAAGAAGTTCGGGACAGTAATGCGGTTTCTGTACAGGAATTGGCTAAAGGAGTTTATTTGGTGAGAATAAGGACCGGGAGTTCGGAAATCATAACGAAGTTCGTAAAGCAATAGAGTTTGTTTAGGTTTTATAAATATCCCCCCTGATACAGTCTGTATCAGGAGGGATTTGGAAAGGATTGTCTCAATTTTGAGACAATTTCATTTTGCATAATCAGTCTTTCTATCTCTTAATCATAACCTTTTCTGTGTGAATAGCATCGCCGTTTTCTATTTTCAGGAAGTAAACCCCTGCAGGAAGTGATGAAACAGAGATTATTGCTTCTGTTGTTGATAATACTACCTGTCCGTTGATATTCAATAACATTGCTTGGTTGAAATCTCCCGGAATGTTAATGCAATCAGTAGCAGGATTAGGATAAATTGCCCAATTGCTATTATTTGTATGATCATCTATCGATGAAGGAGGTAATTCCCCAATACAATATTGAACGGAATAGTCAGATATTGAGCCATCAAGATAATAAGCTACTACTTCATAACAACCATTATCTATAGGAGTTGTATCTATATATCTAGGTTGCAGGTAATAAACCAACCGGCTATTAATCTTTTCTCCATTACGGAAAACATTATAAGCCATCAGATTGTTGTCCATTGCGATGTCCGGACTGACTGTCGATTCGTCTGTAACGTTTCCGGTGATCTCCCAACAACAATATCCATCCAACTCGTGTCCTTCAACGGTAGAATAAAAATCAGAAAGTCTCTTCCAAGTCCTACCTTCGTCTTGTGAGTACAAGTCACTCTTTCCTGCAATGAAATTGCGTGTATTATGATAGGTAATCGGTATTTGACGTTCGTCATAATTAAAAATCTTTAAACCAATTTTTAGTTCTTTCGTTACATCTATCTTCACAGGTTCCTTCAATATAACAAGATTCTCTTGATTATACTTTATCGCATCAATCTCTTGTTCTCTTATTAATGTCCCGTTTTCATAAACAACAACAGATGCATGTGTGTCTTTAGAATCTTCTATACTTGTATCGTGATTAATGAATGCTTTGATAGAAGTCAAATATTTTTCATTAAATAAGGCTAAATCATCCGGTTCGAAAGAATTTGCGGCTATAAATGTCTTACCTTCATCCCCTATTGCTAAATTAAAGACTTCCCAACCATACGGGTTATCCAGATAATTCAGTTCGTAAGCATTGATCGTATTTTTCCAAATTAAGCTTACTTTATCGGATTCTACTTTTCCGGTAAGATCTTCGGGAGCTTCATTCTCAGCTTTGTTTCCTACCTTAAAAAGATCAAAGTACCAAAGTAATTGCGCTAATCCTTTGCCATGTACGTGTAATCTTACTTGGAAAAGTGTATGTGCAACTTGTTTGGTTACATTGATTGATTCAAAGTTCCATACCCCTGCCTCTTCTGTATCGAGAGCATATGCTTTTACCGGAATCCATGTATCTCCGTCATTTGATACTTCCACACTTAATGTGTCACCGGTTAAATCCCAATCTTCACTGTTCGCAAATAAATATCGTTTTGTATAAGAAATATACACATTGTCCAGTTTTCTTGCATCTAAAGGTCTGGAAACTAAAGCATTCGAATAAGGCTTGCCGTCTGTTGTTACAGCTACATTTAAAGCAAATGAGCTATTAATACCTAAATACATACCAGCTCCCCAGTAGAATTGAGTAGGGTTTTCCATTAAGTCTTCTATTGTCCAATAATTGCTTTCGATGGCACCAGTGTCGAAATTATCGAAAAACGGCATTTCAAATGTCTTTGCTAAACATACTTCTATGGGGTTCGATTTTGGAGCTTCACGCATTTCGGTTCCTTCCTCTTTTTGGAATACACTTGTCACCGAATATTTGTGATAACCCGCGTTCACATTGTTATGTACAAAGCTTTCGGTAGTTGTATTGCTTGCCGAATATTTTAAAGGTTCTATGCCACCGTCTCCATCACCGCTTCCATCACCATCGGATTTAGCTTCTACATTACCAACTAAATTTCCGTCACAATATACGTTATAAGATTTAAGAACATATTGGAAAGGAGCGTAAGGGACTTTATCCCAAGTCACCGTTATTTGCTCAAGGTCTGTAACCTTAGCTTTGATATTTTGTACATCTTCAGGTATTATTGTATATTCAGCCTCTGTTTGCAACACCCATGTTTCATATTTATTATACTCCGTCATGTTATTACCCATGATGATCTTTCCATCTGCCGAAACCGCATGCGGATTGGAAGTGACTTTGTGTTCGAATGTGAAAGACAGAGGGATTTCAATTTCAGGGGTATAAAGGTAGATAAAATAATCAAGACCTACTTCTCTTAATGTATTGAGGGAATACCAGAACGGACGTGTATATTGTTCTGTCCAATAGTTACCGTATTTATAACAACCGAATATATCTCCATTATTGGATATTGCCGGTACATCAAGACCGGTAACATCTTTATAAGCACCTAGCTTTACATAACGATTTTCATTCGTGAAATACATACAAGGAAGATTATCATTAAAGTTGAAAGAGATATATTGACCGTTGGGACTTACTCCATAAGCACAATTCTTATTATAATCTTCATTGTATTTAGTATCATCATCAATCATGTTCTTAATTCCTTCGATGATTGTATATTCACCATTCTTCCAAAAGGCAGCAACATCCCGGTTTTGATAATAGATGGCACCGACTGCTACACCGCCATCATCCGATACAGCCAAAACTTGTCCCCCCTTGGCATCGGAAGGATACTTGCAACGCGTAAAATTCCATTTCCGGTTAGCATCATCATATTTCCACATACAAGGATACGAATAGGCAAAGTTTCCGACCGCAACAAAACCTACCACCGTTTTACCGTCGTTAGAAATAGCCGTAGCATAACTTCCATCATTGAAATTATTGAAAATGCTAAGATCGAAATCACCAATACCGAGACTTGTCACATTACCGTCTTTCCATATGGCAGCCACATTCACCGGTAATGTAACATCGCCTTCCCATTCTGTAACGGTTATCGGGTAATCAGGATCTTTGAAATAACCCGAAATGATTTTATCATCCGTCACATCCGTAAAATAACCGGTTTTTCCAGGATTAACCTGGTCTGCTTCGGTTATCCAAGTAAGAGTCTTTGCATCCGCATCCCATAAATAACTTTTAAAACCGCTCATGATTTCTACACCGTACTCGACAGGAGTCGGATCCACACCTACTACATATTTGCCATTAGATGACATACCTGTACCTATACTATTGCAATTGGTACTGATCATGGTGAATTTCTTTTCTGCTTGTGCATTGAATGTTCCTAGTAGGACACACAGTGCTAAAAGTAAACCTTTCTTCATATTGTATTATTTTATTTGGTTAACACACAAACAAAAGTATATGACAGATTGTAGAAAGACAAATCGTGTAATTTCAAATTCTAGAATTTGGTGTTAATTCAATACTTATCAGCTCTCTTTTGCTAGTTTCTGATAGATAGAAGGGTTAATTCCTGTTGTTTTCTTAAAGATATCGATAAAACTTGTGTGAGATTTATAACCAACGCTTTCTGCTATCGCCTTAATTGTATAATTCCCATATTGTTCGGTATTCATTAGGCGGCGACGTGCTTCTTTGATACGATATTCATTGACAAAAGCACGGAAGTTTTTGTTATATGTATCATTGATGATTTGAGAAACATATCGTGAGTTAGAACCGATAAGTGCTGCAAGGCGTTCCAGACTAAAATCGCAATCGCAATATTCATTGGTATTTTCCATCACTTTATTTATATCTTTAATGAGGTTTTCTTTTTGTTCATCGGTCAATCTATTGGCAGAATACATCTTTACTTCTTCGTTTTTGTTTTCTATTGTATTGTTGTCCGGTTCTTGGCTTGTGAAGAATGCTTTTGTTTGTTGCTCTAACTTTTTATACTGTTCTTTTTCTTCGGCAAGTTTATTCTCATACTCGATTCTGAGGTCTTTTATCTGTAAATCGGATTGAAGTATTTCGCTATTCCGGTTAAACAAGTCTTTGTAAGCATGGTGGAGCTTTTTTTTATGGATGTAGACGATTATAAGTAGAATAATAAAGATAAGTAATCCGGCCGATATGACGATAAGAAATCGTCTTTGGTTTTTTATTTGCATTTCTTTATGTTCTTTTTCTGTTGTAAGTGAAGTTATCTTTCGATAGTTTTTGTCCATTTCGTAAAAAAACTGGGCGTTTTTTATCTTGTTCAGTTTGTCCATACTGAATAATGAATCGGAGACAGCCAAGTAACAGCTTTTGTAATATAAAGATTTGTTTTCATCACCTTTTTGTTCATATAAGCGTGCGAGAGCCTTCAGACTCTCAATGAGCATATACATCAGGTTATGTTTTTGTGTATAAGTAGTATTGACATGAAAATAGTATAATGCGGAATCCTTTTGCCCCATTTGTTCATAAAGTTTGGCAAGTTCTCCATATACCGAACCCATATATCGAGGATCTGATAGGTTACGGGCGTATTCTGCCGATTTTTCAAAATAACGGACAGCGTCATCATATTTTTTTTCATTGGTTAATATAAGTGCTTTATCCAGATAACCGAAGTACTTAATGAGTGTATCTTTACCTGCAAACTTCATCATTTCATCATAATATACTTTTGCTTCTACCGTTCGGTTTTCATAGCAGCAAATACCTGCAAGGTTCATCAATATTTTTATTTCAATCGAGGTGTTACCATATTTTCTTGCATAATCAAGTCCTTTTTTATGGTATTCAATCGTCTGTTGGAAGTCCCCAAATACGCTGTATATATTTCCCATGTTTTTATAGAGTTCGGCCATTAATTCTCCGAAATCATTTTTCTCGGCGATGGTTATTCCTTTGAGGTATAAATCGAAAGCTTTCGAATAATTTTCTTTTTGAGTGTAGATTAGTCCGGCTGCATTGCATGCCATTGCGCATAGATACTTGTCTGCTTTATCCATACCGTTGTCATATTTACCCGCAAGGATGATATAATACCCCATTGCAGTGTCTACATGATTGAGCTTCATGTGTTTGTCTCCATATTGGTACAACTCGGAGACTGGTAGTTTGGCAAGTTCTTCATAGTTCAGCATCTCGTGGGAATAAATATTTCCAAACGAAGCGAATAAAACGTATAGGGCTAGTAATAAGTGTTTTGTCATTTTAAGCCAGATTAATAGAAGCTACAAATTTATATATCTATTGCTAAAGATACAATAACTTTTTCTTCTTTCCTCTCTAAATTAGGATTATTTTTATTGTTTGTTGTGTTTCTCGTAATACATATAAAACTCTTTTATGATATTTTCTTGTCAAGAAGACTCGTTTAAGAATATTAGTGTATTTTAGATATTTCTATAGGTAAATGTGAATTGCTTAATAGAGAATGAGAATATGAAAGTGATTGTATTGGATGTCTTTTTTAGTTCTTGCTGATTCGTGCAAGGTAGTCATAGTGTCTGCCTTCATGAATCATTTCCACTTTGAATCCGGCTTGTGCGGCATAGTAACTCAGTGTTTGGAAATCGGTGTACAGCCAGTCGAAACTGTCGCCTTTGATACTGCCATACTGCATCTGAAAGTCTACCTCTCCGTAATAGTCGGCATTAAGGTCAATGTCGAAGCTCCCGTCTTCATTCTCAAATAGATAACGAAGGTCGCTTGAGTCCATCAGCACACAACCGTTCGGTGCTAATAGAAGTTTCAGCTTGCGGAAGAAATCGGGCAGATATTCTACCTTACCGATAATGCCGGAGCCGTTCATCAACATCAGTATCGTATCAAATTCCCCTGCAAACTGTTCATGGAAGAAGTTTTGTAGTTGTGCGTTCTTCACACCCCGTTTCTGCATTACCTCTACGGAGAGTGGGGATATATCAATGGCGCAAACAGCCTTACCCATTTCTTGTAAAGCAAGCGAATGGCAACCGCTTCCACCTCCCACATCCAGTATTCTTCCCTCGGCAAGGTGCAATGCTTTTTGTTCTGCTACGGGCATCTCCTTTAAACCTCTGAACAGTTGCTTTACCGGGATTTCGTCTTCATCGAACATGGAAGATAGAACGCGCAGTTTCCCTGCTTTTCTGTTTGAGAAATAATCGGCAATGGCTGCGCCCATCGGGTCTTTGTCTGGTGTAAGGAAATTCTTGTTCATGATGATGATTTATAGTTCTGACTGACGGTTCATTTCAATAATGCGGTCGAAGATGCGGAACAGTTCTTCTACTGATTCTGTTCTTAGCATAGCGATACGTGTATCTCTGAAGTTAGGAATACCTTTAAATAAAGGTGTAGCGGCAAGATGCCGGCGTATGTGTATGATTCCTCTACGTTCGTCCAAACGGGCAACGCTATTCATCACTTCTTCGCGCAACACATTCATTTTCCATTCGAACGGAAGCGGTGGAAGTTCCTCTCCGGTTTCGAGATAATGCTTTACCTCTTTGAATATCCAAGGACGGCCGATACTGCCTCGCCCTATCATAATGGCGTCCACGCCATATCGGTCAAAACATTCTTTGGCGCGTTGCGGCGTAGTGACGTCACCGTTTCCGATGATAGGAATATGCATACGGGGATTCTTCTTGACTTCACCGATTAACGTCCAGTCTGCTTCGCCTGTATACATTTGGGCGCGCGTACGCCCATGAATCGTAAGTGCGGCAATGCCACAGTCCTGTAAACGTTCGGCAAGGTCTACGATGATTTTATGGTCGGTATCCCATCCGAGACGGGTTTTTACGGTAACAGGTATTTTAACTGCCTCGACTACGGCTTTGGTTATCTCCAGCATCTTAGGGATATTCTGGAGCATTCCCGCGCCTGCGCCTTTCCCTGCTACCTTTTTGACCGGACAACCGAAGTTGATGTCGAGTATATCGGGTTTGGCTTCTTCTACGATTTTGGCAGCTCCCACCATCGCTTCCGTATCCTTACCGTATATTTGTATGGCAACGGGACGTTCTTCTTCATAGATAGTCAGCTTTTGGGTGGTCTTATTGACCGAACGAATCAGTGCGTCACTGGATACAAATTCGGTATATACCATGTCTGCTCCGAACTTTTTGCACATCAGGCGGAAAGCCGGATCGGTTACATCTTCCATCGGAGCCAGAAAAACAGGGCGTTCCCCTAAGTCTATGTTGCCTATTTTCATATTCTAACAGTTCTTTGGCTGCAAAAGTACGTAAAAAACCGTACCTTTGCATAATCAATTATGAAATTATATAAAGGTATGTACGATATAAAAGACTTTGAGATAATGGCTCCTGTCGGTTCCCGAGAATCATTGGCGGCAGCCATACAGGCGGGTGCGGATTCTATTTATTTCGGTATCGAGAGTCTGAATATGCGTGCCCGTTCGGCAAGCACGTTTACAATCAACGATCTGAAAGAAATAGCGCAGATATGCAATGAGAACGGGTTGAAAAGTTATCTCACCATCAATACGATTATCTATGATAATGATATTGTGTTGATGCGCACCACTTGCTCGGCACCGCGCAGCAGTTCAAAAGCTTCTTTATAGTAATTCTCC
>OKRU01004285.1_pt1 | contig 10518 bp, 8 predicted proteins | sample 1601131 | NCBI WGS metagenome assembly OKRU01 (sample SAMEA3541558, study PRJEB24748) | human gut metagenome | biome: human gut; feature: human-associated habitat; material: faeces | place: China | collected 2012 | reverse complement strand
ATAAATATAAAACCAACAAAAAGTATTATGATTATACCTATAAGAAATCCAAAATTAACCCGGATACTTTAAGGCTTAAAAAGGATACCAAGAAAAACGTCAGCCTTTATGTATATAATGAAAATAAACTTCTTACCAATGAGATTCACTATGGCAAAGAAAAAGAAGAAACCATAACCGCTTATGATAATAACGGCAATGGTTCTCTTGTGGTACTCGAAACCGACAAATCGTATGGAAAGAGCGGCAAAGCGGTCACGACAAAGCAAGGGTATACTTATGACCGCTGCCGAAACGTTTTAACTGAAAAAGCAAACGCCGCTTATCAGAAAAAGAATCAGGGAAAAGAACACCTTTACACGACAAACTATACGTATCCGGCAGGAACATATCCGGATTCGGACGGTGCCTTTGTCTGCCCGGTGCTTACGCAGGAATCATACAGCGGAGCAAAGACCAAAAACCGCATGGTAAGCACGATGGCGGCAAACGGTGTGGATTATGCCAGCATATCCGAGCAGAAAAGTGTAAACGGCGGTGCATACCGGACACTTACCAAAACGGATTTTACCTACGATGAACATGGCAACGAAACACGGGGCAGAGTTTATCCTTCCTACGATACGGACGGCGAAAAAGAAGTAATTCAGAATGACTACACCTTCAATGCACTGGGCCAGCAGACCCAGACGAAGGTCACGCTTACTTCTGCGAAAAACCCATCCGATAACCGAAGTTATGTGGAAGAAAAGACAACGTATGATTCTTTTGGCAACGAGCTTTCCTACACCGATGAAAACGGACAGACCTCCAAAACTTCTTATGATGAGGAAACCGGTGAGGAAACCGAAACCATCCGTGCTGTGGGAACTGCGTATGAATCGAAAGACAAGGAATATACCTCCGCAGACGGCTTAAAAACCATGACGGTCGATGCTTACGGACAGGTCAATATCAGTATTCAGGACGGCTTTGGCAACACGCTGATAAGCAAAGATGAGGCGGCCGGCACGTGGACGGAAAGCACCTATGAGTATGGCAGTGAGGACAGCGGCGGAAGCGGCAGCGAAACCGAAGAGACAGAAGACGATGTCGACGAAGAAAAAGAAGAAACATCCCGTCTTCTGGAAGAAAAAACATACACATTTGAGCCGGACGAAAAGAAATTTATTGTCAATGAAAACGGAGAAACCGTGGCAAACTTTTACATGACCGGAAAAGGCAGTGAACTGTTAAGCGGCAGCAAAAACTTTTATGACGACCTCGGCAATGAGATTGGAAGTGCCGAATTTATGAATGGAGAACTGGATAAAGCCCACTGCACTTCCTTCCATTTCAGTAAAAGTGAGACCGAAGTAACCGGCGAAGAAGACGAGGCACAGACGATTACCACCGGTTATGAAAAGGAAATCAATCCGTCTTCTTATACCGAAGAAGTTGACCCGGCAAATTTTTACGACCAGTTTAACGATTCGGTGTTAAGTGAAACAATTACAAAAACCGTAACGGATGCCGAAGGCAACAACCTTTCCCAGACGACTACCTATCTTCGGGGAAAAAATAAAACGGAAACCGTTACCACGTATGAAAATGATGACTTTGGCAGAACGGTCAAAGAAAACACGGTTCAGAAAAAATATCAGGATGGCAGATGGCTTCCGTCTTATGAGACAGAGGTTTCTTATACTTACGATGAAAATGGAAATGTAACCGAAACCGAGACAAAGAGTCGAAAAGAAGGGGAAACCGACTGGCAGATACAGAAAACAAAAGCTGTCTATGACAGTAAGGGACAGGTTACAAAAGAATACAGTCCGCGCGGTGTCAAAGAGAACGTGGCGGCAGCATACACTTATGACCTTTTGGGACGTAAGATTAAAGAAGAACTTCCGCAGAACAAGACAGACGGAAGTGCCGGTTACCAGACCGTAGTAAACGAATATGATAAATCCGGTAACCTTGTGGAAACAAAAGAGCAAATCGAGGGTGACAAGAACAAAGAAATCGAGTATACTTATGATAAACAGGGAAATCTCGTTCAGGTGAAAAGCAGTCTGGAAAATGAAAAAGCACAGTATGTCCAGTATGTTTATGACGAGCAGGGCAACAAGGTGCGCCAGTTTACCGGCATGACCGGTCCTTTGACGGTAACGGTAGCGGCAGTTGAAAATGCCAAAGATGATGCCGGTAAGGATACCTTTACCTATGGCGGTAAAACATATGCCGTTTTGGTAACCGGGAAAAAGAAATCCGATACCATCCGGGAAACAAAGTATGTGTATGACACGAAAAACCGTCTGGTTTCTTATACCGACCCGGAAGGAAGAACGGAAACGTATACTTACGACTGCAACAGCAACCTGACGAAAACCGTAGATAAAAACGGAAACACTTTGAAAAATACATATGATAATAAAAACCGGCTGACCGAGAGGACAGCAAAGGAGAAAAAGACCGGAAAAGAAACCGTACATACTTACCGTTACAACGCCTATGGAGATGTGGCAGTACAGGATGATACACAGTTTGTGTATGGCGATGTATCCGGCCGGGTCACAAAATAATGTTAATTATACGAGGAGGATTGCGTATGAAAAATAGGATTTATAGTTATATCATAGTTTTATTACTTGTGTTTTTGACTATTTATGTAAAAGGACGTTTTTTTTATGGCGAAGATAAGCAGAAAAGAGAACCTTCAAAAATAGAGGAAGCGAAATATACGAATAATAAAAAAGAGATTGAGGTACTTATGGGAAAATGGAGATTTACGAAAAGAATTTCATATCCAAGAGCTTATTCCTTAAAAGCAGAGAAATTATGTGATAATAACTATATAGGACGAATAATTGAAATAAAAAAAGATTTGTTTGATGGAAAAACTTTTGAAATAAAAAATCCATATTATAAGATTATAAGTATAAAAAATCCATATGAACTTATGAGCGGATATGGGTATTCAAGAAATAAAGAATTAGCAAAATACATTCAAAAAGGAGATTATGATGTTTTGGAAATTTTAAAAAGCAAGCCTCAGAGTAAAAATAATAATATATATAAGGATTTTGAGGATGAGTATTATCAGAAAAATGATATTTGGACCTTGTTAGTAATTGATAATGAGACAATAATTTTTTATGAAAATGGATGTTTTGAAGCGAAAAAAATAAAATAAACGCAGGATACATTACATAGAAAATAATTTAGAAAGGGAAGTATGATAATTTGTGTTTAGTTATCATGCAAGGAGAAGAATGAAAAATAAAATTTGGACATGTCTTATAATTTTGACTATCGCAGCAGTGAATGTATCTTGTAATAGTGAAACAGAATGTAAACACATTGATTCACAGGTGACTTCAAAGGAGGCTCAGAGTAAAGATTTTCAAAGTGAAAATTCCGAGAAAAATGTTGAAGATACGGAGGAATATTCTGGTTCTGACAATCCCATTGATAAATACTTCACCCCTAAACTAAAGTCTTGGGATATTTCAGAGGTGGAACTTAGAGAAAATCGAGAAGCATATAAAAAAGCATGGAAGGCTGAATACAAAAATGTAATGAAATCCCTAAAAAAGAAGTGTGTTTATGCTGAGGACAAAAGAAATATTAATTCGTTAGAGAAAAATATTGAACAGCAAATTAAGGTGGAAAAGAAAGTTCTGAAAACAGAATTGACGGAAGCCTATGAAATAAATCCGGATCCGAGTAAGGTCAAAAATGATTTTTCAAGGATTTCTTTACTGGGGCATGGAACAAGGGAACGTTTGAGTCAGAGTGAAGGAGAGATATACCGGGACGTGTGTGTAAGAATTTTAAATATATATTCAGGAGATTATAAATTTAAATTTTATGATGGTAGATAATGAATTATATAGGATTACTGGCAAAGTATATAAGGAATTGGCTGAGTTGTGTGACAAGTATGGAAAGTGCCAAATTAATTGCGGGAAATCAAGATAAATTGACAAAATCTGTGTTTATCAATATAATAGACACAGATTTTTCAATGAAAGATTATGTGGAATGGTAAATTCAAGGATATGGATTTGTGAGGAGGCCGTATGCGGCGATGAAAGAGAACACGAAGCAGCTTTCGAGTGAGGAAAAACAATATCGAAAAATGACGGAAGAACCGGTGTGCCGGTTAATTATGAAACTGGGGCTTCCGACGACAATTAGTATGCTGATTACGAATGTTTACAATATGGTAGATACTTGGTTTGTCAGCCGGCTTGGAACAAGTGCGACCGGAGCAGTTGGTATCGTGTTTGGTCTAATGGCAATTATTCAGGCGTTCGGTTTTATGTTTGGACAGGGCGCAGGAACAAATATCAGCAGGGCTTTGGGGGCACATAAAAAGGAGCGGGCACGTGCATTTTCGGCAACAGGATTTTACTTGGCGCTGTTTGCCGGGACAGCCGTTAGTGTGTTTGGTATTCTCAATTTAGATGGTTTGTGCCGGTTACTGGGAAGTACAGAGACAATTTTACCATATGCAAGAATATATGCTTTTTATGTTTTGCTTTCTGCACCGGCGATGGCGACAGGTTGTGTAATGAACAACATTTTGCGCTATGAGGGTTATGCAAGTCTTGCGATGGTTGGTCTGGTATCCGGTGGCGTGTTGAATATGGCTGGGGACGCATTTTTCATGTTTGGGCTTCACATGGGAGTTCGTGGTGCTGCTTTATCGACTATGATTTCACAGTATATATCTTTTGGTATTTTACTGTATTTTTTGTTGTGCGGTAAGACACAAAGCAGTTTGTCCATTCGGTATTTTACGAAGAAAGCAAGTGTCTTTGGAAGTATTCTTGCGTCCGGTTTTCCAAGTATGGTGCGCCAGGGACTTGCAAGTATTTCGACGATGGTATTGAATGCACAAGCGGCTGTTTATGGAGATGCGGCAATTGCTGCGATGAGTGTTGTGTCGCGAATTTTTATGTTTATTTTCAGTGTGGCACTCGGAATTGGTCAGGGATTTCAACCGGTTTCGTCGTTCAATTATGGAGCAAGAAAATATACGAGGCTGCGCAAGGCGTTTTGGTTTACCTTATTTTTTGGACTGGCTAATATGGTAGTATTTACAGGAGTGGTGTTTGTTTTTCGCAGCAAGATTATCATGCAGTTTTTATCCAATCAGAATGCATATGATATTGCGTATTATGCACTTGTGATTCAATGTGCGTCGCAGGTGGCAGTCCCTTTTAGTGTCTGTGCCAATATGTTGTTCCAATCAATTGGTAAGGCAGGGAGAGCAACGATTTTAGCAACATTTAGAAGCGGTTCAATTTATATTCCGGTTTTGTTAATTCTTGGTACGCTTTTTGGACTACGGGGAATTCAGTGGACACAGCCGGCTACGGATATTCTGGCATCTGCCATATCAATGCCAATTGCTGTTGTGTTTTTGCGTAAGTTACCTAAGGATGGATTGGAAGAAGGGGCGAATTAGGAAGGGTGTAAGTTTACTTAAAACTCTGAATCAACCGAAAAACCTGCTCAACGGCAGCACTTAAATTTTCTTTTGCATGGTTAAAGTCCATCGCTTCTTTCAGCGTTGTTACCGTGCGCAATATAGGGAAAAATGCGTCGATGCCATGTTGGTTACACAATGTGGCATCTTCTGCGACGCATCCGCCAAAAGCAAGGACTTTTTTCTTGTGTTTTTTTGCAATTTCTGCTACGCCAATCGGTGCCTTTCCCATTACTGTCTGTCCATCTAATCGTCCCTCACCGGTTATTACAAAATCTGCATTTTTTATAAATGATTCTAACTTGGTTTCTTCAAGAATAATTTTAACGCCGGATTCTAAAACGGCATTTGTATAAGATAAAAATGCAAATCCAAGTCCTCCGGCTGCTCCGGTACCTGCTTGATTTGGATTGGCGCCGGAATACTTTTCTTTTGTCTTTTTTGCATAATTCATAAGCCATGTATCCATTTTGGGAATCATCGTTTGTGTTGCACCCTTTTGTGGACCAAAAACAGCGCTGCATCCATTAGCACCACACAGCGGATTTGTTACATCGCATGCAATTCTAAATTTACATTCTTTCAGTTCTGGCATAACATGCTCATCGGTTATCGTTTCTATTAAGGCTAGTCCGTTTGCTCCGTATGGAACTTGTTTTCCATCGGCATCTAAAAAGCTGTAGCCGAGAGCCTCGAGCATGCCGATTCCTCCGTCGTTGGTCGCACTTCCCCCGATACCAACAATAAATTTGCGGCATCCCTTTTTTATCGCATCTCTTATTAGCTCCCCAACGCCATATGTTGTTGTGTGAAGTGGATTTCTATCGGATTCGTTTACCAACGTGATTCCTGCGGCTGCGGACATTTCAATAATTGCCGTATTGCTTTCTGCAATTCTGCCATAAGAAGCCTCTATCATGGAGCCAAGCGGTCCTGTGACATTGACTTTTTCGATTGTTCCGTTCATTCCAAGGGTAAGGGCTTCTACGGTTCCCTCTCCGCCATCTGCCAAAGGGCAGACAGTTACCTCTGCATCGCGAAATACGCGGTGTATTCCTTCCGAAACGGCATTTCCTGCCTCTAAAGAACTTAAACTGCCTTTCATAGAATCCATGGCAACGACAACTTTCATACGATGGCCTCCAATGTGGTTTTGTGATGTAAATTTATTATAACACACTAAAAATATGTGTAAACCATGGAAGTTTTTTCTGCTTTAGATTTGCGCATAGAAAAGGGGAATGGTATAATAATTTGCAAAGAAACGAGGGAGAAAGGTGCATGCAGATTACAAGGATTTTTCATAGTGGTTTTTTAGTCGAGACAGCCAAACGGTATTTTATATTTGATTATTATAAAGGAGAATTGCCGAAGTTAAATCCAGATAAACCGGTATATGTGTTCGCCAGCCATGGACATCAGGATCATTATGAACCAAAAGTATTTGAACTTTTGAAACAACAGGGGATTGTACCGAAACTTGCGATTCTTGCAAAGGATATTAAGGAGAAAAAATATCCGGATGGAATTCCTGTTTTAAAAGCCGGATTTCATGCACATTATGAAATTGAGGCAGATTTTTTGATGGATACATTTCATTCAACAGATGCCGGCGTAGCGTATCTCGTTACTTGCGGGGAAGGAAAGATTTATCATGCGGGAGACCTTCATGACTGGGTGTTTGATTCTGCATCGGAGAGGGAAAACCGGCAAATGACAGGGATGTACAGGCATGAGATTGATAAGATGAAAAATATTTCACTGGATGTTGCTTTTGTTCCACTGGATCCAAGGCAGGAAAGACGTTATGCAGATGGAATATTATATTTTCTTCAAAAGGTAAAAGCAAAGCAGGTGTATCCAATGCACTTTTGGAGCCATTGTTCCATTATCGATAAGTTTCTTGCAGAATATCCAGAGTATGCGGATGTAATTAAAAAATAATATGGGGAGGTTATACATGAAAAAGTATGTGTTAGCACTGGACCAGGGAACGACAAGTTCACGCTGTATTTTGTTTGACAAGCAGGGAAATATCTGCGGCATGGCGCAGAAAGAATTTGAACAGATTTATCCTCATGCGGGATGGGTGGAGCATGACCCTATGGAAATCTGGGCATCACAGTTATCTGTTGCGACAGAGGCGATGAGTAAAATTGGTGTGACCGGCGAAAATATAGCGGGGATTGGTATCACGAATCAAAGAGAAACGACGATTGTCTGGGACCGGCATACAGGACAGCCTATTTACAATGCGATTGTGTGGCAGTGCCGAAGAACAGCAGATGACATTGAAAAACTGGTGAAAGATGGTCTGGCCGATTATGTACGAAAGACGACGGGACTGATTCCGGATGCTTATTTTTCTGCATCGAAAATTGCGTGGGTATTGGATCATGTTACAGGGGCGCGGGAGAAAGCAGAAGCAGGTGATTTGCTTTTTGGAACGGTGGATACCTGGCTGATTTGGAATTTGACGAAGGGTGCTGTTCATGTAACCGATTACACGAATGCGTCCAGAACGATGATGTTTGATATTCATAATTTGCGTTGGGATGAGAAGATGTTAGATTATTTTCATATTCCAAAATCTATGCTTCCGGACCGACTTGCGGTTTTGCTTTGTCTGATTCAATTGCCATCTCAAGTTCTTCCATCATTGCAAGCTTATCTACGCGCGATGTCATATCAATAAAGTCAATGATAATCATACCGCCAATGTTACGAAGTCTGAGCTGGCGTGCAATTTCGTGGACTGCTTCAATATTTGTTTTCAGTATTGTTTCGTCCTGAGTTGCAGAGTTTGTAAACTTACCGCTGTTAACGTCAATTACTGTAAGAGCTTCAGTTGTTTGAATAAACAGATATCCGCCGGATGGCAGATTAACTTTCATCTGCAGAGCTGCTTTAATTTCTTTGTGGATATCCATTGCAACTAAAAGCGGTTCAGAACCTTTGTATAATGTAACGTTGATGTTTTTATTCATATGCCAGTTCTGGAGTATATTTTGAACTCTATTTAAGGCAAAAGCAGTGTCGACAACGATTTCTTGAGTTTCTTCACTGCAAGCTTCTCTTATTACTCTGTATAATAAATCCTGATCTCTGTATAGGAGGCTTGGCGGAGTCATGCTTTCAGCAGAGGTAATAATATTGTTCCATTTTTCAAGAAGAATTTCTAAATCTTCTTGAATATCGCTTTCAGACTGGCCTTCTGCTTCTGTTCTTACAATTACCCCGACACCTACCGGTTTAAGCAGGTTTAAGATTGATTTTAATCTTGCTCTTTCCTTTGCAGATGTAATTTTTTTACTTACGTTAATTCCCGGTTCGTTAGGCATAAGTACCAGAAATCTTCCTGGAAGAGAAATCTCTGTTGTAACGCGCGGCCCTTTGTGCCCTACAGGTTCTTTAACAACCTGAACAACTATTTTTTGTTTTGGTTTTAATTTGTCCTGCAAAGCGCCTTTGCCCATAACGTCCTGTGCGTGCAGGAAACCCATTTTGTCTGAACCAACATTTACGAATGCTGCTTCAATTGATGGTAAGATATTTTCAACCTGAGCGAGGTAAACATCTCCGAGGATGATTTCTCCTCTGTGAACATAAAACTCTGCAACTTTTCCTTTTTCAATAACCGCAGCAATATTATCGCGCTCGGCTATGACTATTTTGTTAGCGACTGTTTCTTTCATCGTTTTTAAATCCTTTTCTTATATGGGGTAAAAAGTACATACGTACTTTTTACATCTCGTTTAAACTTTCATTCAAAAATCTGACTCTCGTTATATCAAATATTTGATCAGGGTTTACCAATCTCATCAAGTCATCAGCTCTCAGAGCAGGAATGTCAGACCCTTGACCGGTTTTTAGACATATGAACAGATTGTTGTCTTCAAATCTATATGTACCTATAGATTTCTTAAAATCTGTTGTTTTTTCAAAACCTTTTTTATTTTTCTTCGTGATTAAAATCTCATTTGAAGATAAAACTTTATCTACATCATACCGAAATTTTTCAAAATTGTAAAGTGAATTTTCATTTGATTTATAATATGGAGTTATGCGGTATTCAGCCCACTGAGCTTCAATATCTACAGCCTTAGCATATCTTTCTATCCTCTTTACAGCGGTTATTTCTGCACCTTGCGGAAGGTTTGGATTAATAATTTCTTTTATTTCTTCTTCATTAAGGTTATCATAAATTTCGATATCAACCAGTTCGCCTTCGCTCTGAGCGAATAGAGGCAGTGCAATTCCCATTGAAACCTTCATTGTAGGATTAAATCCTAGAGTATAAACCATATTAAGACCGCATCTTGCAAGGACTTTATGGAATGTATTCTGCCAGTCAAGGTGTGAAAAGTATCTCAAAAGTCCTTTCTTAGTAATTGTAAGTCTGTATCTGTAAACCGGGATATTCGGGTCGACATGTGCTCTGGCAGGGTCTTGAGGTACAATAGCAGAAATCTTTTCTGCTTCCTCAGAGGCTTTGAAAGGTTTTGCAAGAACTTTACGGGTTTTTAATGAAGGACAGACACCGCAGTTAACACATCTGTGTTCACAAGTCGGCTGTAAATTAAACTCACAGCCTTGCTCGAACGCCTCCTTATGCTCGTTTTGCAGCCATTCTTTGCTTAAGCCGACATTAATAAAATCCCACGGGAGAGTTTCATCAAGCCCGTATTCTTTCTGGGCAAGTTCTCCAAGAGAAAAGCCGCATTCTTCTGCAGTTTCTTTCCATACATTTTTGTCAAAATATTCACCCCAGGCATCGAGGTAGCATCCTTTTTTATAAAGCGCTTCTATGTATTTGCACAGGTTTACATCGCCTCTTGTAAGAACTGCTTCAATTTGTGAAACAAACTTTTCGTGATAGTTAATTTTTACCCCTTTGATATGTTTTGTTTTTTCTTTCAGGTAATTTATATGTGCTGTAACTTCGTCTAAATCCATTTGCGGACACCATTGGAAAGGCGTAAGTGGTTTAGGAACAAATATTGAAAGCGTACAGGTTATTTCAAATCCGTGTTTCAAAT
>OKRU01004270.1_pt1 | contig 10544 bp, 6 predicted proteins | sample 1601131 | NCBI WGS metagenome assembly OKRU01 (sample SAMEA3541558, study PRJEB24748) | human gut metagenome | biome: human gut; feature: human-associated habitat; material: faeces | place: China | collected 2012 | reverse complement strand
AAGTAGCTGAAATATAAGCGGTTAGAGTTGTAGGTTCAAAACCCTGTCTCTCCGCTGAAATAGTAGAAATATTTACTAAATAGCCCTGTAAATCATTGATTTACGGGGCTATTTCTTTTTGTGATAAGTTGTAGCATCTTCAAGAAAAAGACGTAGCAACTTTCCAAAAAAGATGTAACAGGTTTTAACGGAAAGATGTGCAGGTTTCCAAAAAAGATGTAGCATCTTTTTTCCGGTGAATGTTTTATTCTTTAGAATGTTGACTCTTCTGTATGTTTTTTCCCCCTTTCACCGGCTTCACCTTTTTTTAATCAAATACCCTATTCATCGGCAGTACAGGGTGAAGGGCCGTTGCCACTTTCCGCTCTCTGTGTAAATACCTTCCAAGAACTGGGCATACGGGGCGTAAGCCTCAGGCATACGGGCAGTGAGCACCGATCATACAGACGGTGGGCACGGTTGCCGGAAAAACAAGGCGTGCCTTCACTCTGCATCACCGATAAATAGGGGATTTGATTAAAAAAGGTGAAGGGGGTGAAGGGGGTAAATTCTATGTGGATAATGTACCCCGATGAACAAAATTGTCCCTTAGGGGAAGCTTCTAAAATGAAATGGCCTGATCAAACCGGAACAATATATCAAGTGTTTTTAAGTCTGTTTAAATTTTGCTCAAAATAAACTGATAAGAACTTTTAAGAGGAAAATTTAAACAGGTTCTAAGCATTGCTAAATATGCTTTTTCAAAAGTAACTTGTTACATGAAAATGATATGTTGCCTTAGCATGGAAGTTATTTGTGTTTTCAATTGGTCGGCATTTATCGGTTTTGCCATATAGGCATCAAAGCCGTTTTCCATGACTTTTTGTTCGTCAGAAGCATAGGCGAAAGCGGTGACAGCTATGATTGGAACCTGAGTCGAATATTTGCGTATCTCTTTAGTCGCTTCGTATCCATCCATAACAGGCATGTTGATATCCATCAGAATGAGTTGTGGAGCATATTCTTTGAATAGATCAACCGCTTCCTTTCCATTCCAGGCATGCACCAAAGTGTAGTCTTTTTTGAGAATGGACTCTATCAGATGATAATTGCTTTCATGATCTTCTGCAACCAGAATCGTGATTTTTTGTTTTTTTATTTTTATCGGTTCTGACTTTGTCTCTTCTTCATGATGCTGATTAGTTGCAGGAACATAAGGTAGGGTAAACCAAAAAGTAGAACCTTCGTTTATCTGGGATTTCAAACCGATTTCCCCTCCCATATGTTCGACGAGGGTTTGGCAGATAGAGAGACCTAAACCTGTACCTTGTGCAAAATTGTTTAGCTTAACGAAGCGTTCGAATATATCTTTTTGTTTTTCGGCCGGAATGCCACATCCGGTATCGGTGACGTAAAAATAAAGAGTGCCATTGTCACGCTTTTCGTAGCCGAAACGTATACTGCCTTTATTGGTAAACTTAATGGCATTAGTAGCCAGATTAATAATTATTTGTGAAATACGGTTACGTTCGGCGTGAATATAAAGTTCCGGTAATTGGGGCTCAAACGAAAGCGTGACCTCTTTGTCCGGAGACAGTTTCAGACGAAGAGAACTTTCCAGCTCTGTCATGACTTTGTTCAGTTCGAAATCAGTGTCTATGAATTCCATCGTACCGGCTTCAATTTTAGAAAGATCGAGGATGTCACTGATAAGTTGTAACAATAAAGTATTGTTGTTGTCGATAATGCTGACATATTCTTGTTTCTCTTCTTCCGCTTCAGTAGAGGCCAGAATTCCGGAGAATCCGACGATGGCATTAAGAGGGGTACGAATCTCATGGCTCATATTAGCAAGGAAAGCAGATTTCAGACGGTTGGATTCTTCTGCACGGTTTTTGGCAGAAACTAAATCTGTCTCCATCTTTTTTCGTTCAGTGATAACCAATGAAGAACCTACCAGTGTTAGCGGTTTTCCTTTTTCATCATAACTTTCTACGGCAGCGCGGGCTTCTACCCAATCGATGTGCTTGCAACCATTGACACGGTTCACAACACGGTATTCTTCTTTAACAGTCTGTATACGTCCGGCAATCAGATCGGCATAGGCCTCTTTCACTTTAGGAAGATCTTCTTTGTATATCTTGGCAAAATATTGATTATCGGGCACAGACATTTGTTCTTCATTTATTTTATTATTATCACTTAATTCGACAGGTTTGTTTATGTCACAAAGTATGGTGTGAGTTTGCAGATTCCATTTCCAGGGCACAATGTTGGCTATGTCGAGAGCCATCGAAAGCTTATGGTTGATAGAGCGTAACTGTTTTTGTGCATGATGTAATTCTGTGCTGTTCAGGCAGAATACATCCATAAAGCGTCCGTCGCTGGTAGCGTTTACTACGATATCATAAAATGTATCTATTTCTTTGTAATAGTAAGAGAAAGTGATGGAGCGTTTTTCCTGTAAGGCTATATTCATGAAATACAGGAATTGTGGCATTGATTCCGGGAACATTTCGCTGCCCGACTTTCCTATGATTTCATTTCGTTTGAAGAATCTGTTTTCAAAGTGTTTGTTTACATCGGTGTATTTGGTATCGATGATACGGCCTTCTTTATTTTTTATCAGTTCTTCCGACATATAAAGAATGGGCATGTTATTGATAAGGCTATAGTATCTTGTAGTGGTTTCCAGTTCTTTTTGTTGTAATCGTTTCATCTTTTCGAGTACGTGCAGGCGGTGATACTGGAAAGATAGCAAAAGAACGATAATAAAACAGATACTTCCGATGATTATATATTCGTATTGTTCCCAGAAAGTAGGAGGGGCATTATAGAAAACGGTGTTTTCAGGACAACGCTCGGGACTGAGATTGTGTTGGATTAATGATTGGTAATTGAACCTTGGCGCAGCATCTGTGGCATAGTAAAAAGGGATATCACGTGCCTGTTTTCCATTGAGAATTTCTTTAATCGTGTTTAAAAGCCGGTCGACGTATTTTTCTTCATCATATATGTAGCCGCCTACGATTCCGCCTTCTTCATCGACCCCTACCGTTCTGAATGAAAATAAAGGCATGGATGAAGTGGCGATGATCCGATGCGAATTACTTATCAGTACGGTATTGCCATTGTAGTCCTTGGCACGGAGCCAAGAGGAAAATAGAATGCCGGTAGTTTGCAGGTCTTGCTGGTTCAAGATGGAAAACAGGCTGTCGGTCGAAGTGTTTTTGGCAGAAATGAACTCGTATCCCATTTCCGGATACTTCTCACGGATGAGTTTGGAAAGATCGTAATCGTTTTGTTGGCAGATATATGTTTCATCACCGATGTATATAACTTTATCCATTTGCGGGATCAGTTGTTTCATAAGCTGAAGATTCTCTTCCATATAAATATTGGCCTGCATCATTGTCAGGTTATATTTGTCTTGCAGGCTATTTATAGGAATACGTTCTTCTTCTGTGAGGGGATGCCCTTGAATGATCGAGTCGATAGGCCCTGTGTAATCCCGTTCACCGCACAATATCATAGGGATGTCGGGCCAGCGCCGGTTCAATTCATCGTGTAGGATGAAGCTTGCATTTCCTATAAGTACAATAACTTTGGGAGAGTAGGAATATACTTCTGAAAGTATATCCTTTTTCAGATTTTTTCTTGCTTCAGCGTCTTGTAATGTCAGCATGTTTAAGTTTTCTACATACACTCCGATTTGTTTGTTTTGTGATGCCATGTTTACAATTGGAGTGATGAAACTATTGCTCCAGGGATTAGAACTGCTGTAAGCATTAAGAACGAGAATATGATTGATGTTGGTACCAGTGTTCTCGCTGTATGACAAGTAGGTTTTTACTAATAAGCAGAGGGTGATGATGATTGCTTTTAAAATGCTCCTCATTTCTTTTTTATGATTTTGTTTGTTGCTTGGTTTAAATTTTGAACAAAAATATGTATAAATTAGCGATGGGCAAAAAAAAGCAGGAGAATATTTGAATAAAATGATATAATTGAAGTTAAGTAGTATGATGAAGAAACGTTTAAGTGGCATATCTTGACATAAGCGGATCGTTTTTTGTCAATATTGAGAATGGATCGATACTTTTGAAGGGCTTGGTTGCCCGATGTATTAATCTATCTTTATTCTTGTCTGTATCGTAAACATTCTCCCTTTTTGTGTTGTTGGAACAGCAGTTAATCAATTTAAAGTATTTATCGAAATGGAAGAAAAGAAAATAGCCCGTGAAAATAGAAATGAGGAAAAACTGAGTCATGGCGATTGGGTCATGGCAGAATTTTATGCAACTTGGTGTCCTCACTGTAAGCGTATGCATCCGGTGGTGAAACAGTTTAAGAAAATGATGGAAGGTATTCTTGAAGTCGTGGAGGTGGACGTGGATCAGGAAAATGCTCTTGCCGAATTTTATACGATTGAAAGTACGCCTACATTCATCTTGATGAGAAAAGGTGAACAATTGTGGAGACAATCCGGAGAATTGAGTTTGGAAAGATTGGAAAGGGCTGTGAAAGAGTTTAAGTCCTGACATGTTTTATGTCTGTAACAGATGAATATTTCTTCTGATGTTGCAGATAGTCGGGATTTATGAAAAAGATGTGGCAGTTTTTTCTATTCTGCCACATCTTTTTCGGAAAGAAGTTATACCCTTTCATACAGAGGATACTGCGTCTTTAGGGACTTAAATACTGTTTTCAAAATTGCAAGTTGCATCACATTTCACTGCAAGTTGCATTGTCTTTTGTCGTTACCCTGATGATTAGTTTATTTTTCGTTTATACTTATTTAATAAAAAACGGGCGTAAATAAGCAGGTCGCCTTCCGGAGTTACTTCAACAGGGCGGGTGGAACTCACCCATGAATCTTCGAACAGTCTGAATTCTCCGTCCAGCTTTTCCTGATCGAATTCCCGATTATTTTCAACTGCTGCAACGACCGCGTCCAGATACATGTCCCAACGTTTGGAATAGTAGTCCTTGATAAGTCCTGCCCAAGTACGACTGGCATAATCATTTAGACGGCCTCCCCAGGTGGTAATCAGATTGCGGGCATTCTTCTCATAATAGTTTTTCAATTCCGGGGTATTGCCGTATTTGCGGGCATCGGAAATCCACTTGTCGAGCGAGCAACGGCTATGGAAGGCATTCAAACGTTCCAGGTCGTTTAGTATTTCGCGCATTTCTGCCGCTCTTGCCTTTAATGCCGGCAGGTCTTTGGCTTCATACATGCGGTCGAAGTCATCTTTTACCGTCAAGAAATAATTTCCAAGTAGTTGGCGTCCTACAGTGATGATATCCAGCCGGAGTGCATCGCGATTGCAATCGGGAGCTTGCAACAGCTTTTGCCATGCCTGAAGCAGAGCGGTATTCGGATAGTTGATGGAAGTACGGTTGTTGGGCTTATTCATTACGGGACGAAGGTTGGGTAGTACGGCCAGGGTTCTGGGAACTTGTACATACACTTGATTGAACAGGATATCCCAAGCTTCGCGAACCGGTTCGGAGGTAACTCCGGTATGACGGTCGGCAAGAGCATTCAGCCAACTGCGATCGTCCGTATTCAGTGTCCAGGCTTTTTCGAAGATATATTCATAGGGGAACTGCATCACATCCAATCCTTCCAACGTGGAGCCGATACCTTTAAAATTGCTTCCGCCGTTTATCAGGGTGTTGTCCAGACGGACACCGCTTTCTTTTACGTTTCCGGTGAGCGTGGTGTTTCCGCCAAAGTTACCAAGATAACACCAAATGTAAGGTTGGCCGTGGAAGTGTTCGATGGTTTTCCATAATTCCACGTTCTCGCAGTGATAATCTAAAAGTACCATTTTGCCTTGCGGCACTCCTGTCAACATTGCTTTCACGCGCGGTGCGGTCCAGTCTTTACGGTCGAAGTAGAACATCCAGGTCATTTGCATCCATTCGGCTTTCGGGTCGGCAGCAGTCAGGGTGTGATACATGTCCGCGGATACTTTACTGAGGTATTCCGGTTCCCAGCTTGGAGGATCTACCTCATTGAAAGGGTCTACGCCATAAATATGATCTGTCCCGAAGAGACGGGTTTGTTCCTTGATGTACTGTTTTTGGATAGTAGCAAATAAGGCTTCTTCCGGATTCAAGAAATGACAGCGATACTCTTCGGCAAAACCTGCCCATTTTCCGAGATTTTGAATATTCGCTTCGGGGAAGATACGCTTCAGTGCACCGGGCACATGTCCGGCGAAGGCGGGAAGTACCGGTTTCATGTTCAATTCGCGTTCGCGGGTCAGAATTTTCTTTTGTAATTCCACTTGGCTATCCAGCCAGTGCATGGGTAGAGGGCCGTTCCATCCATCTATATTGGCCATCCGGTGCCAGGGAAGATAGGTCGGTCCGGTAAAGTAAGAGCGTATTTCTTCATCCGTCAGTCCTATTTTCTTCCATACTTTGTACCACACGGCTTCTTGTCCGGTAATGGCCAGGGGCATGTTGATGCCGTTTAGCGCCATCCAGTCGATGAGGCGTTCCCAATCTTTCCATTGCCAGAAAGGCATGGTGTAGCCATATGTACAATAATTCAGGAAGAAACGCCGGTCTACTTTCGCTTCTATTTGAATGGGTTTCTCGACAGCCGGAAGTGTTTCAGGCATTTCTACCGGAATGTCAGCATACCAGGAGATAGTGGTCAGGCAATAATATCGCAAGTAGTGATTCAGTCCCATAGCCATCGAGTTGGCATTGTTGCCACTGATTATGATTTTCCGGGGATCGGAAGCGTCCAGGCGGAAACAGTCTTTCCCGTCTATCGGTTTTATCTTTCTGAACTGAAAGTTTTCGGCGTATGCCGGAATGAGACGTTTTACCATCGATTGCATGGCAACTACGTCTTTCTCTTTCGCTCCCGCCGCGAGGGAGAGGAATAGGGTTACGATAACCAGACAAATGTTTCTTTTCATCATTTTTAATTAGAGTTTTATGTAAATTTGTTTTTTAAACAGAATATATCCCACCAGCCAAATGAGGGACAGGAAAAGGGCGGCATACATGAACGAACCGAAATAATTGCCGAATAGAGGTTGCAGGCAGGTATCGAACAGGAAAGTATTGATATGCCATGTACGGAACAGGTCACCGAATATCTCGGCTGCTACATATAGCAGCAATGGATTAACCCCGAAGACTTTGAAGAAAGTACACCATTCTTTCTTTTTTCGGACGTCGATTACTTCAATTAGTACAGCCAATGCCAAAGCAGCTATTCCGCAAGTAACCAGCACGAAACTCGGTGACCACAGGCGTTTATTCAGCGGACAGGCATAGCTGAGCAGGAATCCGGCAAAGAGCAGGAGAGTGCCCATAAAGAAGAGTTGCTGCATCCTCTCCTGGTTGTCTTTCCGGTTGATAAGCATGTGACCGCATACAAAACCGATCATTACTTGGGCTACGGCAGAAATGGTACTCAGAATTCCTTCGGGCTCAACGAATTGCCGGCCTTGCAAGTACATGTGGCTGGTTCCTAAAACGGTGGAATCGACTATGGCCATGATGTTATCGGGACTTTTCTCGAATCCGTTTCCTGCCAGTTGAAGGATAAAATAGCCTATTAGCAAGAGCAGGGCTATCGGAAGAAAACGTTTGTGTGGGATGAATAATGCCATGACGGCAGTGATCCCGTAACAGATGCCGAGCCGTTGCATCACTCCTAAGATGCGCATGTGCTCCCAGTCGTTCCAGATTCCCGTTTCGAAGGAATGGATGAGCCATTTCATCGCAATGCCTATCAGAATTAAAAGAAAAGCACGTTTTATTATTTTTCCGATTGTAAGTTGCCATCGGAAATTGTATTTCCGGAGGGAGATATACGTGGAAATTCCCATTAGGAACATGAACATCGGGAAGACGAGATCGGCAGGAGTAAAGCCGTCCCATTTTGCATGCCGTAGTGGGGCATAGCCATATCCACATGCACCGGCATTGTTGACAAGTATCATGCCGGCAACAGTGATACCTCGCAAAACATCGAGAGAGAGAAGACGTTGGTGGGTGGACATAGGGGGATTCATGATTTATGGATTATGATTTATGAATTATGAATTATGTGAAACGGGAACTACCAGATGAGACATAGAAGGGTGGTGGAGGTGGCTAATACGGCTCCTATGAGGGTTTCGTAGGGGATAAGTTTTAACCGCTCTTTAAACGTCAGTTCGCAAACGCCTCCGGTGGCATGGAAAAAGGAGCCGTGGGGCAGGTGGTCCAGAACGGTAGCGCTGGAATTTATCATGGCAGCTCCCCAGGCGGCTTCCTGAGGATGTTCAGTATGAGATGATACACAGCATGAAGGGGCTGATATGCCTACGGCAAGGATGGCATCGGCAAAGGAAGCCGAAGCAAGCGTAGCACCAGCGGTAGTGGATGCCGTAGCGGCGGACATTAACGCGCCCGATACCGGGGCTATCATTATTTCGTTGAAATGCGCTTGTTCCAGAAGATGCAGTATCCAGTCTTTAAGGGTGGAGTTCTTGATGACGCCCGCAATTGTTCCTGTTCCGATCAGCAGTACGGCTACGGTGGACATCTTTTGAAGACCGTACTCTATACTCGGCAAGATGTTTTTCCATTGTTTCATGCAGAGAATGCCGCAGATGCCGCCGATGGGCAATGCGATGAGAGGGTCGACGGTGATTCCTGCCACAGGCCGCAGGGCGAGTAGGATGATTGTGATAATGGGGGCTACCAGACTGCTGGCAAGAGACGGTAATTGTTTGTCGTCTGCAACTTCTTCTTCTTGTTTGGTTCCATTGTTTGTCAATCTTTTAGGGATAAGACGCATGATGACGAAAATCGTAAAAAGTAGTCCTATAACTGCCGGCAGAACATTATAAAACATGACCGATGAGAGATCGGCTTTAAAGTTTTCGGCGGCAATGATGGTATTCGGGTTGGGAGATACTATATTACCACATTTTCCACCGCCGATCATGGCTATCAGCAGCACGGATGGCGACAGCCCCAGACGTTTTCCGATGGATAAGGCGATGGGGGCTACGGTGATAACCGCTACGTCGATAAAGACGCCGACTGTACACAGCAACATAGTGGCCAGAGCCAAAGCGGCAAATACACGCTTCTCACCGAGTGTGTTGATGATGGCATTGGAAATAGTAGTTGCTGCTCCTGTTTTGATTAGTATGCCCGATAGCACACCTGCCGTAAGAATGCGAATAATGGCTGGAGTTACGTCCTTGACACCGTCCGTCATCACGCTTACGGTATCTGCCAGTGACAGTCCACCCAATAATCCGCCTACAATAGCACCGGCAATCAGGCTGTAGGTAGGAGATATTTTCTTTATAATTAAAAAGACGGATATTAATAATCCGAATAAAGCACCGATGGCAGTCATAGAAGAGGATTTGATTTATGATTTGTGATTTATGATTTATGCTTGGATTCGGGGGATTTAGGAATTCGGGGTGAAATGCTGTATGATACGGAGGAGCTGGGTGACGGTTCGCTCTATATTATTCAGGGTGAATTCTTTTTGCATGGCCTTGTCTAAGGAAACAGGAGCCGGTTGAATGGACAGTACGGCGGTAAATCCCATTTCATTCAGTTGGGTGGTAGCTTCTACTCCTCCTCCCAATGCTATTACGGGAACATGCTGTTCGTGAGCTATTCTCAGTATTCCACCCAGTGCTTTTCCCATAGCTGTCTGGGCATCGAGTTTTCCTTCTCCCGTGAATACTAAATCGGCATCTTGCAGCGATTCGTGAAAATGCAGTATTTCCAGTATGGTGTCGATGCCCAGTTTGAGGGTAACCCGGAGGAAAGGCAACAGACCGCCTCCCATACCACCGGCTGCTCCGGCACCGGGGATGGAAGCGATGTTTATACCTTTCTGTTCCTCGATTACAGCAGCATAATGTTGTAAACCTTTGTCCAGTGCTATTACTTCTTCATCGGAGGCCCCTTTTTGCGGAGCATATACAAAAGCGGCTCCTTGCGGACCGTAAAACGGATTGTTTACATCACAGGCAATAATAAAAGAAGATTCTTGCAAAGCCGGGTGGAGATGTGAATCGTCAATGGAAGCTATGTGCATCAGGTTGCTTCCCTGTGGATCCAGCCTGTTTCCCGATTTATCGAGAAAACGAACGCCTAAAGCAGCCAGCATACCTATCCCGGCATCATTCGTCGCACTCCCTCCAAGCCCCATGATGAACTGCCGGCAACCTCTGTTCAGTGCATCCAGAACGATTTCTCCCGTGCCATAGGTAGAAGTGTTCATCGGGTTTCGTAGTAGATCCGGGACTAACGGTAGACCACTGGCGGCGGCCATTTCAAGTATGGCCGTTGTTCCGTCTCGGGTAATTCCGTAGGTTACTTCAATCGGGTTCATCAACGGATCGTGTACGAGGCATGATATTCTGTCGACATTTAATCCCGTACAGATGGCTTCTGTCGTTCCTTCGCCTCCGTCTGCAATCGGAAACGTGGCTATGTTGCAGTGAGGATATACTTTTAAAATAAACACATAGCGAAAAAGTAAATTTGGGCAAAGCGTAGCGAATTAG